>OLSD01002719.1_pt1 | contig 12110 bp, 9 predicted proteins | sample 1672211 | NCBI WGS metagenome assembly OLSD01 (sample SAMEA3136659, study PRJEB25190) | human gut metagenome | reverse complement strand
TCTATCTTCCATTCTTTACAAAATATTGTATTTAAATGCAAATTTAAAGATTTTCCCTGATATTCCACTTAATTTCGGAGTTAAATAAAGAAAAATAGCCCGATTTTGCCAATTTCTTTGTTGATAATGGATGTAAAATCATCAGCTACGGAATTGGCAAATAATTAAATTATTAAAGTTATCTTTCAATCCACACACCCACGAAGGGTGTGACACAACGACCAGACTACTTCACAGTACGAGGGTATGTTTCAATCCACACACCCACGAAGGGTGTGACCTTTGAGTTATGGCTAAATCTTCGGGCTTTTTCGGTTTCAATCCACACACCCACGAAGGGTGTGACGCCTCTTTGACTATCTGGGTGTAACCTTCGATAAGTTTCAATCCACACACCCACGAAGGGTGTGACGTTGCGGAGTTCACGCACGGTGTTCACCTGCTCCTGTTTCAATCCACACACCCACGAAGGGTGTGACATGCGTTTCACGTTCCAATTTCGGCTTTCATACTGTTTCAATCCACACACCCACGAAGGGTGTGACTTATAATTTTCCCGTCCTTGTGCGGCGTTCTAGAGTTTCAATCCACACACCCACGAAGGGTGTGACTGTAGAGACCGATGCCCTTGGCAATGAGATTGGCAAGTTTCAATCCACACACCCACGAAGGGTGTGACTCCCTGCGGGTATATTCATCGCTCTGCCTGATGATGTTTCAATCCACACACCCACGAAGGGTGTGACAAGAGTGAGTTCTTCACCCTAGCCGAACTAACTAGTTTCAATCCACACACCCACGAAGGGTGTGACAGCTAATTTCGGCGCAGTCATCCTTAGCCGTCAGTTTCAATCCACACACCCACGAAGGGTGTGACCAAACGGAGTATCTACTTCACCTGGCAGATGATGTTTCAATCCACACACCCACGAAGGGTGTGACAGGAATCTTATGCATTGCTTGAACATCGATGGAAGTTTCAATCCACACACCCACGAAGGGTGTGACTATCATCTTCATTGATTTCTCTGTCTTTTTTCTTGTTTCAATCCACACACCCACGAAGGGTGTGACCCTCCGCCGTCTCAAGGCAGAACTCGGATTGAAGTTTCAATCCACACACCCACGAAGGGTGTGACCTGGTAGATTTCGGCTTTAATGAGCAATTAGCAGTTTCAATCCACACACCCACGAAGGGTGTGACTTGACATCAATGTTAATCTGAGTGCAGGTGTACTGTTTCAATCCACACACCCACGAAGGGTGTGACGTGCATACAAGGTTGGGCGATAGGGGCGAGCATGTTTCAATCCACACACCCACGAAGGGTGTGACTGCATATTCAGCAAATGGCTGAATATCACGATGCAAAGATAATGATTTTGCGAAAGATGGCAAAATAATTACGCATAAATTATTATAAAAGGAAGAATATTTATAAGCAACTGATTTTAAGAAGGTGCGAAACTACAGGTTATTTTGCAACACTATTGGTTCGCACCCTTATACATTAAATGATAAGCTCACCAGTAAAGTCAAGCCCCATATCCTTACCCAAAGTCTCAACTTTACGTTTCCAATTTTTCCCAAGAATATAGAACCTAATACTATCTTGTCCGGTATCAATAATCCCTTTCAACTGGTCCCTCAATACGAAAAACTGAGATTCCGTCAAAATACACTCAAAAACAGAGTTTTGAACTCTCTTTCCGTAATTCAAACACGCCCTTGCTACATTACGTAAACGTTTCGCACCATGAGCCGAGGTAATGTTTACATCATAAGTAATCAATACAAACATACACTACTTGATTAAAAATACTGGATAATCATCAATATCCTTGCGAATGAATCTTGCCAACAACATTGCTTGAACATAAGGAAGAAGACCTATACTTACCTTTTCATTTAAATAAGGATGAATAATCTGCTCCTTCTTTCTGTTTTGCCAAGCAGACAATATAATCTTACGCCCCGAGTCTGTCATGACGATACCTTCGTCACCCTGCTTGATGAAATCTTTGATGGTAATCTGTTTTCTGTTGATTAAAGATAGAACCAATCTATCACCCAAATATGCTCGCAACTCCTCCATCATATCCAAAGATAAAGACGCACGCCCTGGTCTTAAAGTATGCATAAACCCTACGTATGGGTCTAAGCCAACAGTCTCCAAAGCCGATGTCATATCATTACATATAAGAGTATATACGAAAGATAACATCGCATTAATCGCATCTTTTGGTGGACGACGATTGCGACCTTCAAATACAAAATCTTCTTTCTGGTTTAGAAGAAGATGTGAGAATACACCAAAATAAGCAGTGGCAGCTTCTCCTTCTATTCCTCTCACACTATCTATAGATTCAGCATTCAAAACTCTTCTTTTGCACCGAAACAGTTCCTCGCAAACACGTTCTATAGCCTCATCATCTCCATTGTCTCTAATAAAGCGACGCAAGATATTACGATAGTTTTGGATTTTTCCTCCTATTAAAAGTTTACTGAGATGAAGAGCATAGTTAGGTTCATCAGAATTCTTATATTGTGCTTTTCTCAGCAAAACGTTTCCCCTAGTCGGACCTTGCGAACGGCTGATATATCTTCCTTGTGGTGAAAGAAAGGTTAGAGAAACATTGTTATCTGCACACAGTTTCATCAATCCTGGACTTGCCCCCATATAACCAAAAGTAATAATTTGCTCTATATTATGGATAGGAATACGGAATATCTCGTTTTGTTTCACAGATACCACAACATTCAACCCATCTTTACTTAGATAGGCTTCAGGTGTGGTCACGTATAATGTATTAAGTAATATCCTCATATAGATTTTTGTTTAAATAGGTTGATACTAGAGTACAATCACTCATTTCTGGCATACAGAGATTTACCAGAGAACAATTCTTGCAATGGTGCTGTTTGTTAGCTTTCGGCAAGATACCGCTTTTAAATACCTCATGCATCTGACGGGCACATTGAACAGTCGTACTTCTTAATGATTCAGAAATAGAGACTGTTTCTCTATGTTTTACTTCATCATAATACAATGCACCGTATGGAATATGGATACCATACATTTCTTCGAGACACATTGCCTGGGCAGCCAATTGTACTTCATCTCTTTCATCAGGCTTATGATGACCTCTTTTATACTCCACAGGGTATGGTTTCCAATATCCTTTGTAGCGATTATGGGTTATAGCATCTTCTGATGAATCAGCAGGAATAAGTTCTACAGCATCAGTTACACCATATAGTCCTAATTCTTTAGAGGCTATATGGAGGGAACGAAGCGTGATAACATCACCATTCTTCTGACGATAGAAGGGATTATCTACATTCTTGTGTAGAATCAGCCCTTCTGTCGTCAGTTTATTTTCTGCCCATAGTTGCTCGATATGAATCAAAGCCCATTGTCGAGGGCAGAACATAAAGTGCTGTATCCCCGACAACATGAGCATTTCGTCTTCAGTATACATGATGATACTAAATCAATTCTTCAACTGTCACACCAGGATATTTCTTATCCAACTCCTCTTGAGTAGGAACTGTAACTTTATAATCGTTAAACGATCTTGGTACCGCATCAGTCTTCTTCTCGATTTTCACCAAATCAAACAATTTATTTGCTGGTGCATTACCCAAAATAGAATTATGTTTGAATACGATTAATTTCTGAGCACTCATCAAACCTCTTGCAGCAGAACGGTCAACATCAAACATGTTCTTCAATGCATCAAAGAAAAGTTGAAGATCTTTCTCAGAGAAACGAGTTTGCTGAGCAAGATTAGCAGAGATAAAGCCATGACAAACATAGAGTCCATAAGGAACGATATATTTACGTCCCATAGTTTGGTTATTCTTTTCAGAAGACTCATCATCCTCTTCCGTGGTTTCTTTCTCTTTCGTAACCGCCATTCGTGTTATTGATATAGGACGAGGAAAAATCTGATCAACGGATTCTGCAAAATCAAATTGAATTGGACCACGAACTCGATCTGATTTACCAGTGGTAGCAATAACTTGCCCGAAAGAACGTATATCGTAATACGTTTCGCAGAGGAAGTTCTTTACTTTCTTTTTATTCTTCACTTTTTCACTCTCCTTTTCTCCCTTATTATTCTGCCCATTTTTTGCAGGCTCATTATTCTCAGTATGAACAGAATTAACCAGACTATCGAGTACCGCACCTTCTGTTATAAAAATATCATATCCAGTCCCCATATTTTTTTCAAAATATGCTTTAGTCTGAACATAATTTCTCACTTTACGTTTTAAGCAGACATCAGAGATGATTCCGTGTCCTGTTTCTGCGTCTATTCTTGGCATATTGCCTGCATCTGGATCTCCATTAGGATTTCCATTTTTAACATCAATAAAGTATACAAAATCTATGCGATTTTTTATTACCTCATTTTTTACTATTTCACTCATATTGGTATAATTTAATAATTGTATTATTGTTCATCAGAAACTCCGTTCTATTCTTTATCAACATTTTTACGGAAGTGCTGGTTAAGCTCCTGCTGCTGCTGATAATAACCGAAGAAAAAACACCCTTGTTCTGTTACTGTCAGAACTGGTGGAAATATCATATCTCCTTCAAATTTTGAAAATATTTGCTGTTTCAAATTCTCTATATCATCAACGTTTTTTCCATTTAACTTTTTAAGATAATAATTAGAATTAGCTAATATTGAAGGGAACACCGTTGCAGGAGAAGTCATAGCTGCGTTCATATATTTTGAGCGTAAATCCGACTTCCATTTTTTCATCTCCTCCCAATTGGCTTTCTGCTGGGTATATTCCAAAACCGCAAATAATCTACCACATAAATAGCCTTTATTTGAAATCTGTTCGTTTATCATTTTATTTAAATTTAAATTAAAGTTTCTACACAAATATGCTTTGCAAATAGCAGCACGTTCTGCATCTCTGTATACAAATATGCTATATGCATTTTTGTTTACAGATTTATCAAGACAAGTCTGTTCCGACATTATACGGTTTAGAGCCATTTTGAATAACATATCCGGATATTTATATCCTTTAAAAATGCTTCTAAAAACGGCATCTATCAAATTAGGAACAATGTCATACGACAACTTGCTACCTTCCAATTTAAATGGAGATACAGCTTCAACCATATTCAAAGCGTCGAACTTAATTACACGATTTGCACAAATCTCCATTGCCCGATAATGTTTCAATACAACTTCTGCAAAATCAGACAGAGAACATTCGTTCCAAAAAGAGATAGCTATTCTACCTTTCGACGTAGGTACAACCTCAAGGAAATAGTATCTCTCTTTACCATAGACTCCACACGTTCCCTTTTCCTTTATGACTGAGAAAAAGTCTTTAACTTCTCTTACATTATCAGGATCTATTACTTCATTTTTTTTCTTTATTCCTAAAAATCTACGCGCCGGCTTTTCTATATGTTCAATATCCTCTTTTGTTTTTGCAGAAGACCAAAAAAGAAGTTTTCTATCTGTCATATATACCATCTTTCCATTTTTATTTTTCTTGGCAAAAATAGTAAGCTGGTTTTCTTCAGAATTCAACAATCTTTTCAATGCTGAAGTATATGCGTATTCAGAGAATACCGATATAGGAGCATTCTCACCTTGCGACTTGCCTTGACTTTCATAACATTTATTATTAAATGATACGATTTTTCCATTATCTGCTATTCCAAAAGGAGTACTTCCAAATGTTTTACAGATATTAGTTTTTTCTCCTGATACCAGACATAAGCCAATAGGATTCTTCTCTACTTGGTGATGTAAAAACACATCGAGCTCTTGCGAATAAGCGCATACAGGATTTTCAAATCCCTTTACTTTAAAGGAAATGGATTTGCTTTTTACCAATTCCTTATATTCCTTATACTTTTTCAACTTCTTGTATTCTCGCTTATTATAAAATTGCTGCAAAGCCTTAAAGTCTCCCCTATTAGGAAACAGACCAACCAATTCATCAAGCATACGTCTAATCTCTTCACAATGCCAAGTATAATCACATTTATTTATATCCTTTCCATCATAGTTTATCATATACTTTGCGCTATCGTATAATAAATTAGCAGGAGCCTTAGTACCAGTCTTATTTGAAGGATGTTGTGCTACAACACATAAGATATTACGCAAAACAACATCCGTAAGAGTTCCATCTTGCTTGATAACAAGAACAAACTCCAACTCACTTACTTCAAATCCTAATGGTGCTATTTCATCAGGATATAATTCTCTACATTTTTGGTAATACTCAGCTAAAGCATTCAAAATCATCTCAACACCTCCTTTCTGTTATCTTTATTTGGCACATTTATTACACCATTCTCCATTATTGCATGAAAGAATTGAGCATCATTTTTATCTGCAGATTCATAAGTCCAATCATAGAACATAAATCCTAAATCCTTATTACCTCCACGACATTCAACAATATCAAATTCGGGATTCTCAATATACTTCCAATTGGCAGCAAACTCTCTACATCCAAAATATGGAGTTGTAAAACACTGTCCTTTTCTTGCTCTACGCTCAAAAATAGCCATATATTTACCAGGATTTTCATCTTGACGTAAGAGATTATGCTCTTCCCTATCAATGTCTGGGTTTTTACTCTTATTTCTTTCCCATTGAGGAATGAACAAAAATTTGGCATATAACCTATAACGTACATCTTTTAGATACAGAGTATTCCTCTGGTCTCTATTTTTACCACTGTCAATCAATATAGGTTCAACATTAATTGAATCTGCTTTTATCTCATTTCTTCTAATAGATGTCCATTTTACAGGATTAATTACTTCAATCTTAGTTATTTCCCACTTAATGGCTGGTTTCCAAAATATACACTCAAAGATAGCGCGTGCTGCAGATGGCGTAATTACATCATAACTAACACGTTCTACCTTGAATTCTGGTCTGGTAAAACAGGCTCTTGGTCCCCACACCTCCAAACAAAAGATTTTATCACTATATTGTTTTTTATTCATGTCATTTACTTTATTAAAATTTCATCCAAAAAGATATTTTCAAAAACAAGTCCAATTTCTGGATTATACTGCTTTTCTGATACAGTACAATAAATGCCACTGTTTGGCATCAATTCTTCCACTAATCTTTGCACAAACAATTTTTCAAAATCTCTTTTCTTAATGCTCACCATATATTTACCAAGTTTATTTAGCATATGATTATCAATATAACCATCACTTCTAAACTTTTTCAATATGGGAGCATTATCTTTTGACAACACAACAATACTAACACCGTTTTCTTCTATTAATTTGAACTTTTTATGTATCTTACCAAAATTAATAGCAGGGCAATTCTCCTTATCGTCAAACCCACACTCCTTCTCTATACGTTCTTTATCAAAGTCAGAGCCTTTGTAAAGCCATTTAAAATAATCATACATTGCTTCTGGTGACAACCAATCGCTATAATTATCTTGTCTGAAAAGATTAAATGCATTTATTTCATTAGATAAAGCACCTTTAGTAGGTCTATGATTAAGTTTAAAAACATAGGTATGCCCCATTTTCAGACGTCCTTCTCTATTACATCGACCTGCAGCCTGCAATATTGAATCTAACCCAGTTTCTTGCCTAAAAACAACAGGAAAATCCATATCAACACCAGCTTCAACCAATTGTGTTGCCACAACTCGCAAAATAGGCGTTTTAACTTTTAACCTGTTCTTTATTTCATCAATATTTTTATCTACATGTTTAGGGTACATTAATCTTGAAAGATGAAAGCGTCCTCTTTGGGGAAGTCTATTATATATTTCTTCAGCATCTTTTCTACTATTGACAATACACAACACACAAGGGTATTGTGATAATCTTTCAGCAATATCATCGTAGGTGGATTCATTATCATCAGCTTTTATTACTACTCTACGAAGCCTATCATATAACAATTCTGATTCTGATACTATTTCATGCCATTTTTCTTTTTCTATTCCTTTAAAACACCTATTACTCCAACTCTTAAGATTACCACATAAAATTGGCTGACTTGCTGTCATAAAAAGAACAGAAGTTCCAAAGTAGTTATTATATGATTTCAAAATAGCCAAAATCGGATTTAAATATTCTGTAGGTAACGCTTGGACCTCATCTAAAACTATAACACTATTTGCTATATTATGCAGTTTTCTACAATCCGAAGTACTATTTGAAAACATGGATTCAAACAACTGTACATTTGTTGTCACAATAATTGGATAGTCCCAATTATCCATTGCCAAGCAGATACGTTCTTGCATTTCTTTATCATTAATTTCATCTTCAACGACAAAATTACAATGATGTTCTAAAACATTTTCTTCACCGAATATGGCTTTTAAAATTTTTGCAGTCTGTACTATAATACTATTGAACGGGATAGCTATTATAATCCTCTTTTGATTATTATAAACAGCATGTCTCATTGCCCACAACATAGAAGATAATGTTTTTCCTCCACCTGTAGGCACAGTAAGACTATAGAAACCTCGTTCTCCTTCTGATTTTTCCACACACAAATCTTGCACACGTTTTCTTATTCGATTAACCTCTGTATCTTGTTTGGTAATATTCTTCAAATAACACTCCAATTTTGGCAAAAGTTCTCGTATTGTTTTTTGGGGCTGAATATATATATACTTTTCAGGATGCAGAAATTTATCTGTATCTAGAATATCAGCATCTTTTAGACAAGAAAACAACATACGTATTAGCACAGAAAAATCAAAATAATTATCAATATTTTCTACGACTTGCGTATTCTTCAGCGACGGTAATATTTTCAAAGGAAGTACTTCCTTTGGCATTTTATGCATCATAGCTTTTTTGAATTCATCATAATCTTGCATGCCACTATGATGCCCCATAATAGGTTGACTCATTATAGGGTAATATTCTGGATAAAGTTTACCTGCCATTATTGCTCCTACATAAGAATGAGCTTTTCCTAATGGTGTCCAGTTTTTATGTCCCAAAATTCCATTTACGTCACAGATATAATCTTGGAATTCACTTTTCTCCTTTCCTTTATCATGGAGAATTCCCAAAATATACCCCCAATCCTCCATACCAAATTCACTAGCAAACCGTTTTGCTAGCACAGCCACACCAAAACAATGTTCATCATTACTTTGGAAGGCTTCAATCTCACCATTCTCGTTTCTACGTATGTGAGAAATATATTTTGGCATGCTCTCTTGTTCCATACTAATTATATTATATTTATCTGCTTACAAAAATATACATTTTCGGATAAACTTACAATAGCTTTAAACTTTTTTATTTTAAAAGAACTTAAAACTTATCAGAAACTATCAGCTAAGTAATTCTATCTACATTATTCTTAAAATATTCAAGTTTATCTTTTACAACCCTTGCAATCTCTTTCGCCTCCTGATAGCACCCATCAATTTCTTCATAGAGGTATGCATTCCGAGCCTCAGCGATGCTTTCGGTTGTAACCTCTTCGAACATCTCGAAGACGATTTGTTCATTATTATTCTGCTTCATATCTAACACTATTAAGAATTAGTATTTCCTTGTTCGAGTATCCCCCAAACACCGGCATTATCCTTACCTTCGTGCCTTATGACACCCGCTTTTTGCATTACCGCCAAATCTCTTTCTATCGTTCTTGAAGTTACCGACAAAGTCTCCGACATTTATTGTCGGTAACGAACTCCCCATAAAACGATAACATATTGGTTTTCAATTATTTTTCTTTCCGACATATTACCGACATGTCTCCGACATTTTTCTCCGACATTTACATCGGCATTACCGCCACTATTACCGCCACATTACCGCCAAAACAATATTTGCACCGACATTTTACACCGACATTTACACCGACAAAACAGCATCAACCTTCAGCGTTCACAGACCAACTGCAAATTGATTACTTTCCCCAAATTATCCCAAAAGAAAGAAGAATCAGGAAATTACAGTAAAAAACGGTTTACACCTTATTATATAAAGATAGCACCTCGACCATACTAAACATACAGTCAAGGTGCTAGAATACAAAGATTCTGTATTTTGATTAATCTTTCAAACAACCAATTGGCACAACATAGACGCCATCGTCCCTGCGAACTGCATAACGAGATGTACCTGTTAGAACCATAAGGAAAGATGGGGATTTCATTTTCGTATCATCGATTTTAGAAGCCAAGAGCTTTAGATTCTTTGCTCCTTCTTCGATGTTCTTCTCACCACCCAATTTAACTTCTATCAGTCCATAATTCCCATTACGCAAATGAACTACAGCATCACACTCCAAACCATTACCATCACGATAATGATACACTGTTCCATCAATAGCATCGGCATAAACACGCAAGTCTCTGATACACATTGATTCAAAGAACAAGCCCATCGTACTGAGGTCATTCACCAAATCATTTGGACCTATACCTAAAGCTGCTACACCAATAGAAGGATCAGAAAAATATCGGGTATCCGAAGTGCGAATAGCCGTTTTACTTCGCAAATTCGGATTCCATGCCAAGGAATCTTCCAACACGAAGATTTTCTTCAAAGCCTCTATATAGGAAGCCACCGTATTGCGATTGGTGGCTACAACATCATTATTTTCCAAATCAGCACAGATAGTATTTACCTTTACCTGAGCACATTGGTTTCTTGCTAGAGAACGCAATATTCTTTTTGCTCTTTCCGGATCACGGCTCACATTATCTACACGAGAAATGTCAGAGTATACCACGGCTTCATAATATCTATATGCCATATCGAGTGCTACCTCCTTACTAACCATCGTTGCCTTTGGCCAACCACCCCGACATATCAACCATGCCAAAGAATCAATATTGAGAGGATTAGTTGCAAAAACATCTGCTACGGGATTGGCAAACAATTCTTCTAGACTGACTTCGTTTGTAGAATCGCCAGATTCAGAAAGACTCATTGTTCTCATTGTCAACCATGCAAATCGACCAGTTCCTGAATGGTGAATTTTGCTTGTATCAACAGGGACTGCAGAACCAGTAAAGATGAATTGCCCTAGTTCATCTCTATGATCAACTTCAAAACGAGCAGCATCCCAAAGTTGCGGGGCTAATTGCCATTCATCAATAAGACGAGGCACTTCTCCAGAAAGCAACTTTTTGGGAGAAAGATTTGCAAGTTCCACATTCTGCTCCATGTATTCAGGATCATCCATATACACAACGCTCTTTGCTTGCTGTTCTGCAGTTGTCGTCTTTCCACACCACTTGGGGCCTTGTATCAAAACGGCACCACTCCCCAAAAGTCTCCGACTTAACATTTTATCTGCTATTCTTGCCTTATATTTCTTCATAATCATATTTTTTAAACACCGCTGCAAAGATAATCAAAAGTTACTGAATACTAACATTTTAAACGTTAAATTATGCAAGTTGAGGCATTTTTATTGTGCAAGTTGAGGAAATTTCATTGTGCAAGTTGAGGCAATTTCATTGTGCAAGTTGTGGCTATTTCATTATGCAAGTTGAGGATTTCTCATAAAAAATGGTGTTTCATTCCTCAAAATGAAACACCATTGACCTAAATTTTATGCTGATAATCGAATTTCGCAATTAGTTGCTATAAGCACTCTCACCATGCTCGTAGATGTCGAGACCTTCCTCCTCTACTCGCTTGTCAACACGTACACCTACTGTCTTATCTACTACCTTGAAGATAATATAGGTAACTACGATGCTGTAGATGATGCTTACCACGGTGGCTACCACCTGAATCCAAAGCTGATGCCAGTCGCCATAGAGAGCACCCTGCACACCCTCGGCTCCAGTTACGTATCTTGTAGCGAAGACACCGGTGAGGACAGATCCCAGGATACCGCCCATACCATGCACGCCAAAGGCATCGAGGGCATCATCATACTTGAACTTCTCCTTCACTACGGCTACCATGAAGAAGCAGACGATGGTGGAAATGATACCAATGCAGAAGGCACCTAAAATATCCGTACTACCTGCTGCAGGAGTGATGGCAACCAAACCGGCAACGGCACCGGTACAAGCACCCACCGTGGTTGGCTTCTTGTTGACAATCCAGTCGATGAGCATCCAGGTGGTGG
>OLSD01002712.1_pt1 | contig 12126 bp, 10 predicted proteins | sample 1672211 | NCBI WGS metagenome assembly OLSD01 (sample SAMEA3136659, study PRJEB25190) | human gut metagenome | reverse complement strand
AGCATAAGTCGAACATCCTTGTGAAAAAAGTGTAAACCAATATTGACAATATCAAAATGTTATAACTTAGAATGTTATAACTTAGATGGAAAATATCTTAATGACGGAAAACCATCATATACTAAAAACGTTGAATTCTTCACAAACGAATTTTTCGTTGCAAGCTTTATATACAATAAATATTACGCTATGAAATTTTGGGACGCCTAAATACCAAAACACAAGCATCAAGAGCAGATGCCATACTAAACTACAAAACCTGCTCTTTTAGCGTGCCCATACTTAACTCATAATAAAGGAAAAGCCTGCGAAGCTTAGCTCCGCAGGCTTTTCCTTTGTATTTTCCTCTTAAATTATACGAAATACCTCGAAAAACCTGTCTTTTACATAATGGGGATAATATTCCAAACATGATTTAATATCGTCTAAACCTATCCCTTTCTCCGTCAGATAAGCTTTCATAGCAGCCATTTCTTCGGGACTGCACCGCTGATTCAACGAAAGCTTATCCAACACAGGCAAGAACAACACATTCCTTTCATCCAGTTCCAAACCGGGCCTAGGTCTGCGCAGGAATAACCGATAACCTTCGTAATCGACCAGACGCCAGACCTTGCTTTTTTCCAACGCAGTAACCATACGGCGCGGACTTTTCTCAGACTCTGTTATATTACAAAAGCACCGGACAGCCAAGTATCCCATTACCTTGCCTCTACGGTTGACATATTTCTGAAAAATAGCATCATCAACAGTATAATGCTTCTCACAGTTATCGAAAACAAAACAGCCAGAAAAAGCATGAACTATCTTTTTTGCAACAAACAGAACCCGCAAGGTATTACGGATCTTATCCTTGCTCCAGCCTTCAAAATGAACCTCGGAAACAAAAACCAATGAATCTTTTCCGTAAGTCTCCTTCATATGCAAATACAGCTTGTCGCTGTCCGTAGTCCCTTTGCCGTCATGAAGCTTCTGACGCTTCTCTTTATCTTTACAGTACCTGCAGCCATGACCGAGAAGATAGCGCTTTGCATGATAACCCATTATACGCCCACAAGGGATATGCTCTACATATACCGGTTTTTCAAGCCCTTCATACTCAGAGCTGACCGCGTACTCAGAACCAAGCACATCCTTTAAGCGTTCCCTGAAAAAAGAAGTATCCATAACCTCTGCACAAGCGCGGCAGTATGGGCTTACGAGGAAATTACCAACATAACATTCAAAGCTTTTCCCGCAATCCTCATGTAAAATAACAGCCTTATAGTTAATACCATTATATTCCTTAAGCATAAACCTTCCAGCCTTGGCTATACGCTCAGCTACAATATAGAATGGAAGTTTCTTCTCGCAACTGCAACGTACTTCCCTGAAAATAAAACCTGCAGGAGAAATATTACATAAGCAACCGCAGTCCGCATGACGCATCTTCAAAGCCTTGCCGAAACCTTCATAATCAGAAACAATCTCATATTTGCCATTGCCAGTAAGCTCTATAAGCTTAAAGCAAAATTCCTTAGTATTAATCCCCGAAATATGAATAACAGACGCTAAACCATTAACCATTCCCCAATCCGTCATAAAAAAGATTCTTCCATTTGAACAATCATAATACATCTTAATCACAGTATCCCTGACCGACAAGCACTTTATATCCGATGAAACATTTATAAACTCCTTCTGAACATCATTTTTTCTGCTTGAAATAACTCTGTCTAAATCAGCCTCAAACAAATCAACCCTACCATCATATAAAAACATTATCAACGCAATAAGATTCTTCGGGCCTATCGTATCAACATCAGAAAACATTCTCCTGAACCTGACTACGTTACCATCCATAAGGCAATTATATTTTGAGCGTTCAAAATCCTTTTGAAATGAACTTTTTACATAATCACCATAACCAAGTTCCGCCATCTTGCTAAAGCAAATGCTTTTCAAAACTACAATATCAGCATTCCAACGACCAGCTAAAAGCACTTTAGTAAAGCAGGCATATTCATGCTCAGTTACTACATCTTCTTGTCTGACATCAATAAAATGACCGTTGTTTGCCAATTCATCTAAAGAAAGCTGGACAGAATCAACAAAATCGCATTCCAGCAAAGATTTTCCATGCTTATAACAAACCTTCACACCATTAAGCTGATGAACTCTATGAGCATAAACTTCCCCATATCTGCTCCTGTCTTCAACCATACAACAAGGACAAAACCTAAGCTTATCAAACGATCCTGTCTTAGCAGAAATACCAGGCACATCGAGCAGACCGCATACATATTTGGTCTGCTCTCCCTCAGTCATAAAAAGAGCTTCAAAAGGGAAAATACTAAGACTGAGATAATGCTCAGCCATATCAGTATCTTTAAGTCCAAGATTCCTACAGAACCTAATAAAACCACGCCTGATATCAAAACTCTTACACTTAAACCCAAGAAACCTTCTTGCAAACATATCTAACGGAACACAATCTGCATCAGAAAGCCTTACAACATATGAAAACCAAAGCTCATCAGGCTTTGCCTGCAATCGATTTACTATCATGACTTCACCTATTGATCTGACTTAGCTAACCTTAAAATCTTCCCTGCAAAACAGAGGCAAAGTATTGGAATTCGCCATAGATTTATTCCTTTTGATAAGCATTTTCTTAATTACAGCCTTAAACTATTTGGAAAGCTCCGTACGCTTCATATTCAAAACATTCAAAGCCCCGTTTTTCTTCGTGAACCTATTAAACTCAGTCCTGATTTCTCTTTCGGTAATCTCCTCACTGTTAAACATTAAAATCAACTCATCAAGCAAACGGTTAAGCTTCGTTTCAACAGCAGAATTATTGACAATATTTTCTTCTTCTTGAAAAAGAGCCTGCCTCTCATCCTGGCAAATGCTCAGCCAAAGATTTTTCTTGTCAACGGAACTTTTAAAAAAGTATTCGCGTTCGTTTTTAACTTTTTCCAGAAGCACCGGAAGATTATCAAAATTATTAAATGCAACAGCCCTTATATAGTCCCCGTTAATTACAGGCCTTTTGTTCTTTTTGCTGTTACAATAAGCCCTGCACACACACTTATAGACATTTACCAAAATACCAACCATACCAAGACTGCAATCATAAAAAGCATCAATAATATCTCCAGTCACTTCTACCGGCTCATCAAAACACTGATACCTCATAATGTTTTTTACGAGATAACCAAAAAAATCAACTTTCTTTGGAACAAGCTTATTTCCAGCATACTTATAACGCTCGCAATAAGAATCTGCAGAAATAGTATTCCCAATTCTACGAGCAGTACGCATACTTCTAAACATTTTATCGCGAGCATCTGGCGTACCGACAACTATAACAGCAACTTTAGTGCGATTGACAAGAACCATGAAGCTTTCAAAAGATGCCTCCTTATTGCTTTCAAAAGACAAAAGCTGAATCTCGTCCAAAATAATTACACCGATCTTGAACTGCTCGATAAACTGCCTGATTTTATCCATCTTGATGCCAAGCGTTCTGCATTTGCGCACAATCCCATAGTAAAAAGGCTCAATATTACCAAGTGCTTTATCAACAGCATCACCAATAGCATCGCACAAAACGCTCAGATTGGAATTGGGAATACAATTCACAGCAAGATATACAATCTGTATAGTATTGTCATAATCCGGGTGACGGATAACCTGCGGATAATGCGACAAAAGCACATTGAGAGCAGCCGTCTTGCCACTACCACTTGCACCACAAAGACAGAAAGAACCATCCGTAGCCTGGGCACTGTCCCCGAACAAGATACTATGGCTTTCGACTTTTTTATTGTCTATAACCATAGTAAGTGAATCAAGCCTGCTATAAACGGTCTTCCGTGCAGCATACGAGCGGACAAGTGAAGAATAAAAAGCCATTTCAAGCGCATTGTGAAAAGGGAGTCTGAACCTTACCTGATCAAGCGTATCAATCATCAGCTCTTTATCCAACAAACTCATAGCCTTAATTTCTTCAACCGAAGCAGGTTTGATGCTATTATTGTAATCGCTTGCAATATCTTCAGCACTACGGGGCAACGGCAAAGCCTCAATATAGGGATTGCCTGCATACGGACCTTTAGCCTTTATATACCTGGCCTGACAGATTTCTCTGCTCTTCATAGAAATAAGGTCTAAATCTTCATACTGAGACTCATTATTCTCAACTTTATAATATTTTATCAAATTTCTCACCTCGATTAATATTCCTCAGCTACGTCATCCCAAAAAGATTCATCTTGATCATTGAACTCAATCTTCTTTTGGGTTTGCGGCAGTTTTTTAGCAGCTTCATCTTCAGTGATAAGACTGCTATCACTCTTTTCGATAAGTTCACGCAACGCATCCCTGTTAGCCATCTTGTTAGCTTTAGTCTCATTCTGCTTTTCAATAGCCCTGTTCTCAGCTATATTCTTAGAGCTGACTTTACTGATACCTTCAGCTTTCCGGACAGCTTTCGCATCATCAATCACAGCTTCGTTATGTTCCTGAAGGAATATATCAAGTTTAATATTATTCTGCTTGCCCTTCCTGATCATTTCTTTCTTTGCCTGCAGATACTTGTCGTATTCAAACTCCGACATCCCCTGAAAAGACAAGGAGGCTTCATCTGCTTCCCTAAACGACGCACAGTGAATAACATCATCCGCAGAATAATACACATGACTCATATCGCGAGGATCATACCTAACCTCGAAAGGAATACGCTTCCTCTCCAAACGATACATGTCTATCATAAGCTTTTTATCGCTGGTATCCATATAAGTCAGTCCTTTAAAACAAATACCGCTTTTAGTCAGTCTGGCTTTTCCCTTCTTCATCAAAGCATACAAGTACTTCAGCTTCGACATAATCGGTCTCGGCCTTACAGTATTAGCCAACCCATACTTCCAAATGCACACCGGAATCGGCGGAACACCTGCATCAATCATATCCTTAGTCAACGGAAATGCAGGAAAACATTTCTGATTGTGAATAAGCACAAAAGCCAGAACCATTTTTGTATATTCCTCAATAGTCAACACCGCCCTTTTACGATGATCACTATCATGTCTTTTAGTTACCTGGCCGTTCTTTTCACAGCAATTATTAACATACGCATTCAGCTCATTGAATATAGACTCAACAGTTCCTTTCAGGCTGCCCATACCAACAGAAGGCAAACTGGTATTAATAGCGAATGAATTACAGAAATCCTCGAAAGCTTTGCTGATATACTCTGAACCATGGTCAGTCCTTATATTAGCCGGACAAAAATCAGAAGGGAATATATCTTCAATACTATAACATTCAACTGAATCACCGGGATTTACTTCCAAGTTATAGCGCTTGCACAATTCCTTCTTGTTATCAATAATCGACATCATCAGATTGCTGAAACCAATATAAGAGTTATTGTCAAAGCCGACATGGACACCGACAATCATCCTGCTGTACACATCGACAGCGATATAAACAATAGCCCTGGAAATCACTTTTTCCCGATCGAACGATGCCACCAGATAACAATCTGCTTCAGTCTCGTCCAGCTCAAGCAAGTAACCAGGTCCCAAAACGTCAAAGGTTGCAGTACCACTAGAAATACGCTTATTGTTACGCTGCTCCATAATGCTAGTCTTGATCCTGTCACGCTCTTCCTTGCTCACGTTCTTTCTGACATGATTATAAAACTGCTTTATAGTCGGCAATTCAACTTCAGGAAGAAGAGCAACTTGCGTTTTTCCGTCAACAACAAACGTTGATCTAAAATACTTAGACAAAATAAAAGTAAAAACATTACTAATAGATTTGCTGCGACCTTTCTTATAAACAGCAATACCTTCATCAAAGATTCCTCTAAGCTCACTGTTTAAGGGGACACCTTGATTGCCAATAACCTCCGACGGTCTTCCGGTCTTAACTTTATAATCAAATTGTTGCCCTTTGGAATTACCCAGATACCTTTTGTCAACCAAGGCTTCAAACTGAAGCCCGCTCTGAAAGAAAAGCCTGATCCAATGATATTGTCTTCCGCCTTTGATGTTATACTTCATCGCAAGTTCATGCAAAACACTTCTGTCGTTACGATTAGTAAAAAAAGAATAATCAGGGCCAAACTTTTGAATAACCTCTTCGATAAACTTTTTTCTGTTTTCAAAAGAAGCTCTGACTTCACCAGCCAAGTTTTCAATATGAATCTTAACAGATTCTACCTTTTCAAATACAATTTTCCCTTCAAACTGCAACTCCAGAATTACATCCAGTTCAACAATACTGATATCAAGCCTGGTAGTATCGCACTTACACAAAGTACATTTTCCAGCAACAATAGCAATGACTACATTCTTTGTATTCTGTTCCATATCGGTCAAAACAGTCCCAACTTGTATATTATCAACCTGAACTATATTAGACAACATGATATCCTTCCCCCGTTTCAAGCATTCTCAAAATATCTTTATCGTAAATCAGTTTAGTCTTCATATCGACCGCAATTTCTTTGAGTGCAACGCGATGCCTGAACTCAGACACAGCATCAAAAACGTTGGCCTTATCATAATAAGCAACCATCAGCCTTATATTGTTACAGAAGGTACGGTCAATATCTTCCTTATAAATCACCGAAAAAGCAACTCCTCTGCTTTCCCAGTATTTCTTTTCAATCAAGATATTTCTTTTCTCCTTCTCCTTAAGGGAATCCCTAGAATACTTAACAGAATAAGCAGCATAGCTGCCGTCCGCCTTCGACACAAGGAAATCCGTTGTCATAACAAACTCTGGATTGTTGACTTTTTTAAATCCAAGCTCTTCCCTTATATCGTTAGTAACAACACTCGACAAAGGGTACTGTTCGCGTATATCAACATTAGAATCATCCCAGCGAAGAACATAATAAGCCATTGCTTCGCTCTGCGAAAGGCACTGGATAGCCCTTCCGTGCTTCCAGTCTGTAATAATACTCGCAGTACCATCACTTTTGGACTCACTGACATAAATAAACGGTTTATAGTCCGCACAGGTTCCTGTTCCACGTTTTTCATTGATCTTAGTTTTTAAGCTTACTTTACGCATGACCTTTTCCTTTCCGAAAACCAAATATTTCTTCATCAGCCTTCAGTCTTGCTAAATATTTATCTATTTAAGCTGTTTCAAACAATAAAAAAAGCCGATAACATAAGTTAACGGCTAAATATTTCTAGATATCTGCATTCTGCCTCTTGCAATTATACTATCACTATGCTATAATAATATAAGAGATTAAGTTTAACACTATTGTTTAAACTAATATCTAAGCGTTTGGCAGGCACCTAAGTTAGTCGTGTAACTTATGGATTGCTTTTGTACTAGGAAGGTCCAATTTCCTTTGTACAAAGCTAGGCGCTTTATTTTTTTGTCTTCATGCTAAAGTTTACCATATTTTTCTTTGCTTTGCAACTACAAGTAAGATATTTCTTTGCTTCCGTGAAAGAAATAACAAGTCGTTAACGTCAACCTTGATATATATTCCGCTCTATGCTAATATAATCATAAGGATAAACAAAATTCAAAGGAAAAGGTGGATAACATGGCAAAGTGGTCTCGCGAACTAATCTTAGACAACATATCATACATCATCAATAAAAACGGGCTTGCTATTAAAGAAGCAGAGATTGCTTCCGGTGTAAGCGTAGGATACATAGCACGTATGAAAAAAGGCTCAGAAAAAATTTCTGCAGAATTTATTGTGCGTTTTGCCGATTACGTTAATGTAAGCTTAGATTTGCTCATTTCAGAGGACCTGACGCAGATCCAAGAACAAAAGCAATTCGCCTGCAACTTCCTGACAAAGCTGCTCTCCAGCGTTGCTGTCAAAGAATGGAAAGAAATAGCTGTAGACTGGAGCCTCAGCTACAACCATGAACATGACGTTTCCGTCAGCAGCAAGGATTTTGAATCTCTGCCCCAACCGTTCTTCAAAGAAGTCGAAAACATCGACAGCGACTACAAAACAATCAACTATAATTCTTTATACTGCCCTGACAAACTCTATTCTTCTCTCAGCTCTATCTTTACGCTGAAAATAGACGACAAAACATATATAGCCCTTACCCAGGCAATTTACGAAGATAAAGCAGAATACGAGTTGTACATGGTTACAGCAAATACTCCGAAAGCTATCTGCCACACCGGAGATAATCCTTTTATAAGCGAATCCTTGAAATCGCTCTATGATGCAATCAAAACCAAGCTCAATCCCTTACAGCTGACTGTCAACGATATGCAGGTTTTGAATTCAATCTTCTAAAATCTGAATTAAGCTCAAAACAAAAAAATCCGGCGGAATTATCCGTCGGATTTTTCTGTTCGCTGATGATCTACAACACTGAGATAACTGGCAATATTTTAATGCTCCCAATTCTAACTCGTTTTAACTAAATGAATCAAGTTGAATTGACCTTATAAATTAAGTCTAACTCGTTTCTAACTCATTTTAATTCGTTTTATCGAGTTAAAATTCGACAATCGTAAAAGATAACATCACTTTCTACAAGATTCTTGTACAACTTATCGGGATAATAAGAGAAATAGGGCTTCATTTCACTGGCAGTAAGCCCGGCTTTATTCATATACCGGTAAAGCTTTTCCTTCAAAGTTCCTTTTTGTCACTACTATATACAAGTAACATAAAACTCACAGCCAAACTGCTAGGAAAAGATATTGAACCTAAATTAAACATTTTAAACTTTTAATCCTTCGGTAATACTTTTAAAAAAATCCGCACTCCACAAATTCAGAACAGAAATATCACGAATAAACGGCTCAACATCACGCTTAGCCTGTTCAAAATCAATAATATCAAATTTTTCATTAAGCATATTTTTTATATCAGCCAACTGACATTCTTCATGAGAAGTAATATAACCAGATTGAAGCAAACGTTCCCGCAAATGTTTCTGATTGACTACAGCACCTTGCGAAAGATAAAAAATATAATCATATAAATCTCTACCTTTAACACGATTCTTCCACCCACGACAAATTACAGCATGAATTTTTCCCGCAAACAATGACGACAAATCATACATATTAATTTCATAAGGGACAGGCAGCAATCTATATTTGTGTTCAAAATTTGCAAAAGCAGGCGGGTTTATATCTACTTCAAACTTTATCTTAATAACTTCATTAGCAGCTATAGTATTTATATTACTCGAACCTGCGTAAAACAATAAAAAATGCTCTTTCGTATTTCCTTTTAAAAAAGCCGAACGGACATCACTTTCTATAGTTTTTTGCTTTTCATTAATTACAACATTAAGCCCAAAAGAATTAACTTCTTTTTTTAAGGCAGGGAAATAATGGGAAAGGTCAAAATCCAAATTTGGAGTTTTTAATGAAAAGTCTAGGTCTTCTGAAAACCTGTCTAATCCATAAAAAATTCTCAATGCTGTACCCCCATAAAAAGCAGCATTTTTAAAAAAACCTGCTCGTGATAAACCACAAAGAACTATTTCCTGCATAATCTCCTTCATGGCATTTTTCTGATCATAAATATTTTCTATATGATAACCAGACAACATTTTTTCTATAACTAGGCTCATTTTTTAAACCTCCTCATAAACCTATAAAATCTGCTAACATTAGTTGAATGATATTTTTCGGATAAAAATTCAAGTTTTTGTATATCTAATTTATCTAATTCTGATACCTCTATACGTAAATCTTTGATTAAAAGATCTTCTAAATCTTTTTGACTCACTACAGGAGAAATAGTATAAAGCTTATCACAGATTGCTTTTTCAGGTTCAGCAATCCTAAAAAAATAATCCTTATATTTATTCAATCTTATTCCATAAGGAAAAACTTCAGAAGGAACATCACGATAAGTAAAAATACCATAACTGTTTTTATAACTTTTATTTTTTTTCTTATCAAAAGTAGCACTGGTAATTATATTAACTCTCTCCGGGATTAATCCATAATACCCTAAAGCAAAATCAAAAGAAATATATGAAGGACCATAAATACTCCCTGCTAATACATAACCAGGAATATTTTTATCTGTTTCATATAATCCTCTAGCAATCTTAATATATTTTCCTTTCTTAACCATCCTGCCGAGTTTTGTCTTAGGATTAGAATACTCATTATATTTTTCTAGAAGCATAGCTGTAGTTTGAATCATATTTTCACCTCTTAGTATCATTATACGATACTAAGAGGTGAAAATCAATGCAAAAATCATTTTTTCAAAGCAAACTCAAATTAATTCTATCCGTTCAATTGTATATAGCTTAGCATAGCAACAAAAGCGAACAAAATGCAATATCCGCCGAAAGCCATTCCTTTGCATTCAAACTGCATTATAATAAGAGTATATCTAAGCAAAACGGAAAGGAATTGATAATTATGGGAAGCTTTCTGAATCCTGGCAATACTGCATTCAAAGAAGCGGTAAATGCCCAAATCTATATTGACAAAACCGAGCTTATTGATTTCACCAACCAGTTCATCAATACGCCTCAGAAATTCATCTGCTGCAGCCGTCCACGCCGTTTCGGGAAATCAATGGCAGCTGATATGCTTCTGGCTTATTACAATAAGGAAAGCAAATCCAAAAAGCTTTTTGCAAAACTCGCCATTGCAGAATGTAAAAGCTTCAAGACGCACCTGAACAGATACGATGTAATCTGCTTCGATATCCAGGAATGCATCGACAACGCCAAAAGCATCGAGAACACTATTGAATATATAACCAAAGGCATTCTAAAAGAACTGAGCAAAGCTTACCCGAAAGCAGTACGTTCAAACACAAAAACCGTCTCCGAAGCGCTGAACAACATCAATCAGGCCACAGGAAACAGATTCGTCGTCATTATCGACGAATGGGATGCCTTGTTCCGTACCGCGCCCGAACAGAAAAAAATCCATGAGAAATACATCACATTTATTCGCAGCCTCTTCAAAGGAGCAGGAGCAAGACGTTTTATCGCACTTGCTTATATCACAGGTATTTTGCCGATAAAAAAGCACGGCAGGATTCCCGTTTTGGACAATTTTATGGAATACACTATGATAAATCCCTATCAGACCGCTTCCTGTTTCGGGTTCACGGAAGAAGAAGTCAAAGGACTTTGCCAAACCTACAACAAAGATTTTATCGATGTGAAACGCTGGTACGACGGCTATAAGCTAAACGGCCTGCACATCTATAATCCCTTCAATATAACAAACCTGATATTGCAGGGCGATACTAACGGCTACTGGCTCCAGAGCGGAACTTATGGGACAATCAAAGACCTTATCAATACTGGCTCTGATGAATTATATGAAGATATTCTCAAGCTGCTCACAGAGCAAAAAGTAAAAGCTGACCTCTATTTTTCGCGTATAGATATGGAATACTCTGACGACAAAAACAATATGATTACACTGCTGGCCCATCTAGGCTATCTCACCTACAATAATGACGAAAAGAAAATCGAAATCCCCAATCAAGAAATCAGTATCGAATTACACAAAGCGATCGAAACATTGATAAACAATAAAAACGGAGATGATTGACATGGGCGACAGTTTAGCTGAAGTCATCGAGCAAAGAGCCAGAGAAACAGGCTTCAGTATCGGGTTAAAGCATTATATAAAAAAATTTGGTACTGAATATTTAGGTATACTACATGTTTATCAATTTTTTATTGATGAAAGAGCTGCCAACGAATTATTGGAGGTGTACAGCTATGAATGGAACTAACAAACCATTATTTTTACAAAATAAAAAACTAAATGAAACTTACTATAACACTCCCAACCCTTATATTAATGCCCCCTCCTGTAACGTTAACCTTTTAGAACTTTCCCGATATGCGAAAAAGCAAAAAAAGAAATTAATTGATTTGACTGCTGACGAAGTTAAAATGTTTGCTATCTGAACTACAAACAACGATTACTCAAAGGCAGGCTGCTCAGCCTACCTTTTTGCCCATCTGGGCTATCTCACATACAATAATGACGAAAACAAAATTGAAATCCCCAATCAAAAAATCAGTATCGAATTACACAAAGCGATAGAAACCTTGATAAACAATAATAACGGAGCATTCCCGTAATCAACAAATATGAGCTTTGCAAAAAAAGAGAAACCCCTTT
>OLSD01002710.1_pt1 | contig 12132 bp, 6 predicted proteins | sample 1672211 | NCBI WGS metagenome assembly OLSD01 (sample SAMEA3136659, study PRJEB25190) | human gut metagenome | reverse complement strand
ACTCCTGTAATTTTTAGATGGATTCGTGGAAGGTTCTCGCGATAACCTCCTTCTGATGTGTCTTGGAAAGCGCGTTGAATCTTACCGCGTAGCCGGATACTCTGACCGTCAGGTTCGGGTATTTGTCCGGATTTTCGTAAGCATCCTCCAAAAGCGCTCTGTTGAGCACGTTGACATTCAAATGATGCGCGCCTCTCTTGAAGTAGCCCTCCAAAAGACCTGCCAGCACGTCCGCTCTTTCGTCCGGGTTCTTGCCGAGCGTTTCCGGCGTGATGGAGAAGGTGTTGGAAACACCGTCCTGGCACACGGCCCGGTAGGGGATCTTGGCCACGGAGTTCAGGCTGGTCAGCGCGCCGCTCTCATCCCGGCCGTGCATGGGGTTGGCGCCGGGGGCGAAGGGCTCGCCCGCCTTGCGGCCGTCAGGGGTGGAGCCGGTCTTTTTGCCGTACATCACGTTGCTGGTGATGGTCAGGGCGGACAGCGTGTGAATGGCACCCCGGTACAGCGCGTGCTTTTTCAGCTCGGCAGAGAAGTAGGAAACGATCTCCACGGCGATATCGTCCACCCGGTCATCGTCATTGCCGTACTTGGGGAAGTCACCCTCGGTGACGAAATCCACCGCAATGCCGTTTTCATTGCGGACGGGCTTCACCTTGGCAAACTTGATGGCGGAGAGAGAGTCGGCGGCGATGGAAAAGCCCCGCCACGCCGAAAGCGGCCAGCCGCTCCACCAGCGTATCGTGGAGGGCCATCTGGCTGGATTCGTAGGCGTATTTGTCATGCATAAAGTGGATGATATTGATGGTGTCCACATACAGCTCGGCAACGTAGGAGAGCACCTTCTTGTAGTTCGCCAGCACCTTGGGATAGTCCAGTACTTCGTCATCGTCCTTCTGGATCTCGGGGATGACCAGCAGGCCCTTCTTCTCGTCCGCACCGCCGTTGATGGCGTACAGAAGGCTCTTGGCAAGGTTGGCCCGGGCACCGAAGAACTGCATCTGCTTGCCTACCGCCATAGCGGACACACAGCAGGCGATGCAGTAGTCATCACCGTACATGGGGCGCATAATGTCGTCATTTTCGTACTGGATGGAGTCGGTGTCAATGCTCATTTTGGCGCAGTAGCGCTTGAAGGCGTCGGGGAGGTTCTGGCTCCACAGAACGGTCAGGTTGGGCTCGGGAGCGGTGCCCAGATTGGTGAGGGTGTGGAGATAGCGGAAAGTGCTGCGGGTCACCAGAGTGCGGCCGTCGATACCCATGCCGCCCAGAGACTCGGTGATCCAGGTGGGATCACCGCCGAACAGCTCATTGTATTCCGGGGTGCGCAGGTGGCGCACCAGCCGCAGCTTGATGATGAACTGGTCGACCAGTTCCTGAGCGCCGGACTCGTCCAGCGTGCCGTTGTCCAGATCCCGCTGGATGTAAATATCCAGGAAGGTAGCGGTGCGGCCCAGGCTGGTGGCAGCGCCGTTGTTTTCCTTTACACCGGCGAGATAGGCCATGTACAGGCTCTGCACAGCGTCATGGGCGGTCTCAGCGGGCCTGGTGATGTCACAGCCGTAGCCCTTGGCCATCAGGGCCATCTCCTGCAGAGCGCGGATCTGCATCTGCACTTCTTCCCGCAGGCGGATACGCTCGTCGGTCATAGCGCCGTCCAGAGCGTCCAGATCCTTTTTCTTCTCTTCAATCAGAAAATCAGTGCCGTACAGGGGGACGCGGCGGTAGTCACCCACGATGCGGCCACGGCCGTAAGCGTCGGGCAGGCCGGTGAGCAGGCCCACGGTACGGGCCACCCGGGTGCGGTGGGGATAGGCATCGAACACGCCGTCATTGTGGGTCTTGCGGTAGGTTCTGAAATGCTTTTCAATTTCGGGGTTCAGCTTGTAGCCGTACTGCTCCAGAGCGGATTCGGCCATGCGCATACCGCCGTACAGGTTTACGATGCGCTTCAGGGGAGCGTCGGTCTGCAGGCCGACGATCACCTCATTGTCCCGGTCAATATAGCCGGGGGCGAAGTTATTGATACCGGAGATGGCATCGGTCTCCACGTCCAGAATTCCCTTGTGCAGCTCCTCCAAAATCAATTCATGGGACTTGTCCCAGACCTTCCGGGTGCGTTCGGACGTTGGGGCCAGAAAGCTCTCGTCACCGGCGTAGGGGGTGTAGTTCTTCTGAATGAAATTACGCACGTTGACGAGATGACGCCACTCGCCGGTACGAAAGCCCTTCCAGGCGCTGCAGTTTACATCAATAGGCATAGTTTTATACGCTCCTGTCTATTTTATTTAAATATGGAATTCACGGTCAAATCGCTGCTGCCAGTCAGCCAAGGCTTCCGGCGGAAGGGCGGGTACGTCCTCTAAGGAATACGGGATACCCAGTGCATGATACTTGTTCGCACCCAGCGTGTGGTAGGGCAGCAGCTCCACCCGCTGAATGTTGCGGATCGTATGCAGATACGCGCGCAGCCCTTCCAGATGGGCGTCGGAATCCGTGAGTCCGGGGACCACCACATGGCGGATCCAAAGGGGTGTGCCGGCGTTTTGCACGGCGGAGAGGAATTGTAAAAACTCCTGCGGAGACTGTCCCGTGATGCCGCAGTAACCGTCCGGCGTGAAGTGCTTGATGTCCAGCAAAACGAGGTCGGTATAGGACAGAATTTCCTCGTAGCCGCCGCAGCCGCAGCCTGCGGTGTCGATGCAGGTGTGGATACCCGCGTGTTTGCACAGGCGCAGGACCTCACATAAAAAGTCCTTTTGCAGGAGCGGCTCGCCGCCGGAAAAGGTGACGCCGCCGTTATCGCCGAAATACGGCTTGAAGCGGAGAAGCTTGTTCACCAGCTGTTCAGGCGTGAAGATCTGCTCTTTTCCGCTGCGCATGGCCCAGGTGTCGGGGTTGTGGCAGTAGCGGCAGCGCAGGCGGCAGCCCTGAAAGAATACCACCGTGCGAATACCGGGGCCGTCCACAAGACCCATTGATTCAATGGAATGGATGTATCCCTCGATCAAATAGAAAAACCTCCTTTTCAACAGATCAAATGATCCGTATAAAAAGAAAAAGCCGCACCGATCTGAGCTTTTTCTGCCCAGACGGTCGGCTGGTTTCACGATCATACTCCATGTGGTAACATCCACTTCCGTCAGTCATATGATCACCATGCCCATAGTATATGGGCTTTGGAAGCTTTTGTCAAGCACCAACGCGCGGTGACTTTCTCAACGTGTATACGCCGGAGGAGTGGAATGCAGCGCGGCAGATAGCCAGAGCTTTGCCCGCAAGCTGAACAGGGAAGGGGTCAAACTCTATGGGTGACAGCCTGCGCTATCAGGACTGCTTTGAAAAGCGGCACATGACCTGCGCGGTGCGGAAATCTTAAATGGAGTGTGACGGCGGTAACGATTTAGTTGTGCGGCAGACAATGGAGAAAATGCGATAATGCAAGGTTCAACTTTATAGCGACCGAAAGGTTATACGGGCCGCTCCGAAATGCCACAGCTGTTTGAGTATTTCGCCTGTATGCAAAAGAAAGCACACCCGTTGACACAGGGTTGGTGTCGCAGCGGGCAGATACATGGGAGATGATGGCGTTTTACCGCAAAAACAGCATATACCATTATTTCATAGCAAACTATTGAAAAAAGTTATAGGCCATTCGACGAACTTTATGTGGAACTTTTTTGCTTCGACAGCCTATTATACTGTATTTACAGTATTTACAGCGGTAGGAGGGCCGTATATTTGCCGGAACAGGATGGAAGACCGGGACAGGGGATGCGGCATGCACTAAGTAAAAATAACGTAAATGCTTTGCTGTCGGCAAAGCGCTTACGTCATTTGAAACATTTTTGGACTTGCAAACTTGCAATGTGTAGAGTTATAATCATATCAAGAACGTAGCTGTATTAATATGGCCTGCCCCTCAGTAGGAACGGAGGAGCAGTTTCTAAGATACAGCTTGCTCAGTAGGCTGATCCGCCCAATATGGGCTCCACATCAAAGGGTGGAGAGCCGCCGTGTTCAATACAGGGAAGAAAAATAGGAGGAATTACGTTCATGGCAAAAAACAAAATGTTTAAAACGATGGACGGTAATGAAGCTGCCGCATACGTATCTTATGCGTTTACTGAGGTAGCTACCATTTACCCCATCACTCCTTCCAGCCCCATGGCTGACCACGTGGATGCGTGGGCTGCCAACGGCAAGAAGAACCTGTTTGGCCAGCCCGTAAAGCTGGTCGAGATGCAGGCGGAGTCCGGCGCGGCCGGCGCAATGCACGGCTCTCTGGAGACCGGCTCCCTGACCAGCACCTACACCGCTTCTCAGGGCCTGCTGCTGATGATCCCGCCCATGTACCGTATCGCCGGTTCTCAGCTGCCCGGTGTTATGCATGTCTCTGCCCGTACCGTGGCAACCCACTCTCTGTCCATCTTCGGTGATCATTCCGACGTTATGGCCTGTCGCCAGACCGGCTGGGCACAGCTGGCTTCTTCCAGCGTGCAGGAGGCTATGGATATGGCTGCCGTTGCCCACCTGTCCGCCATCAAGGGCTCCATCCCCTTCCAGCATTTCTTCGACGGCTTCCGGACCTCTCACGAGATTCAGAAGGTCGAGGTTCTGGACTATGAAGATCTGGGCAAGATGCTGGATTGGGACGCTGTTCAGCGCTTCAAGGATCATGCCCTGAGCACCGAGCATCCCACTCTGCGCAACACCCTGCAGAATCCCGATACTTTCTTCCAGTCCCGCGAGGCCTGCAACAGCGCCTATGATGCGCTGCCCGCCATTGTCGAGGAGTACATGGGCAAGATCAACGAGGTCACTGGCCGCGACTATCAGTTGTTCAACTACTACGGTGCTCCCGATGCTGAGCGCGTTGTGGTGGCTATGGGCTCCGTCTGCGAGACCCTGCTGGAGGTTGTTGATTATCTGATGGAGCGCGGCGAGAAGGTCGGCTTCATTCAGGTCCATCTGTTCCGTCCCTTCTCCATGGAGCGTCTGCTGGAGAAGATTCCCGCTACCTGCAAGTGCCTGACCGTTCTGGACCGCACTAAGGAGCCCGGCGCTCCCGGCGAGCCTCTGTATCTGGATGTGTGCGACGCTCTGTGGGAAGGCAAGCGTACCAACATCGAGGCTCTGTGCGGCCGCTATGGCCTGGGTTCCAAGGATACCACTCCTGCCCAGATGAAGGCCGTGTTCGACAACATGAAGGGTGAGAAGAAGAACCACTTCACCGTCGGCATCAACGATGACGTTACGCATCTGTCCCTGCCCGTTGGCGAGAATATCGTCACCGCCGGCAAGTCCATCATCTCCTGCAAGTTCTGGGGTCTGGGCTCCGATGGTACCGTTGGCGCCAACAAGAACTCCATCAAGATCATCGGTGACCACACCGACCAGTACGCTCAGGCTTACTTTGAGTATGACTCCAAGAAGTCCGGCGGCGTTACCAAGTCCCACCTGCGCTTCGGCCATGAGCCCATCCACAGCACCTACTATGTTACCATGGCTGACTTTGTGGCCTGCCACAAGACCTCTTACATCAAGGACTTCGATATCGTCTCCGAGATCAAGCCTCACGGCACCTTTCTGCTGAACACCAGCTGGACCGGCGCTGAGCTGGAGGAGCACCTGCCCAACCGTGTGAAGCGTCAGATCGCCGAGCGTGAGATCAACTTCTACACCATCGACGCTACCGCTATCGCTATGGAGCTGGGTCTGGGCAACCGCACCAACACCGTGCTGCAGGCTGCCTTCTTCAAGCTCTCCGGCATCATCCCCATCGAGGATGCTGTGAAGTACATGAAGGACGCTATCATCAAGTCCTACTCCAAGAAGGGCCAGAAGATCGTCGACATGAACAGCGCTGCCGTCGACAAGGGCGTTAACGCTGCCGTGAAGATCGACGTTCCCGAGTCCTGGAAGACTCTGGCTGACGATACCAAGGCTCCCGACGCAAGCCTGCCTCACTACATCCGTGAGATCCAGATCCCTGTCAACAAGCAGGCCGGCGATGCCATCCCCGTGAGCGAGTTCATGCCCTACGCTGATGGTGTTACCCCCTCTGAGACTTCTAAGTATGAGAAGCGCGGCATCGCTGTGAAGGTGCCCAAGTGGATCCCCGAGAACTGCATTGGCTGCAACAAGTGCGCTCTGGTCTGCCCCCACGCCGCGATTCGTCCCTTCCTGCTGAACGCGGAGGAAGAGGCTGCAAAGCCTGCCGCCTTCGTTACCAAGGAGGCCAAGGGCAAGGGCTTTGAGGGCTTGACCTTCCGTATGCAGGTCGATCCTCTGGACTGCCAGGGCTGCGGCGCCTGCGCCAATGTCTGCCCCGCCAAGGAGAAGGCTCTGGTCATGGAGCTGCTGGATACCCAGATGCCCGAGCAGGAGAACTGGGACCATGCTCTGACTCTGTCCACCAAGGCCAACCCCATGGACAAGTTCACTGTTCGCGGTTCTCAGTACGAGCGTCCTCTGTACGAGTTCAGCGGCGCCTGCGCCGGCTGCGGCGAGGCTCCTTACATGAAGCTTATGTCTCAGCTGTTCGGTGACCGGATGTTCGTTACCTCCGCTACCGGTTGCGCTTACGTTGTGGGTTCCTCCACTCCTTCCTTCCCCTATGCGGTCAATGAGAAGGGTCACGGCCCCGCAAACTCCAACTCTCTGTTCGAGGATAACGCCGAGTATGCTCTGGGCATGAAGCTGTCCATCGACCAGATGCGCCGTCAGATGGCTGCTCACGCTGAGGCTGTGGTGGCTTCTACCTCCGACGCTGCTCTGAAGAGCGCTCTTGAGGCTTGGCTGGCTGAGGGCGATAACGGTGACAAGACCCGTGCTCTGTCCGAGGCTGTTGTGGCTGCTCTGAACGCCACTGCTGAGACCTCTGATGATATCGCCTTCCTGAAGGCCAACAAGGATGCTCTGCCCAAGAAGAGTGTCTGGATGTACGGCGGCGATGGTTGGGCTTACGATATCGGCTTCGGTGGTCTGGACCATGTTCTGGCCTCCGGCGCTGACGTGAACGTCCTGGTGGTCGATACCGAGGTGTATTCCAACACCGGTGGTCAGGCTTCCAAGGCCACTCAGCTGGGTGCCGTGGCTCAGTTCGCCAACGGCGGTAAGAGAACCGGCAAGAAGGATCTGGGTGCCATCGCCATGACTTATGGCAATGTCTATGTTGCTCAGGTCGCTATGGGTGCCAACGAGCAGCACCTCATCACGGCTTTGAAGGAAGCCGAGGCGCATCATGGCCCCTCCATTATCATCGCTTACGCACCCTGCATCAACCACGGTATCTCCAAGGGTATGAGCCAGGCTCAGCTGGAGGAGAAGGAAGCCAGCGATTGGCCTCTGTGGCGCTATGTGCCCGAGCTGAAGGCCGAGGGTAAGAACCCGTTCATCCTGACCAGCAAGGAGCCCAATGGCAAGCTGCTGGACTTCATGATGGGCGAGACCCGTTTCGCTTCTCTGACCAGAACCTTCCCCGAGACTGCCAAGGTCCTGTTTGCCGAGGCCGAGGAGTTCTGCGCCCAGCGCTATGCCAAATACAAGCATCTGGCTGAGCAGTAATTGTCGGTCAGAATCAGCACGAAACGTGAAATTGGTGTGAAAGCAAACCTTGCTTTCTGATGTAATCTCGTCTTGTATGGGTACAAGCTCAAATGCAGCAGCGACTCAGGAAAACAACTGAGGTTACATATCCGTTTTCTGTTTTTACTCTTACCATACTCTCTCCGCATAAAAGGCTCTCTGGCATATTGCCAGAGAGCCTTTTGCATATAATTGGGAAACGATCATGATGTACCGCTGTGCCGCGTTACCCGCAAGGGCAGCGTATTCGATCATCATGCATTCCGCAACAGCAGGTTGCTTGTCATACCGATAACTTTGGGGTATGATGACCGTGAGGTGATGATCGTATGGATACAAAGGATATGATTCTGGAACTCAGGACAAAGATGGGACTGTCACAGGACGAGCTTGCGGAAAAGGTATTTGTGACCCGTCAGGCGGTTTCCCGCTGGGAAAACGGTGAAACAACGCCGAATATCGAAACCCTGAAGCTGCTCTCGAAACTCTTTGATGTCTCCATCAATACACTGCTCGGCTCACCGAGACAGCTTATCTGTCAATGCTGCGGGATGCCCCTTGCAGACGGGGACATCAGCAGGGAGACAGACGGCTTTTTCAATGAGGAGTACTGCAAGTGGTGCTATGCTGACGGCGAGTATATGTACCACGATTTAGACGATCTGATCGAGGTCTGCGTGCAGAACATGGCCAGCGAGGAATTTCCCGCCGAACAGGCGCGGGCCTACCTGAAGGATACGCTGCCCAAACTCAATTATTGGAAACGATATGAAAACCTTGGCGGCGCGGAAGCTTTTGCGCAGTATAAGCAGACACTGATGGATGAATTCAACGATCTGCATATTGACGGGATGCCCAAGGTGGAAAAGCTCAACGCGCTTGTAGGCAAGTATATCAACCTTGCATACCGCCTTCCCAACGGAAAAACCGTCAAATTCCTTGACGATCAGGCGACCTACCTCGGCAACCAGCTGGAATGTGAGTTTGGCGGCGACCGCTGCTTCGGCATTGCCGCGAACATGGATTTTCTGCTGGTCTGCACCTATGAGGAAAACGGTAAAAGCCCGGAGCTGGTCGTTTACAAGAAAAGATAGCAAAAATCAGATGCACGCCGTAAGACGTGCATCTGATTTTCTTTGACTGAACAGGTTGACGGAAAAGGGCGCGTCTGTGTGCCGATCCTGCAGGGAATCTGCCAGCGGGCAGGCATGTTCTGTAAGGACGCGGGCAAAACGCCCATGATCCAGCGCCAGCGGTGTGATTACCGAGCAGGTATTTGACTTGGATCGATCACACACCAGAAGCCGGCTGCACCTTCCGTGATGCGAACGGCCTTTTTGCAGTGAAACCTATCAAAAATTGACAATATGGCTCAAATCAGGTAGGATTGCAGAGAGAAAGCAGCTGGCTTTTGCGGGGAAGAACGTATTCATGGAGGCATCTGATGAATGAAATGATAGAGAATACAGGCATGGACCGGCAGAAATTGAAAACGTTCATCTTGGAAACCTATCCGGCAAGCGCGGACCGTCCGTGGCTCCAATATCCCAATTATGAGGTGTTCCGCCACAGCAGCAATCAAAAATGGTTTGCGGTTATTATGGATCTGCCGAAAAGCAAGCTCGGACTGCAGGGCGAGGAGCGGGTAGACGCTGTCAACTTGAAATGCGGTCCCATTCTGGCAGGCTCGCTGCTGATGGAGAACGGCTTTTTTCCAGCCTATCATATGCGGAAGGACAGTTGGATTACCGTTGCACTGGATGGCAGTGTGGCGGATGACAAAATCAAAATGCTGCTCGATGTAAGCTATCAGGCAACAGCACCAAAAGTACGCAAAAAGAAGGGCTGACAGCGTTTGAAAGGGAAAACGGCAGCTGCTGAATCGAAAAGAAAAGGGGACACAGACTCCTCGGTGGGTCCGGACACGAGAGAATCTTAACGATTTTTAGCGAAAACACGTCTTGACAACGGGCGGAAAACCGTGTATTCTTCGTTCAAAAGGGAGTAGCTTGCACAGCTTTGTGTATCCGTTGGCGTCAGTACGGGCCGTTTGGCTCCGCTGCGGATTGAAATGGCGAGACTTTTGTATCAATGTGAAGGCATTGACGCAAAAGGGCTCGCCTTTTTTGCGTCCGCCGAAAGGAGACACAGTACATGAAGCAGGAAAAGAACATTTGGGAACAATCCCGCGTGGAGCTGTTCCAGAAACTGGATTGCCGGGAGACCGGCCTATCACAGGAGGATGCGGCGCTCCGTTTGTTGAAATACGGTGCCAATGAACTGCACGCCGGCAAGCAAAAAAGTGTTTGGCAGATTTTTCTGGGGCAGTTTGCGGATTTTCTGGTGTTGATCCTCATTCTGGCCGCCGTCATCTCCGCCTGTATGGGGGACGTAGAGAGTATGATCGTCATTCTGGCGGTCATCACCATGAACGCAATTCTGGGCACCGTTCAGACCGTCAAGGCCTCCGCATCGCTGGATAGCCTGAAGCAGATGTCCGCCCCCACCGCCAAGGTACTGCGGGACGGTCAGATCGTACAGATCCCCGGCCGAGAGGTGGTTCCCGGTGATGTGGTCATATTGGAGGCGGGAGATTCCGTCTGTGCCGACGGACGCCTGTTGGAATGTGCCAGTCTGAAGTGCGCGGAGAGTGCCCTCACCGGCGAAAGCCTGCCGGTGGAAAAGGATACGGAGCCGCTCAGTGGGGAAACGGCCTTGGGCGACAGGAAGAACATGGTGTTCTCCGGCAGCTTTGCCACCTATGGGCGGGGCCGCTTTCTGGTGACGGCCACCGGCATGGACACAGAGATGGGCAAGATCGCCCAGCTTCTGAAAAACACGGAGGAGCGGAGAACGCCGCTTCAGGTCAGTCTGGATCAGTTCGGCAGAAAGCTGTCGATCATCATTCTGGTGATCTGCGCAGTGCTGTTTGGCGTCAGCGTGCTGTGGCGGCACGAAAACGTGATGAACGCCTTCCTCTTTGCCGTGGCGCTGGCGGTGGCCGCTATCCCGGAGGCCCTCAGCTCCATCGTGACCATCGTGCTGTCCTTCGGCACCCGGAAAATGGCCAAGGAAAACGCCATCATCCGCCATTTGCAGGCGGTGGAGGGGCTTGGCAGCGTGTCGGTCATCTGCTCGGATAAAACCGGTACGCTGACCCAGAACCGCATGACGGTGCGCAAGCTCTACACCGGAGGCGAGGTGATCGACGCCAAGGACGCGGACTTCCGGGACCCGTTACAGGAGCCGCTGCTGCGGACGGCCCTGCTGTGCAGCGACGCGGTCATCAGCGGGGATACGGAAATCGGCGACCCCACGGAAACGGCACTGGTGCGGCTGGGGGAGACCAACGGCTTTGACGAGGATCTTGTCCGGGACCGTTGGCCCCGTCTGACAGAGATCCCCTTTGATTCCGACCGGAAAATGATGTCCACGGTCCACAAGCTGGCGGGGGGCTTGATGCTGGTCACCAAGGGCGCGACGGACGTGCTGCTGGACCGCTGCGTGGTGACGCCGGAGGAACGGACGAGGATCGAACAGGTCAACGAACAGTTTTCCAACGAGGGCCTGCGGGTGCTGGCCTTCGCCTGCCGCAGCGTGGACAGCACGGCCATCACTCTGGCGGATGAAAACGGCCTGACCTTCCTCGGCCTCATCGCCATGATGGACCCGCCCCGGGAGGAATCCAAGGCGGCAGTAGCGGAGTGCATCCGCGCCGGCATCCGCCCCATTATGATCACCGGCGACCACAAAATCACGGCGGCGGCCATCGCCCGTGAGATCGGCATTTTGCGGGACGGCACGGAGGCCGTGGAGGGCGCGGTCATCGACAGCATGAGCGACGAGGAATTGCAGGACTTCGTGCCAAAGGTCAGTGTCTACGCCCGTGTGTCCCCGGAGCATAAGATCCGCATCGTCCGGGCGTGGCAGCAGCGGGGCAATCTGGTAGCCATGACCGGCGACGGTGTCAATGACGCCCCCGCTCTCAAGCAGGCGGACATCGGCGTTGCCATGGGCATCACGGGAACGGAGGTGGCCAAGGATGCTGCCGGTATGGTGCTGGCGGACGATAACTTCGCCACCATCGTGAAAGCCGTGAAGAATGGCCGGAACGTGTATGCAAACATCAAGCGGGCCATTCAGTTCCTGCTCTCCGGCAATACGGCGGGCATTTTAACGGTGCTCTACGCCTCTCTGATGGGACTGCCCGTGCCCTTCGCGGCAGTGCACCTGCTGTTCATCAACCTGCTGACGGACTCCTTGCCCGCTATTGCGCTGGGGCTGGAGCCTCACACCGACGAGGTCATGTCGGAAAAGCCCCGGCCCCGGAACGAAGGCATCCTGACCAAACCCTTCCTGTTCAGCGTGGGCATCGAAGGACTGGTCATCGCCGCCGCCACCGTCACGGCCTTCTATCTGGGGCTGAACGCCGGCGGCGCCGCTGCCGGACAGACTATGGCCTTCTCCACCCTGTGCCTGAGCCGGCTGTTCCACGGCTTTAGCTGCAAATCCCAGCATCCGGTGCTGCTGACCCGCCACTTCTGG
>OLSD01002709.1_pt1 | contig 12136 bp, 7 predicted proteins | sample 1672211 | NCBI WGS metagenome assembly OLSD01 (sample SAMEA3136659, study PRJEB25190) | human gut metagenome | reverse complement strand
TAGACAGCTAAATTTTTCATTGAAGTCATAAACGGTCGTTTTTTCGTCATAATCAGAAAATAACATTTAAAATAAAAATACTATATACATCAAACTGCCATGGGTTTTGGAACAAGCATCTTAGCAACAATCTCTTTTTGTTTAGCTTTCGAAACCAAGCATGACTCTCCGTTTTCAAAATAAATTACACCTAACTCTTTGTCCAATCTCATAATGTTTTCGGGATTTACAACAAATGATTTATGGCATTTATATAGTCTGCAGTCTTGTTTCACAATTTTTGACAATTGACCATAGAACTCAATCTGCTCTTCCGTTGTATGAAGAATCACCTTATGAACTGTTGGAGATGTTTCAAAATAAAGAATCTTATGAAAAGGAACTTGTATAGTTGCATTCTTTGTATCTACCGTAAAAGCACACTCTATTTGGCTAAGACCATTTTTAGAAAGTGCTAATCCAATATCAGAAATAATCCTATCTTCATATTCATTATCAGGCAAATTCTTATCAATAAAATCAAGTGCAGCTAAGCGATACTGAAAGGTTGAAGGTAGGAGTTCGGGATGTGCTGTGATGAAAACAATACTTGCATACGGATCTCGCTCACGAATCTGTTGAGCAACCAATATTCCCCCTTCGACATCACTGTCAGATCCAATATCTAAGAAAAACAGTAAGTGCGAACCCCTTTCCGTAATACACTCTAATAATTGATTGGGTTTATCGTATAAATCAACCTTTCCAATTCTTAAAATATATATTTGTTTGGACTTTTGGATAGCATCCTCAAGACGAGCTTGTTGAAAATAATCTTCTTCTAAAACAAAAATATCTAACATGCTCAATACCTCCATTTTATAACATTTCCTTTCAATAACTTGATGAATTAGCTACTTATAGAACGAATCCTATACTTTCATTTTGATTCTACAACTTTCGCTAATTTACGGCAAATATTTTCAAAACATATTGAACAATATATTTATTCAACTCTTGAAACTAAAAAAACACCACCCTCAAAAGAGAGTGATGTTACAAATCTTAAGAAATATCTACATAGCGTCTTGCACCGCTATAGGTTACATAAGACAACCAGGTATGGTCATCTGCTGTAAGGACCTTGTCATAGCGAACGGACATGCCTTTATCATAGTAGGCTAACTCTGGGCTTGCAACGCTTGGTTGAGCCTTGATAGAGCTAGGTTTGGTAAAGGTATAGGTGCCAGTTGCCGCTAAGCTTGGGCTTGCTGGTTGAGCAACTGCTGTTGCCTTAGCATCAATAGCAACGTATCGGCGGTTGCCTCCATGGCTGACATAAGAGAGCCAGGTATGACCATCTGCAGTCACCAATCTGTCATAGTTAACGGACATACCAGCATCATAGTAGGCCAACTCTGGACTTGCCACACTTGGTTCTGCTTTAATGCTAGAGCGTTCTTTGAAAGTGTAGGTTCCAGATGATGGTGTACTTGGTTGAACTGGTTGTTCTACAGGTTTAGTCACACTTGTTGGTGCGATAGCCACATAGAAACGATGTCCTGAATAGCTAAGGTAAGAAAGCCATGTATAGCCGTCATTATTGACAACCTTGTCATAGTTAACTGACATACCTGAATCATAGTAGCTAACATCAGGGTTGGCTACCAAAGGTTGAGTCTTAATGCCAGTACGAGTAGTAAAGGTATATGAACCTGAAGCTGGAAGATTGTGGCGAGTTGCATTTTGAACTGGAACAGTTGTGCTAGTGCCTCCGATACCTACCATCTTACCGTCTTGAACATAGTAGAGATGGACAATGTATTCGCCTGCTTCAGCCTTATGATCACTAACATTGATGCGAACCTTGTAGCTACCATCACTTTGTCTGTCAGCTTGGTGCCATACAAGATCATCTTGGCCGTCCTTAGCTGTCCATACTGGAACACTTACGCCTTGGATAGCTTTATCACCACCAGAAACATTAGTGATATGAACGTCAAAACCAAGGTTAGAGAGATTTTCAATATTGATAGTACCACTTGGTTTGCTTTCTTGTTGAGCAAGTTTAGACACGGCTACATAACGGCGGTTGCCATTGTAGCTGAGGTAAGAAAGCCATTGGTAACCATCACCACTGACAATCTTGTCGTAGTTGACTGACATGCCAGCATCGTAGTAGGCCAACTCTGGACTTGCCACACGAGGTTCTGCCTTGATGCTAGAACGTTCTTTGAAGGTGTAAGTTCCTGCATCAGGAAGGCTATAGCTAGTGGTTGTATGAGTTTCTTCAACTTTGGCAGGAACTGTGTAAGTTGTACCACCCACACCAACTAATTTACCATTAGTTTCAACATAGTAAAGATGAACATTGTAGAGACCACGTTCATTCTTGTGATCACTCAGACTAACGTTAACCTTGTAGTTACCGTTGTTAAGACGAGTCGCATTGTACCAGATGATATCATCTTGACCATTCTTTTCAGACCAGATTGGAACAGATACCCCAAGGACACCATTTTGATCTGAAACATTACTGATAACCACGCTAAAGTCACCATTGTTATGACTTTCAATAGAAATGTCGCCTCTTGGTTTAGCTACAGCCTCTGCAACAGCACCTAGGTCGACATAACGACGAGTACCACTGTACGAAGTATAAGAAATCCAACGGTGGTTGTCAGCAAGCAAAGATCTATCGTAGTTGACTGACATCCCTGGATCAAAATTGAACTCAGTCTTAGCAGTCAAGCTAGGTTGGTTCTTCACATCTGCAGGTTTAGTGAAGTAATAAGTACCACGTTCAGGGATGGTTTCATCTCTAGTCGCTTCAGTAGTGCTACTAGTATTTTCAGCCTTCAAAGCTGCGATATCAGCGTAGTAGCGTTCATAATCGTAACCAATGTAAGAAATCCATTGGTGATTATCTCTCTTCAAGACCTTATCATAGATAACATGGTCACCTGCACTAAAGACGAAGGTAGGTTTGATATCCATGATTGGTGCAGTACGAATTTCTGTTGTGCGACGGAAATAATAGGTACCGTTTGATGGAATATCAAGAGAACCATCAGCAGTCACTGGACCATCCACACCAGGTTGAGGAGTATCCACAGCTTCACGGTCAGTACCTCTAACTTCTGCTACTTCTGAAGTTGCTGAACGGTTAGTCTCACTTGCTACTTCAGAGCTAGCTACTGATGACACTTCAGAACGTGGACTAGCCACTTCTGATCTAGAAACAGTAGCAACAGCAGATGCAGAATGAGCAACCTCTGCCGGTACTTCCAAAGAAGCAGCCTCGCTAGCCACTACACTATTAGCTTCAGAAGAGGCAACCTCACTGCTAGCAAGCTTAGGTCTTGGCGCTTCAGATCTTGAAGCTGGTTGATTGAGGACATCGGTAACAGCTTCTGAAGTTGCCTGGTCGATTTGAAGTGGTTCAGAATTATTTACAAAAACTTCATAATCCTTGCTGGTACTTGTGCTGTTGGCTTGTTCCTGAGCCAAAGCATGTCCACCAAGCATCAAGCTCGCACCAATCAAGACTGATGCAGCTCCAAAAGAATATTTACGAATTGAGTAACGTTGACGTTCCTTAACAACATATGCCTTTCTCATTTTGATCACTCTCACTTTCTAGGCTGTTTGATAAAAATTGGAACCGTTTTCATACTTCTATTATACCCCTTTGAAATATTTTTTACAATTATTTCAATATTATTACTAAAGTTTTTAAAGAAAAAAAGATAGGATTTTCATCCTACCTTTTCAAGTTACTTTTATTGTATCACATCTTAGAGCTGTTCTGCTACTGCTGAAAGAAGATCTTGGATACCATTGGCATCGTTACCACCGGCCATGGCCATATCTGGTTTACCACCACCACGACCTGATACGATTGGTGCGAGAACCTTGATAACATTACCTGCGTGAACATCTTTAGACTTGCTTGCTACAAGAACATTAACTTTTTCGCCAATGTGAGCTGCAAGGACAAGGACATCAGAGTAGTCTGCTTGTTTCCATTGGTCCGCGAAGGTACGAAGGGCACCTGCATCAGAAACTTCTACTTGGCTAGCAATGTAACGAACACCGTTAGCTTCTTTAACATCTTTGAAGACGTCACCAGCTGCAGCTGCAGCTGCCTTTTCTTTAAGCGCTGCATTTTCTTTTTGAAGGGCATGCAATTGCTCTTGAAGGCTAGCAACCTTGTTAGGCACTTCTTTCAATTGTGGTGCCTTAAGTGTTGCTGCGATTGCTTTAAGGGCATCTTCTTCTTCACGGTAAGCAAGGTAAGCTTCACGTGATGTCACTGCCAAGATACGACGTGTTCCTGAACCGATACCTTCTTCTTTGACAATCTTGAACATACCGATTTCAGCAGTGTTGGCAACGTGCGTACCACCACAAAGCTCAACAGAGTAATCACCGATTGAAACGACACGAACATTCTTACCATATTTTTCACCAAAGAGGGCCATAGCTCCCATTGATTTAGCAGTGTCAATGTCTGTTTCAATAGTTGTTACTGGAGTAGCTTTCCAGATTTCTTCGTTGACTTGTTCTTCGATAGCACGCAATTCTTCTGGAGTTACAGCCTCAAAGTGAGTGAAGTCGAAACGCAAGAATTCTTGTTCGTTAAGAGAACCAGCTTGAACAGCATGATCACCGACGATGTTATGAAGGGCAGCGTGCAAGAGGTGAGTCGCTGTGTGGTTCTTCATGACACGGTGACGACGTGTGTGGTCAATTTCAAGTTTGTAGTTAGCTCCTACAACAAGTTCACCTTCAACTTCAACAGTGTGAAGAGCTTGTCCATTTGGTGCACGTTGAACATCAACAACACGCGCAACGACTGTACCAGCTGCATCTGAGATCGTACCGTGGTCTGCTACTTGTCCACCCATTTCAGCGTAGAATGGTGTTTGTTCAAAGACAAGGAGGGCTTGACCAGAGTTAACACTATCATGACGAGCATCATCAGCAACGATTACGCTCAAACGGCTTTCAGCAGTTTCCGCTTCATACAAGAACTCAGATGGTTCAGTGATGTTAGCGAGGGTTTCATTTTGCATACCCATAGAACCACCTTTGACGACGCTAGCACGCGCACGGTCTTGTTGTTCTTTCATGGCAGCTTTGAAACCTTCATGGTCAATCTTGAAGCCTTCATCTTCAGCCAACTCTTCTGTCAATTCCACTGGGAATCCATAAGTATCGTAAAGTTTAAAGATATCTTTACCTTCAAGCGTATCTTTACCAGATTTCTTAAGGTTAGCAAGAAGCTCGTCAAGCATGCTTGAACCTGCATCGATGGTACGTGCAAAGGTTTCTTCTTCACGTTTAACAATCTTCTCGATAAAGTCTTTCTTCTCAAGAACTTCTGGGTAATAGCTTTCCATGATTTGACCAACAGTTGGAACAAGTTTGTACAAGAAAGCGTCAGAAATGCCGAGACGACGACCATGCATTACAGCACGACGGAGAAGACGACGAAGGACATAACCACGACCTTCATTACCTGGAAGAGCACCATCACCGATGGCAAATGCCAATGAACGAATGTGGTCAGCAATAACCTTGAAGCTCATTGTGTCACCATCTGGATCATAAGTTTTACCAGACATTTTTTCGATTTCACGAATGATAGGCATGAAGAGGTCTGTTTCAAAGTTTGTTTTAGCCCCTTGCATTACGGCTACAAGACGTTCAAGACCCGCGCCCGTATCAATGTTTTTATTAGGAAGTTCCTTGTATTCTGAACGGGGAACTGCTGGGTCTGCGTTGAATTGTGACAAAACGATGTTCCAAATTTCAATGTAACGATCGTTTTCAATATCTTCTTCAAGCAAACGGATACCAATATTATCAGGGTCAAAGTCTTCGCCACGGTCAAAGAAGATTTCAGTATCTGGTCCTGAAGGTCCAGCACCGATTTCCCAGAAGTTATCTTCAATTGGAATCAAATGACTTGGTTCAACACCGCAGGCAATCCAACGGTTGTATGAATCTTTATCATCTGGATAGTAAGTCATGTAAAGCTTGTCTTTTGGAAAATCAAACCACTCTGGGCTTGTCAAAAGCTCATAACCCCATTCGATAGCTTCATCACGGAAGTAATCACCAACTGAGAAGTTACCAAGCATTTCAAACATAGTGTGGTGACGAGCTGTCTTACCAACGTTTTCGATATCGTTGGTACGGATAGCTTTTTGTGAGTTAGTGATACGTGGATTTTCAGGAATTACTGAGCCATCAAAGTATTTTTTCAAAGTGGCAACCCCTGAGTTAATCCAAAGAAGGGTTGGGTCGTTAACTGGAACCAAGTTAGCTGATGGTTCAACAGCGTGACCTTTTGATTTCCAGAAATCAAGCCACATTTGACGAATTTGTGCTGAAGTAAGTTGTTTCATTGTTTCTCCTTAATCAATTGTTTCTTATTTTGAGCTATTCTCGAGCATTTCCACATAGTCAATAGCGACACATAGGGAAATGGCTAAATCAGCATAAGTATTTTCATAAACGGTAACAGTATAGGTCGATGTTAGATGGAAGAGTTCCTTTTGAATCCTAGCAACTACCTGATCTTGACTATTAAGCAGTTGAAAATCCAGGTCCCAAATATTCCCCTCTATTCGCAAGCCAAGATTATCGACATCATACTTATCACGAAGAAAGGTTAATTTTTTACGAATGTAAAAACTCGAACCATCCTGTAAATTCACCGTAAATTTGGGTAAGAGGCTAATAGGCTCCTTGGTGATATGACTAATCTCACGACCATCCTCGCCAAAAATAGTAAAGGTCTTTGGAATCTTAAAAAAGGATCCTTCTACCTGATAGGCAACTCTACCTTGATCATCCTTGATATCAAAGCGTTCACCACCCAATCGAAACTTCTGTTTGACAAAATAGGTTTTCATACGCCACCTCCAATAATGTCATACATTCATTCAAAAAATACTAAAAGAATAAAAGACAAGACCACTAAACGAAGGGCGACGTGAACCGCGGTACCACCTTCATTCAATGAACTTGTCATTCTTATTTGTCTTTAATTGTGAACTTTGAGTAGCAAGTAACCAGATTCATCCATGGCTCGCAGCGACCGCCATTTTTCTGTATCAGAAGCGATGATTACCAATCTCAAAGGGATGACCAAAAATGTCATGATATTAGAACTTTTAGCCACTCTTCATTTTAACGTGTTTTAGGTCTTAGGTCAAGCTGATAATAGCATTATCAACTCTATCTTGTGATTTATTTGCTAGAGCTTGATGATGAACTTGATGAAGCCCCAGAGCCAGTCACATACTGGTCAAGAATTGCACTGAAGGCCTTGTCTACAACTTTAACATTGTATTTCTTAAGGACCTTAGCAATCACTGAGTTAGTGAAGTTAGTATCAGATTTCTTACCATTGATGATAACCTTAGTCAAATCATCCTTATAGTTTTTCCAATCTGCATTTTTCTCAGATTTTGAAACAGTTTTGACGATATAGTAAGTTGCAGCACCAGTTGAGCTATTTGAAACAGTCACTACGTCAGAAACGGCATTAGCATCTTGTTTGAAGGCTGCTGTCAAAACATCTGCTGGGAAGTCTTGAGAAGCTGAGTTAACTGTCTTAGAAGCCACTTCCAAGCTGTTATCTTTAGCAACTTGTGAGAAGTCTGCTCCTTCTGCCTTAGCTTCAGAGTCTACCTTATCTGCCACTGCTTTATCAGTAGTTGAAACTACTTGTACCTCTGTATTTGGTGTGTAGTTATCATAGGCGGCCTTGTAATTTGCTTCCGTCAAATCTTTTTGTGCGGCTTGGTTAACAGCATACTCAACCAATTTTTGTGTACGGATTTGCGTACGGTATGACTCTTCTGTTTGACCATAGGCTGCAAGTACTTGTGAGAATTGATCTCCGTATTGTTCTGAAGCTTGCTTATAAGCTTTGTCTACGTCTTCTTTGCTGACTTTGCTACCATATTCTTTTTCAAGAGCCTTTTGCAAAGTTGCACTCAAAACACTTTGTTGTGTTTGGCTGCTACCTTTAAGTGAATCAAAGACATCACCGACAGTAACAGTATCACCTTTCATAGATACCAAAGTAGTTTCTTCAGTTGTTTCGTTACCTAGAGAAACATACGTAATACCTGCACCAACGAGAGCTGAAACAGCTACAAGGGCAAGACCTCCGAGGAAGCGGCCACCTGAGCTTGGTTTACCAGCATCACGTGTCTTTTTCGTTTTAGCACGTTTAGCTTTTTCTTTCGCTTTTTCACTAGCGAGGGCGATGCTTTCCTCTTCTTCTTTTTGGCGATCAAGATGCTCTTGTTCTGCGTCTTTGTCTGCTACAACCTCTTCAACAGTTTCTTCTGTCGACTCAAGGTTTTCATTTTCTTTAGCCATTCTATCTACTCCTTAAATTGTCAATATCTTTGTTATTATACCACACTTACTTAAATAATGCTTAATCTGGCAAGATAATATTTTCAGAATTTTTCCGAAGCATAAGAAGTCCGTCACTCATAGGTACCAAACTAGCAGTCAAACCAGGGTTATCTAAGGTCGCATCAAAAAGACGATGCAAACCACGGTAAATCGTACGCTGACCACGACGAACCTCCATGATGTCTTTGGCAATATCCCCCCCTTGGAAGATATCATCAAAGACAATGACACCACCTACCTTGAGACGTTTTAGGATTTCAGGCAGAAAGACGATATATTTAGACTTGGCTGAGTCCATAAAAACAAAATCATAATCAGTGTCCAAATCTTGCAAAACTTCTGCTGCATCACCTTCGACCAAGATAATTTGTTTGCGGCTGTCATACTTGGCTAGATTTTCCTTGGCAAAGCCAATCATTTCTTCATTACGATCAACCGTCGTAATCTGAGCATCAGGGGCGTACTCAGCCATAAGAAGAGCTGAAAAACCAATAGCAGTTCCTACCTCAAGGATTTTCTTAGGCTGCAAGGTCTGTAACAAAAATCGGAAATAAGCAACAACTTCGTGCTGGATAATTGGAATATTTTCCTTACGAGCAAAGGCCTCCAGCTCAGCCAAATGCCCTTTATTTTCCTGAAGATGCGTTCGCATGTAATCCACGATATCCTTGTTTACTACTGGGCGACGCATGTTGTGATTTGCGTTTTTACTATATGATTTAACCATGTGTTTTATTATATAAAAAATCCCTAGCGAGTGCTAGAGATTTTTCTTATCTATAACTCAAATCCTCATCATTAGACTACTTGACGAATAACCTTCTTTTTCAAGAGGTAAGCAATAACTAAAGCTACCACGTAAAGAGCAATGAAAACAAGCAAGGTCATCTGGTAAGATTTTGTCAATTCATAAGTTACCGACAGGAGCATTGGTCCCACCAAGGCTGCCATAGCCCAGGCAGTCAGAATATAACCATGAAGGGTAGCCAATTCCTTTGCCCCAAAGATATCGCTAAGGTAGGGAGGAATCAAAGAGAATCCTGCCCCGTAGCAAGTCATCAGAACAGCCATCGCAACCACAAAGACAAGTGGAACTTGCAGGACAATTAGGAGGATAGCCATAACGATATTAACCACAAAGAGGAGGATAAAGGTCTTCGGACGCCCAATATAATCCGACAAGCCTGCCCACAGAAGGCGACCAAAACCATTAAAGATTCCCATAACACCGACAACAACTGCTGCTGATTCCGCTGACATCCCAACCATATCTTGAGCCATTGGAGAAATTGCAGAGACAAGGGCTAAGCCACATGAAATATTGATAAACAAGATAAGCCATAACCAGTAGAAAGTTGACGATTTCAGAGCTTCATTAGCCGTAATTCCCTTGCTTAAATCAGCAGCTTGACGGTTCGGACTCTTGTCAGCCAACAGTTGTGCTTCCTCTACACTTGGTCGTTTAATGAATTGTGAGACAAAAAGCATAACAACAAAATAAACGACTCCCAAGATATAAAAGGTCTGCTCAACACCACGTGCCTGAATCAGATATTGGGCAATAGGGCTGGTCAAGAGCGATGCAAAGCCAAAGCCCATAATGGCAAGACCAGTCGCAAGCCCACGCTTGTCAGGAAACCACTTAATGATGGTTGAAACAGGCGTAATATACCCCACACCTAGTCCTAGACCACCAAGAATACCGTAACCAAGATAAAGTATCCACAGCTCTCCCTGAGCAATGGCAACTCCTGTCAGAATGTTCCCCCCAGCATAGAGAACGGCCGACATACTTCCAGTCACTCTAGGACCAAATTTTTCAACCAGACGTCCCATGAAGGCTGCAGAAAGACCAAGACAAAAGATGGCCAATGAAAAGGCAAAAGAAACTGAAGATTGATCCCAGCCAGTCTGGACCATAATAGGATTACGATAGATACTCCAAGCATAGGTAGACCCCAACATGAGATGGAGTAAGACACCACACGTTGCTACAAGATAACGATTGGTTGTTTTCACAAAAACCTACTTTCTATTTCTGAACATTGTTCACTTATAAACTATAAAACGTTAGGTTTTTAGTCTATCATGAATATAAATAAGGAGCTATAAATATGCTCATTAGTGATTTCCCGTAGCAATTAGGGTTTGTATGCTGTAAATGTTCGTTTTTAGACATAAAAAGAACCACTCTTATCCAGAATGATTCTCTCATATAGTATAATGACTTTTTTAAGAAAGGTGAACACCTTTTTCAACCAAGGCTTCCAATTCAACGAGACGGTCTTCAAAAACTTTGAAGGCAGCATCCAAGTAGTCGGTATTGGTCATATCAACACCAGCTTTCTTGATAACTTCCAAAGGATAATCTGAGCTTCCCGCCTTAAGGTAAGTAAGGTAAGCTTCTTTATCCTCCTCAGTACCGTGAACAATTTTTTCAGCCAAGTAGCTTGCTGCTGCAAACCCTGTAGCGTATTGGTAGACATAGTAATTCATGTAGAAATGCGGAATACGTTCCCACTCAAACTGAATTTCGTAGTTATCTTCAGCTTTAAGGTTATAATATTTCTCATTGAGGTCTGCGTAAAGTTTATTCATGAAGTCGGCTGTCAAGATTTGACCAGATGCATCTGCTTCATGGATAGCATGCTCAAACTCAGCAAATTGGGTTTGACGGAAGACAGTTCCCTTGAAACCATCCAAATAGTGGTTAAGAATAGCAAAACGTGTCTTGTCATCTTTAACTTCTTTAAGAAGTGTTTCTGTCAAGATATTTTCATTAGTTGTAGACGCAATTTCCGCTAAGAAGATTGGGTAATCTCCATAAACATATGGTTGTGTCTGACGTGTGAACGTTGAATGCAAGCTGTGGCCGGTCTCGTGAACCAAGGTAAAGAGATTGTCCAGAGTGTCTTGCCAGTTCAAAAGCATGAAAGCATTTGTATCATAGGCACCACCTGAGTAGGCACCTGAGCGTTTTCCTTTGTTAGGGTGAACGTCAATCCAACGTTCCGTAAAGGCTGCATGAACCCCTTTACTATACTCTTCACCAAAGATTGCCAAGACTTCTTCTGCTTTCTTGAGGGATTCTTCATAAGTAAGAGCAGTTTCAGTCTCAGAAAGTGGTGTATAGACGTCATACATCTTAAGCTCGTCAAGCCCCAAGACCTTCTTACGCAAATCAAGGTAACGGTGCAAAAGTGGCAAATGCTTATTCACTGATTCCAAGAGTGAGTCATAAACACTCTCTGGAATAAAATTAGCCGCAAGTGCTGCATGACGTGCCGAATTATAGTGACGAACTTTGGCTTGGTAATTGTGAACCTTAACAACGCCTTGAAGTGTTTGTGCATAGGTATGTTGGAACTGCTCGTAAGTACCGTACATCGCTTCATAAGCACCCTTACGAATGTCACGGTCCTTAGATTCCATGAGGGTGATAAAGTTACCATGTGTCAACTCAACCACATCCCCTTGGCCATCTGATACCCATGGGAAGAGGATATCAGCATTATCCAAGACATTGAAGGTATCTGTTGGACCGTTGAAAATATCACCGGCTGCTGCCAAGAGCTCCTCAGCTTCTTGAGAAAGAACGTGATCCTTGTTCGCCAAAAGGCGTTCGAAATAGTGGTCATAAAGTCCAAGACCTGGCTCTTGTTCTTTAAATTCAGCTAACTTCTTATCATCCAAGGCCATAAATTCAGGC
>OLSD01002704.1_pt1 | contig 12148 bp, 11 predicted proteins | sample 1672211 | NCBI WGS metagenome assembly OLSD01 (sample SAMEA3136659, study PRJEB25190) | human gut metagenome | reverse complement strand
ATGTCTGATTCAAACTGCTTTTCGGTGGTGTTGAGGGGCATGGTTAGACCTCCTTATTTATAGTAGTTAATAAACCTTTTTAGAATCTGTGATGGAAAAAACTGCCAATAAAAGATTGCTTTGGACGATATAGGTTATGGACACAATCAATCGTATCAAAGTGCAAAAGCTTTTCATTTTCTCTGGGATGATCTCTTGGAGCAAGCTCTTTAATTGAGAAACTAATATTGTATTCATAAAAATTAAAGCACTTATCATATAGGCCAAGGTGGATGGAGTTCACATGACCTGATGTGAAGTTTGTAAGCCTAGAACCATGAATCTGGTAGCACTCATCCGGGCGAATAGCAGAGTTTTCGTCAAAAGAATAGATGTCTTCATTGACTTTAATGTATTTTAGAATACCGATAGAACTTCCGATATTAGATAAACAAAGGTAGTCCCATCGGTAAAGTGGCGTGGAAACGTCATCTTCATCGAAGTCGTTTTCATCGTCAAGCATATAAATGTATCGTTGAGAATTCCATTCACTCCGCTTGACTTCCGATGGATGAACAATAACTAAATAAGGTTTTATTTCCTGAAGATGCTCTGAAATGTCTTTCTTTCGCTCGTGTTTAATAGTCAGAATTACACCAATAAGAGTAAATAATCCGCCGATAATACCGGAAAGCAGTGGAACCCAAATGTCACGGAGCATATCATAAGTGAAAAGAGTGGACATATCTTGTACCTTTTATTCTATAATATCATAAATCAAAATTTTCTTCTATCGTCGATGGTGCAATTGAAAAAGTTAAACTTTTCTTGGTTTGCACGGTAGTAGCCTTCTGCTGTTCTGGTGAGCTTTGTGCATAGATTGACGATATTGATATCAAGCCGACGATAAATAACTTGCTGATTGTCTCCATAATGAACGGAACTTGTGTCTCCCGAAAAGATACTTCCAATAATTAAATTGAATTCGTCAACTTTACAGCGGGAATCTTTGACCTTGGAGGAATCAATATTGGGGTTTCCTTGATGAAAAAATGAGTTTCGTAGATTATAGAGAACTTCACCACTTAAATAAGGCATATCGTCCCCATAAGGACTGTCGTCTTTTTCATGGGCACTAATATATTTGTTTGTCCATTTGATATATCTTTTCGTGGTGCTGTCTGTTGGGTACGCTGCTTTTCCGCAAATGTCAGGAAGTGTAAGTGCCATTCCAAGTGCGGTGAGAAAACACTCGTGCTCTAAGCAATCGTTAATTTCTTTGATGATTTGCTCAAATATTGAGCAGCTTTCCTCGTTCAAAGTTTACACCTCCCGTTTTCCCGTTACAACCTCATAAATCAAACTTTTCTTATAGCTTTCCAGCTCTTTCACCAGCTGCTCCTTCTTTGCAATCAGTCCGTCGATCTCAGCGCATTTGCTCTCCAAGTAATTCTCGATTTCACATTGTTCGTTTACGTTAAGAGTTACGGGAATAAAAGTTTCTTTTACGCGGTCGATATTTAAATTGAGTTGAGTGCTTTTAATAGCTGTACGGATAAACTCATCCTTCATAGCAGAAAAAACATAAAAGAGATAGAGTGTTCGGATGTTCTTGTTGGGGACAAAGCCAACGACGCTGTCCGGAAAATAAGCATCAAAATTCAAAATTGCAACATCGCCAACATTTGCGGCAATTGTCATAGTTAGTGTGCCTTTTGGAAACTCTTTACTGACCGATTTTCCAAGTTCGTTGAGCGTTTGGCTGTAAGAAACGATATATTTTGTAGCATTCGCTACATCACCCGTTTGAATAAAAGGATATTTGCCATTATAATATCGTTCATCATTTCGAGGGCGATGGTTGAAAAGACCACGAGAAATAGACGTAGCATATTTGATTTTTTCGCATACCCATTCTTTCGGAATCTCCCCAACCCACTCAACCCCGCTATCCTTCATCTCCCGCTCACCACGCACGCCTTTGGTGACAGCCTGCGTAATAACTGCCTGCTTGAGCTTTTTGTATTCCTCAATGCTGGAACGGGTTTTGGAAAGCATAGCATTGATGTCGGAACATTTTGCATCTAGGAAGTTTACGATTTGTGTTTGTTCAATAATTGAGGGGAGAACAATGGTGGCATTTACCAGAGAATCTTTTCCGACATTTCCTTGTGTGTTGGAATTGGTCCTTCTTAGAACATCTTCCGCAAACGAGGATGATTTTAGATAATAGGATAAAAATTTTCCGATAATTAAATCACTGGGATGAATGGTGAGACAAGCGTAGGATACCAAGAAATCACGGTCAGTATCAATATAACAAGTTGTGCCGATACTTGCATACCGTGCGAAAATAATATCGCCTATTTGTGGACGACTTTTGATTGAGAGCTTCTTATAATCCTCGATTGAAATCTTTTTGGAAGAATCCCAATCAATAGAACTGGATAAATCTTTCAAGTCACCGATCATAAGGTACGGAATGCCGAATTCGGCAGAATCTGGCATAAAGTGGTCAGTGTCTGTAACGCTAGAGACAATATGCTTGATTTTGGTGATTTCCCACCCCTCCGGGATTTCCCCAATCCATTCAATGCCGCTGTCTTTCATTTTCCGTGCCATGGTCAGCCCTCCTTATGGAACAGCTCTGCCAGCCCGGCGGAGATATCCTGTTCCAGTGCGGTGATGCGTGCCACGATATCCTCCACGGCTTCCGGTGCCTGATACTCGTAGAAATAGTGGGTCATGGGGATCTCGTAGCCCACCTTGGTCTTGCTGTGGTCGATCCATGCGTCGGGGGCGTAGGGCAGAACTTCCCGGGCAAAGTAGGCGTCAATATCCTGCACCAGCGGCACATTTTCGGTGTCCCGCAGGCTGGTGTCCGGCACAGGCTTGCCGCGCTTCAGGATAACGTTGCCCGCCTCGTCCCGCTGGGGACGCTCCACCACGATCTTGTTGTAGCCGAACTCCACGCTCTCAAACACCTTGCTCTCGCAATAGATGCCGTTTTTGTCGCCGTACACCTTGCCGTTGGCAAATTCGCCGTAGGCGGTGACGATCAGTTCCCGGCAGGCATCGGTGATGTCGTTGCGCTTGGTGCCGATGCTCTTGCGGCGTGGCTCGAAGCAGTGGCTGGCGTCAATAAGCTGCACCTTGCCCGCACGGTGGGCGGGCTTATCCTTGCTGAGCACCCAGATGTAGGTGGAGATGCCGGTGTTCATGAACATATCGGTGGAAAGCTGGATGATGCAGTCCAGCCAGTCGTTTTCCAGAATATACTGCCGGATGTTGCTGGGGCCGCTGCCGGCATCGCCGCTGAACAGGGGAGAGCCGTTCTGGATAATGGCCATCTTGCCCTTGTTTGCCAGCTTGGCAAGGCCGTTCAGCACAAAAAGCTGCTGCCCATCGCTGATCTTGGGCAGACCGGGGGCAAAACGCCCCATCTCGCCCCGGGCGGCTTCGGCTTCCACCGCTTTCTGCTCACGCTTCCAGTCAATGCCGAAGGGCGGGTTGGAGATGATGTACTGGAAGGTAAACCCGGGAAACTGATCCTCCGACAAAGTATCACCGAACCGCATATTGTTGGGGTCGCCGCCCCGGATCATCATGTCCGCCTTGGCGATGGCAAAGGTGGAGGGGTTGAACTCCTGCCCGAAGCAGGTCACCTCAATGTCGCTGTTCAGCTCATGGATGCGCTCCTCCATGCAGCTCAGCATCTGGCTGGTTCCCATGGCCATATCGTAAACGGTCATGCTGCTGGTATCGAGGTCGGCTTCGGACAGCAGCAGGTCGGTCATCAGGTAGATGATATCCCGGCTGGTGAAGTGGGCTCCGGCCTCCTCGCCAAAGCTCTCGGAGAACCGCCGCACCAGGTCCTCAAAGATGTAGCCGCAATCCACGGCGCTGATCTTGTCCGGGCCAAGATAGCCCTTCTCAGAGCCGAACTCCTTGATAACGAGGTAGAGGGTGTTGCTCTCTACCATCCGCTTGATGATGTTGTCAAAGTCGAACTTTGCCAGCACGTCCTGTGCGTTGGCAGAAAAGCCGGACAGGTAATCCCGGAAGTTGGATTCAATGTTGTCCGGGTCAGCCAGCAGGGTCTCGAAGGTGAACCGGCTGGTGTTATAGAACTGGTAGCCGGAGGCCTTCTGCAAAAAGCCGTCGATGACCTGCAGCTTTTTCACCTTTTCGTAGGTATCCAGCACTGCCTGATGGGTGGGCAGCAGGCAGTCGTGGAACCGCTTCACCACGGTCATGGGCAGAATGACCAAACCGTACTCGTGGGGCTTGAACGGCCCCCGCAGCATATCGGCTACGTTCCAGATCATGGCGGCTTTTTCGGCAATGTTGGCACCTACGGCGGTGATCTTATCGTTTGGCATACGTTGCTCCTTGTTTTTGTGATGGGTGGACATCCTGATTTTACAACAATGGGTGTCCGATAAATCGGATGGCAGGACGTTTTTCCCAAAAAATGATGCTTGCATCTATTGTACCACGACAAAAGTGGAAACACCATATTCCGGCAAAAGAAAATGCCCGTCTGAAAATCAGACGGGCATCGATCATAGAAGGGCTTAATCTTCACATAGAAGATCGTTGTTGCGCATGAAGGTGACAAAGCTGAGGATGATTTTGGCGTTTCTCTCTACAATGTCAGATTCGGTAAAATCTGTGGCTTTCGCAGCGAGGTCAGTAAGCTCCTTGATTTTTGTACCCTCTTTTTTCTGCTTCCGGTTGTTTTCAAAACCGGTATAGTACTTGACCTTGTCGCTGAAGCGATAATCAGAAGCGCGGATATTGATGCGCTTTTCCAACAACACCTTGTTGCCAAGGCTTTCAACATTTCTCGGATTGGAAAGCGAGTGCTCCTTTTCCTGGCGGTTGCGTGCGTAGATGTGCTCGATCTCAAGTACACTTTCAAGGGACAAGAGCTCCTGGGAGGAGTTCTGGAATGCCCACCATGTCAGCATGGCCTTTGTGATCGCGCGGTTGTTGCTGAAGGTATAGTTGTCAAAAGCGTTCTGCAATTTCTGCGTATCAAACAAATAGTCAGAAAACCGAACAGGTTGCCCGGTTACAATGTTGGTCATTTCTGCAAAAATGGGAGTGCGCAGTGCATTTACGCCCGGATTTGTAACGGCATATGCCCAGATGAATGCGGTGATTTTGTTAAGAAAGCTATAGAAACGATCGTCGTTCAGTAGACCATCGGAATCCCGATTGGCCATGTAATAGACCGAAACAAAATAGGTCCACATACCGTTGGGAGCATAGTTCAGAACAAAGAGCCTGCGAAGAATTCGGTCAGAGAAGCGCTCAACATTTTGGTTCTGCACATCATTCCAGAAATCTGCAAGATTGATCAGATTTTCAAAAGTCTGGTCATTTTTTAGCAAGCTGTAAGCATTCCGCTCATAGAATTTGCGCAGCGCCTCCGTTGTCGAGGATTTGATGCCTTGCTTTGCACGTTCATAGTACATATACCGTGTGAAAAGCTCATCCATCGGAGTGCCGGTAATAGGATGGAAAATAGAATCACACAGTACCTCGAGGTCCTTCCACTTTTGGATAAAGACTTCCCGCTCGCCTTTGGCAGAGTAATACTTGTAAAATTGCGCCTTGAAGATATCTGCATCAGACAGTGGCTTTCCGCGGTCATTCAATGTCGAGAAGATTCGCAAAGCGGTGTCCTGAGATTCTGCTTCAATCGGGAGCAAAATACAGTTGTTCATGATCCGAATCGGAAAGAAGGAAAACCAATCTGGGTAAGTATTCAGAAAGTCTACGATCTTTTGCTGAAAAAAGCGATAGTTATTGGCGTAGCTGCTCTTTTCGCAATCAGACAAGGTTCCTGTTTTCAGGATATTCAGAAATTCGTCCTTTTCCTTGTCGGTGGCGACTTCTGAGTCGATTTTCAATGCTGACTTGTCCGGGTCACCAAACTCATCGGTTTTCCAGATGCACTGCTCAATGAACTTGCTGGTCTTTACAGCTTTATCGTTCTTCATGCTTCCATATTTTTCATAGAAAGCTCGAAGCAACAGCATCAATGTCGTAAGGCGCTGTTGTCCGTCAATAATCTCCATTTTACCGTCATCATTTTTAAATGTGACGATGGGGCCGAGAAAATACTCATCGCTGTCACTGTTGAATTTGTCGCAGTCATTATCAGGAAATGCAAATAAGAACAGGTCATCCCAAAGAGTCTGGCATTCCTTTTCTCCCCAGGCGTAAGGCCTTTGATAATCCGGAATGAGGAAATCAGCCTTCTTCTCACTGAAAAGTGCCCGCACGCTTTTTTGATCAATGTTTAATTTTGACATTCGATGCCTCCTGTTTAGCATCAGCAGGTTGCTTCAACTTATCAAATCATTTGAAAATGCCGCAACGCTTCCACGATCGCATCCTCTTTTTCTTTCGGACACTTGGGCTGTTTGGCATTTTCAGATTTGGGCTTATTATAATTCTCTCGCTTGATGATGCCGTACTTCTGCTTCACCTGTGCGATATAGAGATTGGATACCTTCAACTGATGGTGTTCCCACACATAATCCCGAATCTCTTTGTAAGTGGCCTTGCTTTCGGCGGCAGTCACATCCGGCTCATCCATGCTTACTTCCGCTTCGATGTGTCAGTTGACATGGACCTTGGTTAGAAGAATGACCGCTTCGCAATGCTTCGTCCTCGGGAACAAATCCACCGGCTGCACCTTCTCAGCGTGATAGCCGTTCTGCTCCAGCCAGGCGGCATCGCGGGCGGCGGTGGCGGGGTTGCAGCTGACGTAGACCACCCGGCGGGGAGCCATGCGCACCACGGCGGAGAGGGTGGCCTCGTCGCAGCCCTTGCGGGGCGGGTCCAGCATCACCACGTCCGGGTGTAGGCCCTCGGCGGCCAGCCGGGTGGCCGCCTGCCCGGCGTCGGCACAGAAGAAGCAGCTCTTTGCGGCCACAGCATCCCCCATGCGGGCGGCATTGGCCTTGGCGCTCTCGATGGCTTCGGGCACGATCTCCACGCCCACCAGCTCCCGGCAGTGGTCCACCATGGACAAGCCGATGGTACCCATGCCGCAGTAGAGGTCCAGCAACAGGTCATCCGGGGTCAGCTGGGCGTACTGTGCGGCAATGCCGTACAGCCGCTCGGCGGCCAGCGTGTTCACCTGGTAGAACGACAGCGGCCCCAGCTGCACCGGAACCCCGCAGAGCGTATCTTCGATGTAGCCCGGCCCGTACAGGGTGTGGGTCTCGGTGCCCAGGATCACGTTGGTGTTTTTGCTGTTGACATTGAGCAAGATGGTGGCAATGTCCGCAAACTGCTCCCGCAGACGGGTGCACAGCGCATCGGCGTGGGGGAAGTTCGGGCGAGTGCACACCAGACACACCATGATCTGTCCGCTGTGCGCGCCCCGCCGCAGGAAGATGTGCCGCACCAGGCCCCGGCCGGTCTCTTCGTTGTAGGGCTGGATGCCGTTTTCGGCAAAGAACCTGCACAGTGCATTGCCAATGTCGTTGAGCACGCCGGGCTGCAGCTTACAGTCCGGGCAGGGCACGATGCGGTGAGTGCGTCCGGCGTAGAAGCCGATGCAGGGGTTACCGTTCTTGTCCAGCCCTACCGGGAACTGGACCTTGTTGCGGTAGCGGTCCACTTCGGGGGAAGGGCAGATGTCCAGCACCGGCACGTCCAGCCCACCGATGCGGCGGAAGGCATCGGTCACATTTTCCTGCTTGGCACGCAGCTCGGCGGTGTAATCCAGATGCCGCAGGCTGCAGCCGCCGCAGGGTCCCGCCACGGCACAGTCCACCGGAATGCGGTCCGGCGAGGGGGTGCGCAGATGGTCCAGAATGCCAAAGGCGTAGCGCTTGCAGTCCTTTACGATGCGCACATCGGCTTCGTCACCGGGGGCGGCACCCGGCACAAAAACGGTCTCGCCGTCCGGGCTGTGGGCCACACCGCTGCCGTCGCTGGAAAGCCGCTCGATGCACAGGGTCAGGATCTGGTTCTTCTGTAAGGGCATGGGTCATAGTCTCCTTTGGTAGTGGAAATGCGCCGGGTCACGGCTGCGGTTCGGCGGGGGCAGCATCTGCCTGGGTGGCAAAATACTTGCTGGGCGGCACGCCCTTGGCGCGCTTGAACACCCGCGAAAAATAGAACTGGTCGAAGAAGCCTACTGACACGGCCACCTCTGCAATGGAAAGGTGACCGGCACGCAGCAGCTTGCAGGCTTCGTTGATGCGGTATTCGGTGAGGTAGTCGATGGGGCTTTTGCCCACATTGAGCATGAACACCCGGTACAGGTGGCTGCGGGAAACGCCCACGCTCTTGGCGACATCGTCAATGGAGATGTCGTGGGAGTAGTTGAACTGGATGTATTTGATGGCGTTGAGCACATACTGGCTGGAGGACGAGGTGGAGTGCGGCTTGCCGGCGATGGTTTCCTTCATCAGAGCGGCAATGAACAAATAAAGGTAACCCACCATGGCGGCCTCGTCCTGGGGCTGCAGCCCGCGGGAGGAGTAGATGTTAGCCAGGGCGGCGCGCATGCCGTCCGGGTCGCTGGTGTGGTGTACGGGGGCGTCGTCGGTAAAGGGCAGCTGGGCTGCCAGCTTGTGGGCGCAGGCACCGTTGAAGCCCACCCAACTGTACTCCCAGGGGTACTGCTCATCGGCGGTGTAGCGGATGAGCTGGCTGGGGCGCGCAAAGAACAGATCTCCGGTGCTGACTTGCCAGGTTCGGCCGCCTACCTCGAATTCGCCCTTGCCCGAGAGCACCAGGTGAATCAGGTAATGGTCACGGATGCCAGGACCCCAGGTCTTGGACGGGGCGCAGCGCTCAATGCCGCAGTTGAAGATGGAAAGTTCGATGTTGTTCGTGTAGTTCTGTTTGAAGGATTGCTTGTAAACGTCTGCCATGGCGGCTTGACCTCCCTCGTTGTCACGTCTTTCGACCAGTATACCACAGAACCGCCTGCAAATTCAACAAAAGTACATCTTATTCTTTGAGCCGGACGCCAAATTTCGCGCTTTTTCTTCGATAGAAATTGAAAAAACAGAAGGGATGCATTACAATAGACCTAACAAACCTACAAACACTGTTTGAATGTTTCAGGGAGGGATCGCGGATGGCAACCAGCGCACAACTCAGGGAACAGATCGCGGCAGGGAGGTGGGACGGACCCCTTGCCGCGCTTTACGGCACCGCCCCGCAGGAACTGGCCCGGCAGCGGGCGCGGTACTGCGCGGCGCTGGAGCAGTTCGAGCTGTATTTTGGCCCGGGGCGGCAGGTGCAGGTGTACTCGGCCCCGGGGCGTGCGGAGCTGGGCGGCAACCACACCGACCACCAGCACGGCTACGGGCTGGCGGCGGCGGTCACACTGGATCTGGTGGCGGTAGCGGCCCGGAACACGGACGGCTATGTGCGGGTCAAGTCCCGCGGGTTCAACAAGCTGGATGTGATCGACCTGGCCACGGCAGAGCCGCAGGAAGGGGAGAGCACCCACTCGGCCAGCCTGATCCGGGGCATTGCCGAGGGGTTCCGTACGGCGGGAAAGGCTATTGGCGGCTTTGATGCTTACACGGCCAGCGACGTTCTGCGGGGCAGCGGCCTTTCCAGCTCTGCGGCCTTTGAGATGGGCATGGCCTGCATCTGGAACGGGGAGTACGCCTGTGGGCTGGATGCCCGGGCACTGGCCGGCATCTGCCAGTATGCGGAGAATACTTACTTTGGCAAACCCAGCGGTCAGCTGGACCAGCTGGCCAGCGCGGTGGGCGGCGTCATTTTTGCCGACTTCGCAGACCCGGCCGCACCGCAGGTGGAAAAGATCCACGCAGACGGTCTACTGCCGCCCGGCATGACCCTGTGCGTGACCGACACCCGGGGCAGTCACAGCGAGCTGACCGGGGAGTTCGCGGCCATCCGGCAGGAGATGGAGGCTGTGGCGGCCTGCCTGGGCGGCAAGGTGTTGGGTCAGGTGCCGGAAACCGATTTTTGGGCAGCACTGCCCCGGCTGCGTACCGCCTGCGGTGACCGCGCGGTGCTGCGTGCCATCCACTATTACGAAGAAAATGCCCGCACGCTGGCCCAGCGCCGGGCTTTGCTGGAAAAACGCTTTGCCGATTTTGCCGCGCTGGTGCTGGAAAGCGGGCGCGCCTCCTTTGCACTGTGCCAGAATGTGTACTGCGCCACGGATGTCCGGCATCAGGGGCTGTCGGTGGCGCTTGCGTTGAGCCAGAGCATTCTGCAGGGCAGCAGCGGCGCATGGCGGATGCAGGGCGGCGGCTTTGCGGGCACCATTCAGGCCTATGTGCCGGAAACGTTGCTGCAGCGCTACCATACCGCCATGGAGCGGGTGTTCGGCCCGGGCAGCTGCTATGTGCTCCGGCTGCGGGAACAGGGCGCAAGACAAGTGCTGTAACTGCAGAAGCAACAAAAAAGGGTCTGCTGCAAATTTGCAGCAGACCCTTTTCAATTTTTGATTCAAACGGACTCAGCGCAGCGGGAAGGAATTGGTCTCCTGCTGGGCTGCAAGATGCTGAACCGTTTCCGAGGTCGAGGTGCCCAGCCGGAAAATGGAGGATGCCAGCAGCTTGTTGTAGACACGGTAGCCAAACAGCACCACGTTCTTGACCGCTGTGAACAGCAGCATCGGCACGAAGGTGACAGAGAAGGAAACGAGCCCTTCGCCCAGTGTAAAATCGTGCAGATGAAGGCTGCCCAAAAACTCATCCAGAGAATCTTTGAGTTCGCCGCCGCCCGAAACGGTCCGCTGTTCTTCCTCCGAAAGCACAGCATACGACGAAGGCAGTTGGAGCTTTTTCATGAACGAACACTCCTTTCAGGCAGAAACCCGAAACACTCAGGCGGCCAGACCTGCGGCCACGGAAGGATCCTGTGTGTCGGTATTCGTGGTAGTGCCAAACACAGAGCCGAACAGGTTCTTCAGCGACAGATACATGCTGCGCACCTGTGCATAAGCGTAGTAACCGGCCAGTCCTGCCATGCCGACGGTGGCAACGCGGCTCCAGGTGTTCATACGGTTCCAATTGTGTTTGACCACACCGGTCAGGCTCAGGCCGTCGGACAGACCCTCTTTGAAGGTATTGATAAAGTACTGGAAGGAACCCTGGCTCAGCATATAAACGCCGTTCACCACCACATTCATGGCGTAGGTGACCAGAACTTCGGGGTGGAAGGTAACGGTGTACTTGCCAACGTTGAAGTTATAATCGGCACCGCCGTCGAGGTAGGTCATTTCTTCTTCCGAGAGAACCGCATAGGAGGCGGGCATCAGCATGGTGCTCTGATATGTATGATCCATAATGGAAAGGCTCCTTTCACTCGTGAAATCCGCCCAAAGGCAGACGATATGTTATCTGAATTGTAGCATATCTGTATAAAAATAACAAGGGATGCGGCGAAAAAAAAGATGATACCTTTGTGAACAAAACGTGAACGGACGAGAGAATAACTGCGAACAGACGATGGAAACAGTGTGAATGCGGCGCTTTCGGCCGCTGAAAAAATGTTCCGCAAAAACGCAAAAAAAGGCACCCGCAGCCGGAAGCTGCGGGTGCCAAAAGGGGAGAAAACGCTTATTCGCCGCAGGGGGTGCGCTCGTACAGTGCAGTCAGCTGTGCGATGTGTGCTGCAAGGCTGCCGGGCATAGGGCTGCCGAGCCGCCACTGCCAGTTGGCACCCTGGGTGCTGGGGGTGTTGATGCGGGCCTCACTGCCCAGATGCAGCCAGTCGGCCAGCGGAATGATCGCCATGTCCGACACACTGGCAAGGCAGGTGCAGATCATGGCCTCGGTCAGATCCTCCGGCTTGCAGCGCAGGTAGCGGCAGGCATAGGCCACATCTTCCGGGCTGGCATTGGTGCGCCAGCCTTCGGTGGTCACGTTGTCATGGGTGCCGGTGTACACCACGCTGTTGCGGGGGTAGGTATGAGGCAGGTAATTGCCGGACTCCCGGCTGTCAAAGGCAAACTGCATGATCTTCATGCCGGGGTAGCCGCTCTCTGCCAGCATGGCCTTGACCTCCGGGGTCAGGTAGCCCAGGTCCTCGGCAATGATGCCGCCTTCGCCCAAAGCTTCGTGCATGGCGTGGATAAAATCACGGTCCGGGCCCTTTTCCCAGTGGCCGCCCGCTGCGGTCTTGTTTCCGGCGGGGATGG
>OLSD01002699.1_pt1 | contig 12155 bp, 3 predicted proteins | sample 1672211 | NCBI WGS metagenome assembly OLSD01 (sample SAMEA3136659, study PRJEB25190) | human gut metagenome | reverse complement strand
GACTCGATCTCCTGTAAAATCTCGTTGATTTTTGTATTCATAGCAAGCTGCTCCTATTCGTTATTTTTTATGTCGTTATCCTTCTCCGCCGGTGTCTCCGCTGCCGTCGTCTCCGCTGTCAGAGCCTCCGCCGGGATCGCCGCCAGCGCCGCCGCTGCCGGAATCATCTCCACCGTCGTCACCACCGGGGGTATTTCCGCCGTCATCGCCGCCGGGATTTCCGCCGTCATCACCGCCCGGATTCGGGCCGGGAGACGCGGGTTCCGGTTCGCCGCAGGCACAGAAGCCATTGGCGTAGGTGTGCGCTTCGTTTTCGGTCAGGACTTTCTGACAGACGCTGCATATCACTTTATGCGTGCCGTCGCCATTGTTCACATATTGCTTATGTTCCTCACAGACGTGACTGCCGTACCCGCAGACCGAGCAGGCACCGTTTTCGCCCTTCTGGTCGTGCACCTGTTTGACAGACAATCTGCAATCTTTGCAATAGAGCGTATGTCCGTCCGCATCTACTTCGGAGCCATCCCAGCGGAATTCACCGATACCATTGCAGGCGCTCATATGCAGCATCTTGCACTTATCGCATACCCAGTCGTATTCGCCTTCTACGTAGTGGTGCTCCGCTTCATTGATATGCGTACCGCAGTTTTTGCACTTCTGATAATGTTTTGCACCGTCAGAATACCAAACGTCCCCGATTTCATGCTCCAGCGGTTCAGGTTCTTCTGTCTCCCGCTTTGCATGGCAATCCTGGCATTCATCCGTTCGGATACCGCCGTGTTCACAGCTTGCTGTGTTGCTGATTTCCTTCCAGATATGCGGTTCTTCCTTTTTGTATCCGCAGTCGTGCTGGCATGTGATGATGTGTACCTCGGAATTTTCTTCGCTCGTGTATTGAAGCACATGCGGCGCGGGATCGCCAACATTCTTTCCGCAGTCCCCGCAGACCAGCGCGCAGGTTCCGTTCTCCTGATCGACATACTTCTGGTGATTCTTCGGGTGCGTACAGGGATTCTCCAAGCCGCAGCGCTTGCAGATCTGTTTTGTTATACCGTCCGTTGTAACAGCTTGCAGATCGTGGTGCGGTTCTTCGGACCAGCGCCCGCCGCCGTAGTAGGTCACGCAGTAGCCGACAGAGTTTCCGCGCCCCTGTCCATTTCCGATATCCCAGCCATAGGCCAGCGTATAGCGCAGCGTCAGTGTATCTCCCGGCTTTAGGTCGGTCTTATCCATGCCGTAGGACGGATAAGTTCCGTTAATTTCATATTCCCAGCCGGAACCTTCCGTGAAATCCAATTCACCGAGACTGCTGCTTGCGTCATTCAGGCTCAGGCTGTTGCGGTAGATGCAGCGCCAGAGGATGTCCAGATTCGTACCTTCGCCAAACTGCGCGTCAATTCTGGCAAAGTTCTCCTCCTCCGTACCGCTCCATGAGCCGCTGATCGCATTGGCGCGCATACCAAGGCCGCTTGTATCGTCCAAACTTCTCAGGTAGAAATCAGGGCCGAACGGATCGTTGCACTCCGCGCGCCAGCCGAGGCTTCGTTCAGCCGTTCCGAATGGCTCCGGCGCCGTATAGCCCCAGACCGCTTTTGCAACTGCGCAGGACGCCGGTTCACCGGCAAGGACATCACAGGTGATGGACGAAGAACCGAGTCCGACGACGCCCATGTCGATCACGATCGTCGCCTCGCCGAGCTTTTCGCCGCTGCTTGCGCGTTCGCCGCGGAGCAGGATCGTTTTCTTGCCTTTATTGCCGAAGGCGTCCTCGGCACTGATCACAAGTGTATGCTCGTTTGTGTCTCCCTTTTCCGGATTACTCGGCGTCACCTTGAACTGCTGCCAGCTTCCGCCCGCAACGCCGGTAAAGATGCACGCTTCATCATCCATCTTTACACTCAGCTTGGTGTCCGTTCCGGTATACAGGATATACGTTTTGTTCTGCTCGGCATCCTCGCTCCAAGCGCGGAGCTTAAAGGTCAGCATCTGTCCGTTTGCGACGCTTTCGACACCCTCCAGATCGCACTCGATCTTTACCTCCTGATCACCGCGGTGCTTATACGGGATGCTGATGATAAACGTGTATTCTTCGCCCGCGCCGGAGGCTTTGATGGTAAACGTATTTTCGCCCGTTTTGCCATCCTCGGCCAGAAGCAGCGTCACGCTGCCGGTGGGCGCTGTGAGCGTCTTTGTGCTGAAATCGCCTGACTGATAGCAGGTGACGGAGGTGATCTCAATGCCCGACGTGTCCTCGCCTGTGAGCCGCAGCTCGTAGCCAAGACTCCCGTCCGTCAGCTGATTGTCATAGACATCTTCCGCATGGACGGTCTTCCTGTTTTCGCATTTCAGGACACACGGCTTCGCCGCGCCATCTTCCATAACGGTATACGCCATTTCAAGCGAAACGTCGCTCTGGTAGCGGATGGTGACCGTAAATGTGACGGTACGATCCTTGATCTTCGCGGTCACGAGGGCCGTATAGGTCGCACCGCTTTCCGCAGCTTCCAGCCGCACGGAGCCGCTGTCCGTGCTCATGGACGCGCCATTGAAGCTGGCGCTTGCGATCTGCGCGTCCTGTGCGCTCCGACCAGTCAGACCGAGCTTATACAAAAGCTCACTGTTATTGATCTGGTTATGCTTGATGGTCAGCGCCGCGCGCTTGTCCGCATCGCAGAGAACGTTCTGCGCCGTGACGGACTTTTCGTACCATGTAAATTGCAGCTGGAGATCGAGACCATCCTCATACGTTACGACGAACGTATAGCTGATGGTCTGCCCCAGCACCTCGGCGGTCACGGCGAGATAATACGTTTCCGTGTCCTTGCCGTCCGCTGCGGCCATCTGAATTTCGCCGGATTCCGAAAGCGTCCCGCGTTCGCCGTCCGTCGCCCAGTATTCCGCCGTGCGGATCGTTGCATCATCCGCGTTTTCGCCGAGGAATTGCAGCGCGTATGCGAAATTTCCGTCTGTCAGCGTGTCGCTCTTGACCGTGCGATTGACCGAGCCGTTGGCCGGGCAGGTGGCCTGACCGTTGGGTTGCCATGTAAGCTGCAAATCGAGGTCAATGCCGCTTTCCAGCCGCAGAACGAACGCGAAATTCACGTCTGTCTCCACGGTTTCGCCCTTCTGGTTCTTTTGCGTCGCATGAGCTTGTACGGTCAGGATATAGTTCTGGAACTCTGCGCCGTCCGGCAGCGTCATGTCCAGCACGCCGCGCGTATCCGCTTTCTGTGATACGCCGTTGCCCACGGCGACCTGCACATCGGTGATCTTGGCATCTTCCGCGTCGAGGCCGGTGAGGTTCAGTTCATAGCGCAGTCTGCCGCGGTCGAGCTGGGCCAGTAAGACACGCTTGCCGACAGAGTCTCCGGGTGCGCAGACCATGGAGCTTGCCTGTGAGCCGTACTTGTACCACGTCAGCAGCGCACCGAGGTCAAGTTCTGTTTCCGGCAGATCCTCGTCTGTTTCGCCGGTGTCTCCGGTTTCCTCGCCCTCGTCGCCCTTGTTGGAATCCGTGTTCGTACCGATGGCGGCATCGGCTAGGACTTCCTGCTGGGACTTCGATTCCGGCTGCTGCTCCGGCTGGGTATCCTGTCCCTGCTCCGTCTGGTTTTCCGTTTCCTCCGGATCGAACTGCTCCTGCTCGCCGGTCAGCTCGCTATCGGCGCTGCCGCCGGAACCGGCTGTGCCGGTGCTTTCGGCTTCGCCGTTTCCGGCATGGCCGGGCGCTTGTCCCGCTTGCAGGACGGTGATCTCCTGCGGCGCGGCTTGCAGGATGGGATTTTCCGGCTCGGCCGACCGCATGCCCATGAGCGGCAGACAGATACTCAGCAGCAGCGCGCAGATGAGCACGCCGCAGCCGGCCTGCTGCAGCCATGGGAACCTTTCAAAGAATTTTTTCATGTGTGTTCGCCCTCCGGGAAAAGGGCTTCCCCCTTAAAAAAGTCTGCATTTTGTGCAGCTTATTCGCATGTTTAAGAAGCTCTCTTAAACGCACGAATAAGCCGCACGGTTCCCCACGCTTTCGCGTGGGGAACCGCCCAGCTTGGGGTGGTTATCCAATATTCAATTCAGAACGTTGGACTGCGTGTTTCATTTTGCGATGTTTTCCATGAAGCGCATGAGGATGGTCGCGACCTGTGCGCGGGTGGCGGAGCCCTGCGGGTCCAGCTTGCCGTTTGAGCCCTGAAGGAGCCCTTCGGCGACTGCCCACTGCATAGCCTCTGCCGCGTATCCGCTGACCTTGTCCGCATCGGAGAAGGCGGTCAGGGCGGCGGACTTGCTCACGTCGTAACCCTTCTGCTTCGCGTAGCGGTACAGAATCGTCGCCAGCTGCTCACGGGTGATGACGCCCGGCATATTGGTGCCATCCGAAATGCCGTTGTCCATGGCCCACTTCTGGCCTGCCGCGTACCACGGCGTGCCGTTCGTGTTCACGCCCTCGACACGGGCGAGGATCGTGACGATCATGCCGCGCGTCGTATTCGCGTTCGGGCTGAAAGCATTGGAGGACGTGCCGTTCATGAGGCCCTTTTCATGGACATAATTCACAGCTTCCTCGTACCAGCTTCCAGCCGGAACATCAGTGAACGAGGAACCCGTGGTGGGCTTGTCGTCCTTCGGCTTGCTCGGCGTGACGGGGAGAACCGGCGTATCGCTGCCTTCCGTCAGCAGGTGATAGATTCTTTCCGCCTCGGCCAGCTTGTCCAGCAGCTCCTGCGGGAAGGTCTTCATCTGATCCGCCGACAGTCTGGATACAGCTGCCTTCGCCGCATTGATCGCGTCGCCGCTATTGATGGTCACGGTACCGATGGCGTTGATCTTCTCGACAGCGTCGCTCCAGATCAGCGTATCGGCAGCCTCAATCAGCTCGTCCATCTTTCTGGTTTCCGCGACGGAGAGGCTCTCATACAGGTCAGAATTCTTCTTGATCTCCTCGTATGTACGCTGGGCGCTGCGGATCTCCTCCACATCGTCGAGCGTCGCCTCAGCCGGTCTGGGAAGCGACTTGACCGTCGCCTTGAACTCCTTGAGCTTGCGGTAGCTCTGTACCTTCTCAAGCAGCTTTTCCAGATTCTCGACAGCATCTTTATTGACCTTAGCCTGCTGCTCGGATTGCAGCTGCTTGTACGCAGCCTCTGCCGCAGCGATCTGCTTTTCGTACTTTTCGTAGTTGGTAAAGTCGATGGTGTCGGCCTGCGGGAGCTGCTTCAGCTGATCTTCGACCACCTTGTAGCTGCCGCTGGCAGAGAGCACTCTGACCACATACCACGTGCCGTCGTTCGACTGCGTGTTGCCGGCCTGATTGTTCATGGTGGGCCAGCCCTTGATGCCGCAGCCGATGTAAATCGTGTCGCCCGCGACGACGGGGATGGACTCGGTGCGCTTGTAGAAGCTGCTGCCCTCGGTGTTGGACGTGACCTTTTCGTTCAGGAACGTCTTCACGAGGAAGTTCTTGTTCGCCGCCGTCGGGGTCACCGTCAGGTTCGAGCTGTCGCCGTCGATGACGAGCGTGTAGGTATAGGTGCCGCCGCGCTTACCGGGTTCAAACGTGGTGGTCAGGCGCGGGTTGCCATCGCCGTCGAACGTCAGCGATTTGAGCGTCGTGTCAGAGTTGCTCCACGTGCCGCCGACATCTTCGCCAAGACCCACGGAGGTGTACTTGATGCTGATGATATCGCCGTCCGCCAGCTTGCCGTTTTTCACGGAGAAGCTGGCAAAGCCCTCGTTGGTGAACCAGTCGTTGAGCGTACCCATCCAGCCGGACTGCTGGCCGCCGGTGAATTCGGCAAGGCTGTAGTCGCCGTCGGTAATGGTGGAAAGATAGGTGATGTCGAAATCATACGTCCCGTCGCCATTGCCGCCGGTGCCGAGCCAGGTGCAGTTCGCTTCCGTGAGTGCGCGGAGCAGAACGGTCATCATGGTGTCGTTTTCGCCAAGCGGGTAATTCTTCCGTTCGAGCCAGTACTGATCCTCAGGTCTGTAGAAGTGTTCGAGCGCGGCTTTGTTCTCGCCCTCGGCGCTGCTGCCGTCGTTCGTGTAGTTCTGGACGCTGACGGTCACAGTACCGACCTGCACGCCGGGCGTAAAGGCATTGCCGTTCGTGACGTCGTTGACCTTCCTCCAATACTCGCCTGTTCCGTATTCCCAGCCCTTGATCTCGGCGCCAGTATTAACGTCGTTGGCAGCGTTGGCCATGTTCTTGAGCGCTTCTCTGCGCTCCGCAGCGACCTGCTCGACCGTCTTCGCGCTGTCGATTGCAGCCAGACCCTTGTTGTACGCGTCAAGGATCGCCTTGTACTGGTTGTGATCTTCGCCGTAGCCGTCGAGCGCGGTCTTGAGCGCGGTTTTCGCGCTGTCCTTTGCAGCAGCGATCTCGCTCTCGGAGCCGCCGACGGGAACCCATGTGACAGTCGCTGTCACATTGTCATACGGCATGGTGAAGTACTTGAAGCTCCGGAGGATACGGTTGGCCTTGATATCCGTGCCGTAATCCGAGTAGTCGAAGGTGTCGAGGCTGCGGTCTTCGATGGTCTCCTCGGAGACGCCGGAGAACGTGATGCCGCGAAGTTCGTACTCGTTGTCATTGACATAGAAGTGCGGAACCTCAGTGGTGTTCGTTCCCTTGACCCAGTGATCCTCAATGCGCCACGCCGCACCGGTGTCGGTGATGGCGTAATCATTGCCAGTAACGAGATACGGGAAGTTTGTCTTCACGCTCGCATCCGTCAGCGTATGACCATCCTTATCCTCGTTGCGAGCGCCGCGGATCTGGAAGTAGGTGGCGTAGGTCGGGTTGGAGCAGAAGTACACGCCGCTTCCGACGGGCACAGTCGTTACCTGCGTGTAGTTGACCTTCGTCTGGCTTGTGTTCACCTTGTTGAAGGTAAACAGCCCCGCCATCCTCGTGCCGCCGGTGGTGCCGTTCGTGCCGTCGACGACGCGGTGCTCCTGAAGCCACTTGATCATGGCTTCCAGACCGCCCTTGTCTTCTTCCGGCACAGCAGAGAGGTCATACGCCACCGTCAGCGTGTAGTTCTTCGCGCCGCCAGCTGCCAGTCCCTCGCGCGCGGCGAGAATCTCGTTGTAGCGCTTCGTTTCCTGCACGCTGAGCTCGTCGCGCTGATACTGCGTCATCGCGTTGTAGTAGCTCTCGAGCTGGTCGATCAGCTTGACAGCCGACGCGTCGAGCTTCGTCAGATCTTCGGGGAAGCGCTTCATGAGCGCCCGGAAATCGGCGAGGTTCTTCGCGTTCGTGTCCGCGGCCTTTCTCTGGAGCGTCTCGATGCCGGACTTCGCAGTCAGCTGCGCCGCGTAAGCGGAAGCAGCGTCCTCAGCCGCGTCGATGCCGTCCATGCCGGTCTGGTAGAGCGTTTTGATCGTCTGCCAGTCGGCTTCCGTGAAGCACTCCTGCGGATAATCCGGGTTTTCATACGTCTTTTTGAGTTCTGCCCGCAGATCGTTCTTGATCTTCGTGAGGTCGGCCTGCGACTCGTCGACGGAAGCGTAAATCAGAATCGCGCCGCCATTGACGAACGCCGCATCGTCGCTGTCAAGGCTATAGACATTGACCAACTGCCAGCCCGGCTGATAGACGGTCATGGTAAGCGTGCCATCCGCGCCGGTCTTGAGCTTCGTGTCGGTCAAAATCTCGGCGTTGACCACCGATTCATAGTCGTCCACGCTCATGCTGCGGAAGACGTATGCGCCCGCGGTGGGCTTTGCTTCGTCGTCCGTCATGTAGGCGGGCATAGCTGCCTTCGAGGTCGCCGTCAGCGTGAACGGCACGCCGACGACCGCCTTGTAAGCGCCGTTGGTCTCGTCCTGCGGAAGATCCGTCGTCAGCGTCTGATACCGCATCTGATCCGGCACACGTTCAAGCGCCATCGGCCAGATATCCTCGCTGATGTTGACCATGCCCGGCATTTCCACGCGCACGATGGTTACTTCGTCGCCGTCGTGGAGCAGGAACTTGCTATACTCATTAAATCCAGCGTAGTCGATACCGCCCGCCCGGCAGAAGAAGCACATCGTGCCGTTGACGTAGACCATCAGCTTGCTCATGGAGTTGACACGCCAGACATTCTCGTCCTTATAGGTGCTGGTCATCACATCCGCGACCGTCGTACCGGCATTCACCGTGCGGGTATAGGTGCGCATGTTGAGCTTCTTGCTGATGGACGTTGCCTTTTTGGCCGCTAATTCGTCGGTCAGCGAGACGCGCACGGTGATCGTCTCTGCCTTCGGAACAAGGCTGAAATACGCACTGCGGAGACGGTTGAACGCGTCTGCCTGTATCCCTACTTCGCTTACACCCATTGTGGAGGTGAATGTTCCGTGTTCCTTCGCGGTGTTCAGCGCATTGGCGCGCGCTGTCACATAGGCCTGCCAGCTATCGCTGGTGTAGTCGTCCGCGCTCAGCGTGTCGTAATAGCCTGCGTAGAGCGAGATACCGGCAAGCGCGTTGTCAGTGACCGCTTGCAGCAGGCTGTGAACACGGGTGTCCAGACCGGCTTTGGCTCCTTTCAGCGCCTCAACCAGCGCGTCCACATCCGCCTGCGGATGCTTGGCGGAGCTGTTTTCCTCTGTTGCTATGACGTTTCCTTTCTCGTCCTTCGTGAACAGGGAATCGAGCAGCTTCTGCGCCTCATCGCGCTTGCGGGCGAACGCTGTCCAACTGCTGACAGAGTAAGCCTTTTCATCTTCGTCCGCGTACTGATTCAGCGTCTCATAAAGTCCAGTCGGGTTGACTTGAGACGTTGGGATCAGCTGTGCCGTTGCTTTAAGCAGCTTCTCTGCTGCTTCGTCAATTGTTGATTGTACCGTACTTGTCTTTGCGGCCTCTGCGGCGCTTCGCGCGGCAAGATAAATGGACCAGAAACTATTTAACTGCTCATAGCCTGTTCCCAGTGTCTTTGCAAAAACACTTGCGGTCGTTTTGCCGTTATAGCGATCGTTCTCGTGAAAAACCGTAGTATCTGTATATTGGTCATTCACTTTTTCTACGGACGGCCCGGCCTTCAGTGCTTTTTCCAGATCAGCCGTACTTACTGTTGCGCCCTTTTCCCATTCGATGAGCACATAATAGGAAGCTTCATACTTATCAAGATCGAAAACAAGCGCAAACAGGATATCCGCTGTTTTTGAAAGCTGAACGCCTTCGTTCAAGCTAATAGTTTCCTTAGAGTCCGCATAGGCCTGTACTGACTCCCGGAAAAACACGCTTTCTTTATTGGCTGTTCTAAAGCCTTCATAATCATATAGCATGTCTCCCATGCCATCAGAGCGCAGGCTTTGCAATGCCCATAGGCCACCATCTTGTGCTACTTCAATGGTGTCAATCGCTGCATCAATGTGCTTAAGATAGACGTTATATGAGTTACCCTCACCAGTTATATCCATACTGGACTGCCCAATAAGCGTTCCTTGATTGAGGTCTCCAATATTGATAGTTTCCTTTTTTTCCGCCGCAAAAGCGGCAGGCGATAGGCAACTCACAATCATCACCAGCAAAAGGACAAGCGAAATACATCTTCGCATACTCATGCTAAGGAGAGCAGGAGCGGCAAAAGCCGCCCCTGCTGGGTTGATGTTCTTCTTCATCCTTGTCTACCGTTATCCAACAAGCACGGTGATGTAAGGCGCTTCCGTTCCGCTCTGCGTAATGATCTGGTAGCTCTTACCTGCCACAACATTGAGCGTGTAGCCCGAGGACGCCGTTACTTTAACACCATTGACATACACGTTTTCTTCCGCCGACGTGATTCTGAAATTGCCTGCTGCGACAGAAACAGCTTTATTGTTTTCTGTCGGAATCGTTTGGTTCAAACGTCTGACCACCAAATCAGTGGTCGCTTTACCAGCGCCAGTACCGGTGCAGGCTGCAACGCCGCAGACCTCGGTGGAAATTTCACCGAAGATGCCGTTCATCTGCGCCATACCGGTGTAGATACGCACATATCGGATCGAGTCCAGATTGGCCGGTGTGCCGTTGGACTTGACTGCCCATGCAATGTCGATGGGGTCGCCGCCGCTCGTGCCCGCAACCTTGGTATCATAGTCGCTGCTGCTGGTGAAGGTCTGATACGGGTTGTAGGCGATGGTGCCGCCGAGCGTCTTGTTCGGATGCACGTCGCAGTAGCCGAAGCCGATCTGATCCGTCTTGCCCGTGCCGGGGTAGTCGGTCAGGAGCGTGCCGGTGAAGGTCAGGGTATTGGTGACGCCATTGCTGGCCAGCGTTCTGCTGACGAACGAGAACTCGTCTAGCTTGGCCATCGCCGCGCGGGAGCCGGAGGCGGTGAAGTAGTTCGCGTTCAGCGGGAACCAGCTGTGGTTGTGGAAGGTGTTGGTCGTGACCGTGCCCGCCACATCGTTCAGAGTGTAGTTCACTGCGGCCAGCGTGCCCAGATTGCTGCCCGCCGCGGTGATGCCGGCGTCCTCATTCGGGTTGGGGTTGGTGTAGGTGATGCTTGCGCCCTTAGTGCTCTTGGTGTAATACATCGAGCCCGCGATATCGTACCACGTCGCGCCGTCCTTGGAGACCTGGATGCAGCCCGCCTCGGAATTGTTCCAGAATGCGTTGCCGTAGACGATGAAGTCCGCGCCGTAGGGGTGCGTGGGATCGTCGGCGATCGGGTTCTCGAACTCATAGACGGCGTAGCCGCCGAAGAAGCCGAGGGAGACGCCGGTCGAGCTGGTAGCCTTGACCGTGCCGTTGCTGTCATACGCATCGCCCCAACCGCCAGTCGTCACGCCCTCGTTGACGAACTGCGCGGGAGCCGGAAGGTAGGCGTACAGCGAAGCGCCCGCAGCCGTCGTGCCGCCGCTGGGCTGTGCGCAGTTGAACGTTGCCGAACCGATATTGCCCGTGCCGGTGACGGTCACGGTGGAAGCCGAGGTCGTGGGCAGAACGACGACGCCGTAATTCGTCGTGGTGCTCTCGACGTAGTTGCCGTCCTCGTCGGTCACATAGCTGCCATCGGCGTTCTGGGCATAGGCCCAATGGAACGAGCCGCCGTTGCTGACGGTGACGCTGGCGACCTTCGTGCGGTCGCTGGCAATCAGCGAGAAGCTGAACGGATAGTAGCCGTTCGTGGCCGTGTTCAGGATGTCCACGCCGTCGAAGTACATGCCTTCAATGTCAAGGTCGACCGATACGCCAAGACCGTCGCCGATGGCGTAATCAGTTTCGAGCGAGTTGGTAGCTGCAAATGCGCTCGCGCTCAAAGCGAAGAGCATCACAACTGCCAAAAGGATTGCTGTGAACTTTTTCATAGTTCTTCCTCCTATATTGTATTTTCCCGGTTTCTTTTTGCCCGCGCAGTCGGGAGGCCCTGCGCGGAATGCACATTCTGTATCCCGCTTCTCCCGTGCGCTTTTGAGAAGCGGCTTTATCTAACGGCGGAACAACTCGCCGCTAAATACATGCTGACACACTACAGATACAGTATCGTTTCCTGTGCTCCCATGCGCCCGATATGGTGACCACGTTTTCAGCTTCCTTGGCGCGCTCTTATCGTCGCGGCGCTTCCCCGAAAGCAGTATCCTTTCCTGCTGCAGCTATTCAGTTGTCGGCGCGTATCGCCTTATTGAGACGGGCGAAGGCCCGGTAGATTTGTTTTAAGATCCCCCGGTTCCGCGTTCCCAATTCGGAACCGGGGATTTTAAGCGCGTCAGGGGGTGACGCGCTGGCAGCTTGATCTCAGGGGGATGAGACACACATCTATCTGCAAATCTGTCCGTTTCAGATTGGCATACAATCGTTCTTGGCTCTCCCTCCGGGAGAGCTGTCACCGCAGGCGACTGAGAGGGTCTGCTGCCTGTTACCCTCTCCGTCCTCGCTGCGCTCGGCCACCTCTCCCAAAGGGAGAGGCAAGGAGCCGGCTTTTACTTGGCTTTCCGTTCAGCCTTTTCTTGCCGCATTTTTTCTTTGTTCGCAGCCTTCTTCTGCCGCTTTTCCAGTATATCCTGTTCCCGCTGGCGTTCGTATTCCTGCTGGAAGAGCATGGTCTTCTCCAGCGCGGGCGTACTGCGCTTTGCCGCAAGCTCTCTGCTCACGCCGATCGCTTCAAGCGCATTTACCCATCCGCGGAACCGCAGCTCAATAAAATCGCCGCCAATTATTTCTGTCCTGCCGGGGATATGCCGCAGCTCCG
>OLSD01002695.1_pt1 | contig 12178 bp, 11 predicted proteins | sample 1672211 | NCBI WGS metagenome assembly OLSD01 (sample SAMEA3136659, study PRJEB25190) | human gut metagenome | reverse complement strand
CTTTTTATTTTCGTCTGTTCCCTAATGAATTAAATAGTAAAAAAACCGTTATAATGGAAGCTGCAGGCGAAAATAGTCTTTCCTTTCCCCAGTTTCATCAAGAGTAATCCTCAGGCGGAATCCATACACAGGAGCTTTAGGAATACCGGATTTATATTCATTATAATAACGAAGGAACTCGTTAATCAAGTCTCCCTCAGAAGCGTAATGGCCTCCAAGGCATAGGTAAGCAGTAAACATTCTGCCTCCGGAAATCTTTTCAAATCCTTTTTTATCTTTCATGAAATCATTATCCGTATCTACAGAGATTCCATGTCCCCATGAAAATGCAGAAAGATCTCCTTTGAAGTACTCGGGAGAAAGTTCCAGTAAAGAGCTGCTTTTAGGAGCATATTCTGCGAGATTGATTCCATCGGATTCACAGGAGGCCTCATCCATGTAGTTCAGTCCTTTTGTCTGACGGCGAAAATAAAAGTCAGGGCAATCCTCAATGTACCATTTGCCAAGTCTGCGGTCCAAATCGGCCAGTTCTTTTCGATAATTTTCTATAAGTTCACGAGTATTTAGTAATTCCGTTACCTCTGTGGCAAGTTCCTGACTTCTTTTTTCAAGAAGTGACGAAAGAAGAGCATTATCCCCTTCTTTAAGAAGAAGCTGGATGTCTTTTAAGGAAAATCCCATATTTCGATATTTCATACATTCATAAATATCTGTACAGCTTTTTACATCGTAGGAACGATAATTGGATTGTTCTCTTCTGCTTGAGGAAATCAACCCCAGTTTTTCGTAGTATTTAATAGTATGGACGGATACGCCGGTAAATTTAGAAAGCATTCCGACAGTTTTTTCATTCATGATTTCACCTGCCTGTATATTTGGTATTACTGTAATTGTATAATTCCCCTTTGATACCAGATTGCTACGTGCCTTACACTCTCGCAAGCAAGCTTGCATCGGCTTTCTGACTTTTGACTCTGGTATCATTACATTATAATAGATACCACTGAAAAGTAAAAGCAGGAATATATAGAATCGGCTGTGAAATCCATAGAAGTTATTATATATTTAAAAAACGGACAACGCCGGAATGATATGCGTTGTCCGTTTCTTTAATTATGAAGCATTATTTTGAGTAATTACAAAATGAAATACAGACAGATACTCTCTTGTAATCATACAAAATACTTATACTTCTGTAATTAAGTATCCTTTTTCTTCAAGTGTTTTTTCAATCAGATCGAGTGTTTTTTCGGAATCTGCTTCTACTGTATGGTAATGGTAGTTAGATGTGATATTTTTAAGAGGGCTTGACTTGCCGTTCTTAATATCATCGATAAATGCCTTTACTTTTAATCGGGAAGAAATGCCAAGTGGGGCTTCCATATGACCGTATACCCGGTGATTAACCATTACGTTTACAACAGTGCCACCTAAATCCACAATCGAGTAAAGTTCATCTTCTGTCTGGGCATCTGTGTGACTGACTTTAAATACTCTTGTAATTGCATGCGGAGCATTCAAAATGTATCCACGATTGGTAGAGATAATGTCATAACCTGCGGTACGAAGCAGAGCGATATCCTGCACGATTACCTGGCGGCTGACATCATAAAGCTGTGCCAGAGTCTTACCGGAAATTGGTGAAGTGCTGCTTTTTATTGTATTAATTAATTCTTCTCTTCGTTTCGAACCAGTCATTGTGTATCATTTTCCCTTTCATTAATTACAGAGCGTGAAGATTCTTCAGTGAAATATCAAGAACAGGTGCGGAATGAGTCAGCGCACCACTTGATATATAGTCTACTCCAAGAGAAGTCAGATGGTCAATATTTTCTTTTGTTACATTACCAGAACATTCTGTTTGAGCACGTCCGTCAATAATACGAATCGCTTCTTTCATTTCCTCAACAGACATGTTGTCAAGCATGATAATATCCGCACCAGCTTCCACTGCTTCTTTTACCATGTCAAGATTTTCAACTTCTACTTCAATCTTACGTACAAATGGAGCATATTCTTTTGCCATCTGTACAGCCTTCGCTACGCTGCCCGCTGCACCGATATGGTTGTCCTTTAAAAGAACCCCATCGGAAAGATTATAGCGGTGATTAAATCCGCCGCCGGCACGAACAGCATATTTTTCAAAAATACGCATGTTAGGGGTTGTCTTTCTTGTATCTAAAAGCTTTGTCTTTGTTCCTTTTAAAAGAGCAGAAACCGTATGTGTGTAAGTGGCGATTCCACTCATACGCTGAAGATAGTTCAGTGCAACACGTTCACCGGATAAAAGCACACGAATATCTCCGGTAACTGTTCCCATGAGCTGTCCCTTCTTTACGGCATCCCCATCTTTACAGAGAAATTCTGTCTTTGTGTTCTCATCTAATAATTCAAATACTCTTTTAAATACATCCAGCCCGGCAACAATACCATCCTGCTTACAGATGAGCTGTACTTCTCCTTCTACAGCTTCTTTCATAACAGAGTTGGTTGTAACATCCTCACTGGAAATGTCTTCCTGCAGAGCGAGACGAATCAGTTCGTCTGCCTGAATTTTCATGGAAATTGTATTCATAGGTAGTTTCCTTTCTATATAAATAATGCATAAATTTATACGATAAGTTTATACGGCTGCAGATTCACTGAAGTCTAACGGTTTAACGGTCTGTTCTAAACCACAGATCTTACGTGCGGCTCTTTTTGCAAAGACAAGACTTTCAAGAAGAGAGTTACTTGCCAGACGATTCGCTCCATGTACACCATTACAGCTTGTCTCACCAACAGCATAAAGATGATCCATAGAAGTCTTGCTGTCACTGTCTACCCAGATACCACCCATAAAATAATGCTGTGCAGGGACAACCGGTATCCACTCTTTTAATACATCATATCCCTCTTCCAGACATCTCTGATAAATATTAGGGAAATGATTGAGAATCGTCTCTTTATCAATATGTTCCATAGAAAGCCAGACATGATTGGTTCCGTCTTTTTCCATCTGTGCCTTGATTGCTTTCGTAACAACATCACGTGGAAGAAGCTCATTTACAAAACGTTCTCCGTTCTTATTATAGAGAACTGCACCTTCTCCACGTACCGATTCAGAAATCAAAAATCTTCTTCCTGGTTCTTTGGAATAAAGAGTGGTAGGATGAATCTGAACATAGTCAAGATGCTCTAAACGAATCCCATGCTTCTTAGAAATGTCTAACGCATCTCCTGTCAGATGAGGGAAGTTTGTAGAGTGCTTATAACATCCACCGATACCGCCGCTTGCAAAAATCGTATCCTTGGCGTGGATGTGCATGACCTCACCATCCTTTGTCTTAGCGATAATACCTGCACAATGTCCGTCCTGTACAATAATATCTGTCATGGTCGTATATTCATAAATCGTTACATTCGAAAGCTTTTTCACCTGTGCAAGAAGCTTGCTCGTAATCTCCTGTCCTGTGATATCCTCGTGAAAAAGAATTCTTGGTCTGGAATGTGCCCCTTCTCTTGTATAGAGAAGTTTATCACCGTCATGAGCAAAATCAACACCATAGCCGATCAGGTCATGAATAATCTCCTGAGAACTGCGAATCATAATGTCAACTGATTCTTTACGGTTCTCGTAATGCCCTGCCTTCATCGTATCTTCAAAATAGTTGTCATAATCATTCTCATCTGTTAAAACACAGATACCGCCCTGTGCAAGAAAAGAATCACTGCTCTCTAAATCTGATTTGGTAATCATAATAATATTTTTATCTTTTGGAAGATTTAACGCAGAAAATGCACCGGCTACACCTGTACCGACTATTACTACATCTGTCCTAAAATCCATTGCTGTTTACCTCCTGCTTACTACTTTGCAGCCAGCTCAAGCATCTTTTCGAGAGGTTTTTTAGAATTCTCTCTTAAAGCATCACTGACATGCACTTCATTCTCTCCTGTCTTCAATACATGGAGAATCTTCTCTAAAGTATTTTTCTTCATATTCGGGCAGACTGGAAGCCTGTCTGGATAATAAAATGTCTTATCTGGATTCTGTGTCTTTAACTTATAACCAACACCTTCTTCTGTACATACGATAAATTCCTGACAGTCACTCTCTGTAACATAATTAATAATGCCGGAAGTACTTCCAACATAATCTGCCATTAAGAGAATAGACTCCTGGCATTCTCCATGGGCAACAATCTGTGCATCTGGATGCTGTGCCTTTACATTCGCAACATCTTCCGCCTCAATACGCTCATGTGTCGGGCAAAATCCGTTATTATAAACAAAATTCTTCTCCGGTACCTGACTGGCAACATAGTGAGCCAGATTACGGTCAGGAATAAAGAAAATATTCTTCTGCGGCAGTTCCTTTACAATCTTAACTGCATTTGCGGAAGTAACACAGACATCAGAATACTCCTTAAGCGCTGCAGTAGAATTGATGTAACATACTACTGCAAGATCATCGTATTCTGAACGAACCTTCTTAATTGTCTCGATTTCTGCCATATGTGCCATCGGACAGTCCGCATTCATATCCGGCATTAAAACGGTCTTTTCTGGATTTAAAATCTTTGCACTCTCGCCCATAAAAGAAACACCACAAAAAACGATTGTCTGCTCCTTTAACTTTGTAGCAACCTTGCTCAAATAAAATGAATCTCCTATGTAATCAGCAATCTCCTGCACCTCAGGACGCACATAGTAATGTGCAAGAATCACTGCATCTTTTTCTTCTTTTAACTTCTTTATTTCTTCTACAATTGTCATGAAATACCCTCCTGTAAGGTATGGCCTTTAAAGACCCCCTTCTGATTTTTGCCAAATTTCTGTCCATTATAACACCAAAGTTTACATCTGACAAGACACCTGTTAAAAAAGTGTAAAGAAGTTTACAACAATGGCAGGGATCCTATATCATATAAGAATTCCCTGCCATTTATGCTGCATACCATATTTATTTTGCTGATATGAATATTATTTTACAGTAATCGTAAATGTTACTTTTTCTTTATTTGCTGTATTTGTACACGTAACTGTTGTCTTTCCAGGTTTTATCCCAACAAATTCCATTTCATCATCATATATTCCATCATCCATATCTTCGAATGCAAGAATAGTAGAATCTTCGACTGTCCATTTTAACTGACGGTCTTTTACCCCTTTTCCTTTTGTTTTCTTAACTTCAAGTTCCAACTCATCATTTACTCTTATATTACGTTTCAGAGAGCCTTTTGCACAAATCGTTTTGTTTTGGGAAGATGCCTTTGTTGTTTTTTTTACATTTTTCACTGTAATCTTAAAATTAATTTTTTTATCGGTTTTTGTATTTCGACAAGTAATTTTTGTTGTGCCTGCTTTCAGTGCTTTAAATTTAATGTCATCATCATGTCTTTCTTTTCCGGCAAATGCTACAATAGAAGAATCTTTAATACTCCAAGTCAGATTTTTATCTTTAACAGACTCTGGCTTATCTACTTCTAGTTCAAATATTTTTCCTTTAGTAATGCTACGCTTCTTTTTTCCCTCTCTTGAAATGTCTTTTTTCTCTGTAGCTGCCTGCACAGTATTAACATTTCCAATTGCAGGGGTTGTATATCCTGCCGCAAACAAAATAGTAAATAATAATACAACTGCCATACCAGGGAATAAATACATTCTTTTTCTCATAATTTTCTCCTTTCATTTCGCATAATTTTTGTAATCTTTTAAGATTTTATCAATTCAAGTCGAACGTCCGTGAGACTTGGCGCGTGATTCTGGTCAGCGAAGCTGACATATTCCTATCAGAATCACTGCGCATCCTCGCGGAGCGTTTATCTCAGTCGGAGATTGGACTCCCACTGAGACAAATTTGCTATTACTCACCACCTGAAGAGGTGGGAGTCTTCTCGACTGAGATAACTTGTTTTATTTTATATCTTGATTATACTCACAAAAAATGAGAAAATCATTAAAAAGCATATTTAAAAATGACGGATGATCAAGTTAAGAAAGGAGTATAAATCTATGAGGATGTTAATTGTTGAAGATGAAAAAGATTTATGTAATATTTTAAAAAAACGGTTGCAAAAAGACTACACTATCGATATTTGTATGGATGGCGAAGTTGCTAAAGATTATCTGAACACCTATACTTATGATATTATTTTACTTGATATTATGCTCCCTAAAATAGATGGAATCACTCTTTTAAAATGGTTGCGAAACCAAAAAAAGACTACACCTGTTCTTTTACTGACTGCAAAAAGTTCTATTGAAGAACGAGTAAATGGATTAGATTCCGGTGCAGACGATTATTTAATCAAACCGTTTGCTTTTGAAGAACTACAGGCCAGACTTCGAGTTTTGCTTCGAAGAAATATAGCAGCAGATCCAAGCGACATTCTTATTTATGAAGACCTTGTAATGGATACGAAAAAGAAAAAAGTCAGCCGTAATGGTAAGGAAATTTCCCTTACTACAAAAGAATATAAATTACTGCAATATATGATGCGTAATCCCGGACATGTTCTTTCACGTGATCAGCTTGAACAACGAGGCTGGGACAGTACTTTTGAGGGAGGTTCTAATATTATTGATGTCTATATCCGTTATCTTAGAAAAAAAATTGACTCCGATTATGAAAAAAAATTAATTCACACTGTATATGGTAAAGGATATTGTTTAGGAGAATAAATATGAAAACTTCAAAACTATCAATAAAATTCCGAATCACCTTTTGGTATACTCTTGTGTTTTCTCTTATTTTGGCTCTCGTATTTTTTTATATTTATTTTCTTTCTAAAAGCTACAGTGTCCATGATCTTCAGGAAGAACTAAAAGATGAATCCGCTGATATGCTGGAAAGTTTATATGATAAGTCTAGCAGGAATGATATTTTATATAATGCAGATTGGACAAAATTCTATGACGATAATGTTTCTATCAGTTTATATGATAAAAACAGTTCTTTTATAAATGGTGTTTCGCCAGAAGATTTTCCTGATAAAGTTCCATTTATCAAGAATAAGATACGACAGATAAAATCTGATAAAAACATCTGGTTAGTATATGACTATTGTTATGAAGAATCTCCGGAAGATTCCATATGGATTCGAAGCATTGCTTCTTATGGACATTGGTCAAGAATTCTTTATAATATGCTATGGATTTTTGCTGTTCTTTTCCCTATTACTGTTTTCATCTCCGCCTTTGTCGGCTACCATATATTAAAAAAAGCGTTACAACCAATTTATACGATCAGTGATATGGCAAAAGAGATATCTTTTTCCGTCAATCTTTCAAAACGTATTGAAACATCAAATACTCATGATGAATTTTCTTACTTGTCTGATGCATTTAATTCTATGATTGCTAAACTGGAAAAGTCTTTTGAAAAAGAGAAACAATTCACATCCGATGCAGCTCATGAACTAAGAACACCAATTTCAGTAATACAAAGCCACTGTGAATATTGCCTTGATGAACTAAAGCTCACCGATAGTGTTCGGGAAGAAATTGAGATTATTTATAAAAAAACAACCTACATTGGTCAGCTAGTTTCTCAGCTTCTTGCTATATCCCGCACAGATAAGCATAGTTTTAAGCCTCAAAAAGAAGAAGTAGACCTTACTCTTTTAATAGAATCTGTCATAGAAGAACTTCAACAAAAGGCAGCTTATAAAAATATTTCTCTTTTATTTGAATATATCCCCCAAAATGAATCATATATTATTCAAGGAGACACGATGCTCCTAATGCGTATGATTTATAATCTTATAGAAAATGCGATCAATTATGGTATCAATGGTGGATGTGTCTGGGTTAATCTTATAAAAAACCAAGAAAACACTGATATTATCATCAAAGATAATGGAATCGGTATCAAAAAAGAACATCTTGATAAAATATGGAATCGTTTTTATCGAGTTGATAAAAGCAGGAGTGCCGGGGAAGGTTTTGGACTTGGACTTTCTATGGTCCGTTTTATTGTAGATATTCACAATGGAAGTATCTCTGTAAAAAGTAAACCTGGATACGGAACTATATTTACTGTGTCGTTATAAAGCGATATTATTTAACTTAGAAGCTCCATGAGTAAATGAATAATTAATTCTTCATAAATGCAAAAATGAGAGCAGCCACGATCGCTGCTCTCTTTGGAGAAGGTATTCTTGTTACACTAAATGCAACAAAACTTATAATGTATTGGGGGGGGGTTACGAGTATTATAATAGCATTTCCTACCATGAAAGTGTGCATAAACATGAAGAAATTTCAAAATATTTTTTATGCATTTTTCGCAATGAAATACCCTTATTTGCCAATATTAAACTCAATCTTTTGTTCATATATAACAACTTCCTACAGTATTCAACGAAAAACACCAATTTTGTACTTGTAAAAATACTTTTTATGAAAAGAAAAACACAAAAAAAGATGACCAACGAACGGTCATCTTTTTGGAGAAGGTATTTTTGTTACTTATTGGGTGTAGCAAAACTATATAATGTATTGGGGGGGTTACGAGTATTATAATAGCATTGGGTCACCCGAAAGTGTGCATAAAGTTTTATTTAATTGAAAAAAATTTTTGTGCAGATTCATTCGAATTCTGACGCCTTTTGTCAATTTGTCGAAAAGACTATAAATTCTCTTCGCCTGCTTCGTTATTTTTAAACAAGAATTGATTTATTTTCAGTATTTACCGCTATTTTACGTTGTTTTTATTCTCTATTTTTGCAAAAAATAAGCTTTTTTTCTCGTCTGTACATTTTTTTAGTACCTTTTTAGTACTTTTTCACCTGCGATAATAGCCACTTTTGAAAAGGGTATACTATGCGTTTTAGACTATTCCCGGAATGAACTCCCAATACCCTAAAGGAACGCTCTCGCTTTTATCTGGATAGTTTTTATTTTCTCCTGTTATCATAATCATTCTCAAAACTGCCTTTATCATAACTCACTTTTGAGAATAAGTTTTGAGAATGATTATAGCACGCAAAACCATCACTCAACAACCTTTATCAAAACTTAACAGTATTGACAATGTGCAAGAAATTCCTCTATTGATGGCGATCAGTAGGGGGATTTTTATTGTCTAGAGATTATTAATGTTCTCGGACATTTTATCCCAATGCTGATTCATACGAATAACAAAGTCTGGTCCGTAGTCGGTTCTTTTATATCCTGCGTAACAACTCGCTGTTGTCACAAGTTCATTCCAGCTTTTGATAATATTATCTTTTTCATGTGCCAGTTCGGCGGAAAAACGCAGCAGGGAAGCACGAGAACCTTCAAATTTTGTATCGTCTGCCATTTTGCCGGCATGATCCGCAATAAGGCGGCGCATAGTAGGATTGTTAGAATATTTATCACTCATTCGAAATACATCTTCCGGGGTCATAATTCCTGAATTGAGTAAAGATAAAGCGTTATCGTCAACAAGTTCCGGTTTAACAGAATAATAAGATGCAGCCGCTTCGTTGAATTCCTCAGTAATTTTTGATACGGTATTTTCGTAATCGTCCCAGATGTTTCTTGAAGCGTTCTTAAAAATATTTTCAGCATAAAGATAATTTGCTTTAGTTGATGCTATTCGGGCTGCTCGTTCACCTGAAAAAACCTCTGGTCTGTCAGAAGAGGATGCTTTGTCATAAGCTTCTTTCGCCTCTGTTAATTCGGCGAATGCTTCTAAATAGTTGGCTCTGGCTCTTTTAAATGCTTTATCTAATTTGAGTGCATGTTCTTTGTATGGGTTCATTTTTTTTACTCCTTTTCTGTATTATATGTTTTTTAGGACTCGGGTATAAAGTTACAGTGTATATTTTTTCTATCACCCCCTTTAAGTGAAAACGCCTTTATAATCTTGTTACGCCTTTACCTGCCAAAGCACGAATATGAACTAATACAAGTCTCTGGCGTCTTTCGTCTAAAGAATCAAACAGTTGCATGAGTTCTTCTTTTTGTCTTACCTTTGCGGTATCTTCCTGTGGTAACTTGTTTACTGTGTTCGGCATGATAATTCCTTTCTACCCATCTTTTTTGGTGTCAAATAAGTTGATAAAATCGTATAAATATATTCCAATTCACCCTTGTTTTCAAGATGCTCTATTAAATCAATAATTTCTTTCTTGTAACCTGTGTTACAATTCTCTTTGTAAACGCATCCACGTTGTAAGCCTAAGTAGTATGATGTTGTAACCAAATCTAATTTATCCCGGCTACAGTCCCGTATAGCGTTGGTTTCTGATACGGTGAGGTCATATTCTTCATTGGCTAAAGCAAGTTCTAATCCTTTTCGGGACAGTTCAATTATTTGTTCTGTGTTCATGCTTTTATGTTCTCCTTTCTTGGTAAATGGTGGGGTGTTCCGTATGGGGTTATTGTTAGTCTAAAGTGCATAATATGCACTTCCGAAAATTACGGTGGGGTCACTGCTAGTGAGATCATAGTCGCAAATCGCGATTGCAGGTCTACCGCCTGCACTTTCGCTCATTTTTGAGCAAAAGTCTTTTCCAATTTCAAAACCATATGCAGTCAAGCGTGGAATTTTTCACGCTTGTAAACTCATTCCCTCGGAAAACCCATGCTCATATAATGCTGATGACCTCGTTAATAGCTACCCCACGAATGGGATACAGTTTTTAACCGTTCTGTAGCGTTAAAGATATCCTTACTAAGAGTAACCCCATCCTTGTAATGACGATGCCCTGTTTCAGGGCGTCATCTGGCTAAATTGGTACGGTGCCTTTTTGTGCGTGGCGGTCAATATCTCGACTACCATTTCGGTACCTGTCAAAATTGGTATGCTCTATACAACTGATTTCAAATACCATGTATTGATATACAGATACATCCGGGCGACTTCTTCATCTGGCAGGAGTGCCAGCAAGTCCGCTAACTCTTTTATCATGGTTTCTTTGTCCTTTATCTTTGTCATTTGTTTAAAGTTCATTGTTGCTCACCTTCGTTCTTTGCTTGATTTTCAGATATTTATAGCCTTAGAGGATAAATAACACCTTGAAGGGGTTATATACTCCGTAATTTGAGTTATTTATGCATCTACGAGAAATAGAACGCATTTTGTGAAGTGGCCTCTTACCCTACAGTTCACAAATGATATAGAACTCTAAGGCAAGAGTATGTTTTACTGGTAATTCTCTGTCAGTAATACAAAGGCATTTAGAGGGGCGTAGTTATGAGATCCCGATATGGGGTCATTGTGTGCGACTATATCGCCCCAACTTAGGAAAACCCAAAGAATGAAAGCCGCTGACAGTGTTATAATTAAATTCTTTGTTACGGTAAATATTATGTTTTTCATGGTTCCCTCTTTTCTTTCTACAGAAACCATGATAAATTATATGTGTGTGTTAATTTATACGGTTTCGTGTAGATGCTTTCCCCGTCCAGAAGTGGCTGCTTCTGTATGGGGATTTTTTTAGTTGTCGAAGGCTCCGTCTTTGATTTCTTTTGAATGTTCTAAAATCCAACCAAAATCAACAGGGGATTCTTCGTCATGTGTTCTTGCTTTCAAGTTGCTACTTTGTTCTGCTTTTTGAAAAATAGTAGAGTAGTCAGCTTTTGAATATCTATCAAACATTAAGCTGTTTGATAATGCTGTAGAATATTGAGTGATGCCATCGACTGTGGGGTATGTAGTACATATGTCATTGAATAAGTCTACAATGTCATTGGCTGTCAGTTGTTGAGATTGTGGATAACTAGGAGAGGAGTATTGTGGACAACTTGTCTCGTTTGGTTCCTTCCTCTCTCTTTCCTTCTTTCCCCCGTACCCCCTATTATCTATATTCTCTCTATCTTCTACTTTCTCTATACTATCTCTATACTTACCTAACTCTATACTACTCTTATCTATACTATACTTATCTATACTATCCTTACCTATACTATACTGGGTTGACCGCTGGTTGCCATTTGGTTGACCATCGGTTAACCGCTGGTTGCCGTTTACAGACGCTGACAACAAGTCCTGGTAAATGCTGGGCTTGTATCGGTCTTTACGGATCTGGTTATTTAGACTCCAATCCGCAATGTGGCAAACTAACTCGTCGTTTAGCAGAGTGATAAATCCTTTGGTGATCAACAGTTTAAGGTCATCTTCGGCGGCCCCCGTCATTCGCAAGACGGTAAACGCCTCGACGATACCGTCATCGTCTGCACTCATGCCTAAATCATAGTAGAG
>OLSD01002690.1_pt1 | contig 12195 bp, 13 predicted proteins | sample 1672211 | NCBI WGS metagenome assembly OLSD01 (sample SAMEA3136659, study PRJEB25190) | human gut metagenome | reverse complement strand
CCTGCAACGAGAGCTCCAAGGAATCCGGATGTTCCGTTTGCTGCGATTGCTCCGCCGACAAAACCGACCGCAAGACCAGGACGATCTGCAATACTCATTGCGATAAATCCGGCTAAGATCGGAAGCATAAATCCAAATGCAACACCACCGATCGATTTAAACATTGCTGCTAAAGGTGTGATCGTACCAAAATTCGAACGCTCCTCAAACGGAAGACTGTTTAAGTCTACTGCAAAACCATCGATCAAAAATGCGATCGCGATCAGAATACCACCACCAACAACAAGTGGAAGCATATGGGAAACACCGTTCATTAACTGCATATAAATTCTATGACCAACGCTTCCGCCGCTCTTTGCTGATGTGCTTGAAGAAGACTCGCCTGCACCAGATGCATGATACACCAAAACATCACCAGACATAGCACGGTTTAACAATTCCTCTGCCTTGCTAATTCCATCAGATACCTGACACTCAATCACCTTTTTTCCATTGAAGCGCTCCATCGGAACCTTTGCATCTGCTGCCACGATAATGCAGTCAGCTTCATCAATCTCAGCCTGTGTCAGCACATTTTTTGCACCTCCTGAACCGCGAGTTTCAATTTTAATGCGGCATCCAAGCTTCTTTGCTGCCTTCTCTAAGCCTTCTGCTGCCATATAGGTATGAGCAATTCCTGTTGGACATGAAGTAACTGCCAAAATCTTCTTAACTGGCTCAGCCTTATTCTCAGATGGCTCATCTAATATGCTTGTCTGCTCAAGACGCTCATCAATGCTTGCTTTTTCTTCATCAGCCTGATCAATAATTCTTAAAAATTCTTCAACACTTGATGCATTTCTAAGATTTTCTGTAAACTCCTCATCCATCAGCATAACAGACAGCTTGCTTAACACATCCAAATGCACATTGTCTTTTGTGTTTGGCGCTGCAATCAAAAACAGCAGTGTAACAGGCTCACCGTCAAGTGAATCAAAATCTACTCCATTTTTGATGACCATTGCTGCCAGACCTGGTCTGCTGACTGCATCACACTTTCCATGTGGAATAGCAATTCCTTCTCCAATTCCTGTGGTGCTTTCTTCTTCTCTCGCATAAACCTGACTGCGATATGCTTCTTCGTCATTGATTTTTCCACTCTTTGTCATCAGTGCTACTGCCTGATCAAGTGCTTCACTCTTTGTCTTTGGTGATGACGTAAGCGATACGCTTCGTGCATCGAGCAAATCTGTGATTCTCATATATCAAACCTTGCCTTTCCTTTTTTATTTGCACTCATTAACCTGAACCTGATTATAAACCTTTTCAATCATTTCACTATCTGCCAGATATTCTGAAAATGCACTTGCACTTCCGCAGGCAACACCCATACGAAATGCTTCCTTATAATCATGTGATTTCATCCAACCTGCCAAAAAGCCTGCAACCATAGAATCACCTGCACCGACACCATTTATCAGTGTGCCTTTTGGTGCCTCTGCCATGAACACGCTTTTATCTTCACTCACAAGAACAGCACCCTCTCCAGCCATTGAAATCAGTACGTTTCTCGCACCTTTTTCCTGAAGCTTCTTTGCATAAGGAACTACAGATTCCTTCGTTGAAAGATTAACACCGAAAATCTCACCAAGCTCATGATTATTTGGCTTAATAACAAATGGATGATATTCCAGCACTTTGTTGCATCTACTGCAAGCAAAATTTTCTTTCCTTCCATGCGTGCTGCAATATTTCTGTACATGTCATCTGGCATTGATGCAGGAATGCTTCCGGCAAGCACAAGTACGTCACCTTCCTTTAAGACATCAAGACGCTCAAGAAGCTCTTTTGTCTTCTCCTCGCTGATGGCAGGTCCCATACCGTTGATCTCAGTTCCTTCTACATTCTGAAGCTTCAAATTGATACGCGCACATCCATTTTCCATCTGAATAAAATCTGTATGAATGCCCTGTACCTGAAGCTGACGCTTAATCTCTTCTCCAGTAAAGCCAGCACAAAAACCAAGCGCCGTACTCTCAATACCAATATGATTTAATAAGATCGAGACATTAATTCCCTTTCCGCCAGGAAGCAGCTGTTCTGACTCGGTGCGATTTGTTTTACCAAGCTCAAATCCCGGTACAGAAACGATATAGTCCAATGACGGATTGAATGTTACTGTATAAATCATGACGTTTCCTCCTATTCCAAACGATTGCTTTACACTTCTTATAGTGTGATTATACAATCATTATCGTTCAAAATCAATCAATATAGTGCACGAATATGATTGATTATTTTGGTATATCCTGCACAAGTTTGATTGATTTGTGATTATTTGATTATTTTTAGCTGATTTTAGTCATTTTCTCTTCATTTTCCTTCGTAACTTTTGTTTTAAAATGCTCAAAAAAATACTGATACAAAAAAGCAATACGCCTCACTGTATCAGTATCTTTTTCTTTTTTATTTTTATTCTTTGTTTTCTTCTAACATAGTCAGACATGCAGTCGTCTTGATAACTCTGACAAAAACGTCTTTCCCTGAAAAATGATTTTTGCAATAAGAAGCAGCACACCAATGCCTGTTGTCACTGTCACAAGCATTGTGTTATGCATAACTCCAACACAGACAAGTATTACAACAAGAACTGTTGCCATAATAGTCAGCAAAAAATAAATTCCATAATCTGTCTGGTGCTTTCTGTCCACAAATCCAAGAATAAAATATAATAAATTCATGCCAACTACTGTAAGTGGAAGAACAATCTGTACGCTCCAGCCCTTCCAGCCAGTATACCAGTCATACGCTATACATAAAATCATGCCTATGATCACTTCGTACATGACCATTTTGCGAATATTTTTCCACTTTCGCTGTCCGACAATCAAAAGTGCATAGCCTCCTGCCACACCTATTACGACGAGAAAAAATATCGGCTGCCATGTACGGTCTGATAATACCATCATTCTGTCGACCATACCTGCCACAATAACTGCTGCGAGTGCCGCAAACGTTACGATTTTCATAAAAATGAAATCTGCCTGTTTTTTTTGTGTCACAGGAAATACATCAAAGTCTTCCTTTATAGAGGAATCTTCCGTACCTTCATCTATAATTCGCTTTTTACACAGCGGACAATATACACGCTCTCCAGAAAAGGTAAGACCGCATTTCTGACATCGAATCGTTTTTCGCTTTTTATCAGTATCCATCATCAGTCTTCCTTTCCCGAATAATTCGTGTTGATAATCATATCTGAATCAAACTCGGCCAATCTGCGAAAGAATGCACGCTCCGTGTCCTTTGGACTTGAACTTCCTGCGCATGTTACCATCATATGATCTTCATATGAACACATGCAAATTTGTCTTCCGGCACATCCAATAAAAAAATCAAACTGACAGACATATGGTGCCAATGCCTTTGGCATTGTAATTCGCCCGATATTTGAAAAATACATTGTCTGACGCGCTCCTGCAATCAGACCTGACAATTCCATTCCAATATCCTTAAAAATGAGTGGGATTGCTCTTGCTGCCATATGCTTTTCCAGACTAACCTGACCGGCAATCATTTTTTCAAGCTTTTCCTTTGTCAGTTCTCTTCTGAAATTTTCTGCAACTGCAGCTATAACGTCTTCTAATGTTTCTCCCTGCTTTTTTCGATCATAAGTAACTGCAATCAGTCCAAAGAAATTTCGCACCGTCTCTGATGGAAAATAACTTCTAAGATTAACAGGAACCATAATTCGCACTGCTTTCTTTCTGTCTCTTGGTTCCATTGCATCATAGATGGACAAAATCAAAAGAGACACCAAAAAGACTGTCACTGTCGTATGATACTGCTTTGCTGCCGCAATGATCTGTCTTGTTGAAACCTCTGCCTCTGTTACCTGTTGGAAAAAGTCAGGTGTCGACGGCTCATGGAAATGAAAAATCGGCACTGTCTTTTCACCTAAGAAAGACATACTTGAATTTTTCTCTTCCTTGTTATAATACTGACTGAAGCTGTCTGAATCCTTTTCTCGAAATGTACTGTCTATACCAAGTGACAAATCTTCATGCGCAAGCACTGGATGAACAATCTTCAAATAATTTACTACCAGCGTTTTCAAAAACATAAGCGCGCCTGTCGCATCTGCCATAGCATGGAATACCTCAAAATTGATCCTGCACTTATAATAAGAAATATCGATCAGTAAATGATGCTCGTTCTTATCATAAAGACGGCTACATACATTTTGATCTTCCTCATGCACAATCGGCATCTCTCCTGATTCCTCAAGATAATACCAAAACATGCCATGACGGATGATGTTTGTAAAAATAGGAAACTCCTCCAACGCCTGCTCTGCTGCCTGCTGCAGCGCTTTCTTTTGAACAGGCTCTGTCAGCTGACAGGCAAAGCGAAATACACGGCTGTCTTTTTTATTCGCCAATGCCGGAAATACCTTTGCCGCATTGTCCAGCCGGCTCCATCCCGGCCGTTTTGTATTCTTCACTTATCCCCCGCCTCACTTTTCTCTTTACTTATTTTTGTCATAAGGCACTTCGTTTTCTGCCAAAGCATCTATTTTGACTGCTTCGTCTTCCGATTGTCCTCGTTTTCCAATGAAGCCTTCAATTGCCTCATAAATTTCCTTTGCACCTGCAAAAATCGGCGGAAGAAGCATCATTCCATGAATGCCGTCTAGCACACGAACACTCTTTACGCTGCAGCCGGCCTCACGCATTTTTTCACCTAATGCTTCACCTTCGTCACGAAGCGGATCATACTCCATCGTGATCAAAAGCGTATCAGGCAGATTTGAAAAGTCATGATGCTGAAGCGGTGCAAAGTATGGATTTTTCTCATCTTCCTCGCTGCTTCTATAAAGCTCCATGTACTCGCACATCAATGCACGTGTAAGTAAATAGTCATATCCATTTTCTTCAACTGATGGATATGGATTATCGTCACCATATGAACCATAAGCTACAGGATAAATCAGTACCTGTCTTTTTGGCATCAGCCCTCCACGATCTCTTGCCATCATACCAAGTTCCGCACAGATCTCACCGCCGGCGCTGTCGCCCATGATAACAATATCTTCCTGCTTTGCTTGATACCAATCTTCGCAATGCGCAAGAACTGCCTGCATCGCCTCATAGCAATCCTCTAATCCCTGCGGAAAACGGTGCTCTGGCGCCAAACGATAATTAACAGAAACAACCTTATAGCCAGTGCGCTCAGATAGATTTGCGCAGACATTTCCGTAGCTTTCAAAATCACCTGTCACAAAGCCGCCACCATGAAAAAATAAAATAAGCGGTGCCACTTTTCCATCATAGCTGTAGGTACGAAGCAAGATATCACGCCCCTCAAGATGGAGAATGCGATCCATTGTATTGCAGCTTCTTCGATACATTTTTTCTTTTTTACGGCTCTTCTCGTAGTCTTTTGTCATATCACCCTGATGACGTGACATTGTTCGAATTGCGGCTCTTAAAACTTTATTCATAAATGGCTGTATTCCTTTCTGTGGTATGCAGTCACAAAAATCTTATAACTTGCACAGTGTAAAGTGTGCCTCGCCTTCGCGGTCAATTTCCATCAATATATATGTGTGGGCAAAACCATCCTGACGCGGCAGAGTTAAACTTCCTGGATTTAAGATAGTGACATCCCTTCCCTGATTGATAATCGGCACGTGAGTGTGACCATACATTGCGATGTCTGCTCCACGAAGAAGTGCTGCCTCTTTTAGTGTCTGGATTCCGAAATTTACCTGATAACGATGTCCATGTGTCAAAAAGACGCGGTACTTTCCGATTTCTATTAGCTTATCCTGCGCAAGATCAGATGAATAATCACAGTTTCCGCGCACAATATCAACAGGGCAGCCTGCTAAGCGTGCAATCTCATCCTGCTGTCCCTCTGAGTCACCAAGATGAATCAATCTGTCTGGCTTTCCTGTTCTGGCTAACATTTCCTTAAAATAATTAAGTCTTCCATGTGTGTCACTGACAATCAGAATGCGCTCACTCATTATTGCTTTCCTCTTTTTGCAAAATTGCCTTCATGGCACGAAGTGCTTTTCCTCTATGGCTGATCTTGTTTTTCTCTTCTGCTGAAATCTCTGCCGTTGTCTTGCCAAGCTCTGGCACATACACAATCGGATCATAGCCAAAGCCACCGCAGCCTGCCGGTGTCTTTGCGATTACACCCTCGATGGTTCCGCGTGTGACAGCGGTATGGCCATCTGGAAAGCTGGCTGCAATCACACACACAAAGCGTGCACTGCGGTCATTCCCTTCCACTCCATCAAGACGGTCAATGATAGACTGATTTTTGATATCATATGATGTGTCCTCACCCATATATCTGGCTGAATGTACACCTGGTTCTTTATTTAAAAAATCAACCTCCAGACCAGAATCATCAGCCAGAATGATGCCATCAGTATATGGACGAAGCGCATTTGCCTTAATCAGAGCATTTTCCTCAAATGTACTGCCATTCTCATCGATATCGACCTTGATGCCAGCATCCTTAAGAGACGTAATCTCATAGCCGCTTCCTTCCATAATCATGCGGATCTCACGCATCTTTCCCTCATTTGTGGTTGCGAATAATATTTTTTTCATGGTGTTTTTTTCCTTATTCTTTCTTACTGTTCTTTTGTGTATGCCTTCAAACATATGTTGCACTTATATTTGTCCTGCGCAGACTGCCAGCTTGTACCTTTCATGCTGATGTAGCCCTCGTTTCCACTCAGGTTTGCAATGACAGCGCCATCCTTGCTTGTGTACTCGACTGCTACAGGTCGCTCACTGCCTGGCGTGCGCACGTAGACGATCACTGCATATCGATCACCATCTGATAAAAGCACTGGCTTGTCCAATTTGACTGTGTAATACCCGGCATTTGAAAAACTGCCAGATGCCGCCTTTTTCTGGAATGTCAGATCAGCCTCTCCTGTCACCTTATTTACCACATAAACTTCATAACTAGTGTCTGGTGCTGTGGCATAAAAACCAACAGCTTCAAGCACCTCTTCGCCATTTGCAGTATAAAGATTGGCAAAGTAAGCTTCCTCGTTTCCATAACCAAGCTGTCCAACCCATCCGCACTTATCTGACTGGTAAATTCGATCATAATTATCTGTATTTTCAATTTTTGTGTAGGCTGCATTATAGATGCCGACGTTGGAATCATAATAAGACACCCAGAAATATCCGCCGTCACCAAAGCCAGTTCCCCAGCTGTTCATGCAAAGCCATGCACCATTTCCCTCTGGCTGTGTACGAAAATTTGACGCGGCATAACCATCATCCCAGCCAACAATCAGCGTATCATGATTTATTTTGTTCGTTCCTATATAACAGTATGCGTTCTGTGCATTGTTATAATATGAAGATTCGCTGTTTTCACCGCTGACCTCACAGTAGATAGATGTCTGGACACTTCCATACAGATAAACAGCCCGCTTAATTGCAGATTGATCTTTTGACGGAATGATCTGAATTTCCTGCACATGCTTGACCGCCCTTAATGATGTATCAGTTTTTCCATCACCGTATGGGTCATCTTCTTCACGCACAGGTCCTTTCCATGAAAGCAGATACGCCATTGCCATAGTGTACTCACCGCCCGTATCCTGTCCCCAGGTATATCCATTATTCAGACTCATGTGATCAACTGAGAAATGCCAGCTTTCCTCCGGAAGAAGTGCTGCCTCTAGTGCACCGACTGATGCAAATGCCCAGCATGTACCAAGCTTTCCCTGATTCATAACTGGCGCATCAAGACCATACAGCCTTGGGTCAAATGCTGAAGGAAGCTTAGAGGCTTCTGGACGGATATCAGTAAATCGAATTGTATTGGCTGACGCATCCCACTCGACCTCATAGTCAAGTCCCTTCGCTACTACATCCGCACTTAAATAGTAAGATCCTCCCTGAAAAACAAGTGCATTCGTGATCTTTTCCTTTTCACCATTGATTACGATCTCTTCTTTATTTTCCTCTGCCTCTATGCTTCGGTCATTGCGGTATGCCTTCAGTGTTTTGTGATCATAGATTCCTACATTGCAAAGAAAGACATCGCGAAGCGTATCCACTGGAATCATCAGTTGTCTGTCATCTGCCATATATGGCTGTATATCATTCTTTGCCAAGCGCTTTCCATCCACGCTCAGACTGATTTCCTTTTGGTTTGTCTTTGCTGCAATCAGCTCATTCCATTCATCACAAACGCCTGCCTGCGTATAGCCGCTTCTAACTGTGCTTGTTGTCTGCCTTTGATACAGACAGACAACAGCCAACACTAACAGTGCAAGAGCTGCGGCAATATACCACTGTTTATATTTCACTCGTTCTTTGTTCCCTTCTCGGCGGCTTCGGGCCGATGTACTGATAATAGTAGGTCTTAATCATTCCGTTGTAAATTTTACGGTTCTTGTCCGCTTTCTTGCCAATTGCATTCTGTGCATCCTCATAGGATGTGATTAAATACATAGACCATGTGTCCAGCTTGGCAAAACGATCACCTATTGTACGGTACAGCTCTGGCAAATCTGCCTTCTCCTCAAGACGCTCGCCATATGGCGGATTCGTGATAATAAAGCCATACTTTCCAGGATGGGACAATGCGCTTACAGGACGCTGCTGCAAATGAATCATATGATCAACACCGGCACGCTGTGCATTCTCTCTTGCCATGCGCACAGCAGACGGATCAATATCGTATCCCTGAATATCTGTCTTTACAGACAAATCTACAAGATCATTTGCCTCGTCCATAGCATCATACCAGGTTTTCTTTGGAATCAAATTTTTCCAGCTCTCAGACAAGAAGCTTCTATTCATGCCTGGCGCCATATTCGCTGCCATCATAGCTGCTTCGATTGCAAAGGTACCGCTTCCGCAGAATGGATCAACAAGAATACGATCCTTCTTCCATGGGGTCAGCATAATCAATGCACTTGCAAGTGTCTCACTGATTGGTGCCTTTGTTGTACTCTGACGATATCCTCTCTTATGAAGACTCTCTCCTGTGGAGTCGATGCCGACGGTGAACTCGTCCTTCATGGCAAATACTCGTACTGGATAAGATGCACCTGTCTCTGGAATCAAGATCGGAATCACCTCGGTATGGTATGCACTCTTTAAGCGCTCTACGATTGCTTTTTTCATGATGGACTGGATGTCTGATGATGAATAAAGCTTACTCTTTACGGTGGATGCCTTTGTTACCCATACCTTGCCATCCTTTGGAATCCACTCTTCCCATGGCAGTGCCTTTGTGCACTCAAACAGCTCGTCAAATGTGCGCGCTGTAAAGCTGCCTGCCTTTAACAGGATACGCTCTGCGCTGCGAAGAAATACATTAGCGCGGCAGAGCGCTTCCATATCTCCTATAAAGGTTACTCTTCCATCTTCTGTTTTGCTGATATCATAACCAAGATCATCAATCTCTCTTTTTAACACCGCCTCTAATCCAAAGTGACACGGTGCAATTAATTCGTATGTTTTCATTTAGCCTCCAATTTTGTGTTTTTATATTTGCAAGCCAGACGTTTTTCCTGCAGCATTTATCATACAATAGCTACATATTGCTGAAACGACGGTATGCCTGCAGCCCTCCATTTACGGAGAGCACATCATAGCCGTACTGGCTTAACTTTCTGCCTGCGAGAATACTGGTTGTACCCCACTCACAGTATAACACTAGAAGGCGGTTTCGGGGAAGTCTTTTCTTGTAATCTTCTAAAAAATCATAAGGAATATTTACGGCACCCTCGATATGACCCTGCTCATACTCTTCTTTTGTGCGAAGATCGATCAGGTAGGCACCTGATCTTCTATAATCATCAAGTGTACTTGCTGCGATTAGTCTCATGAAAAGCACCTCCGAAAATTTCTTGTCTTTTCAGACTATGCTATACTTTATTCTATGCGTATGTTACTCGGAAGGTCTATGAAAGGCAGCATCATAAGTTGATGTTCACGGACATGGTTACGAAAAGCCCTTCGGTGATGGTTTCGTCGGCGCCCCTTGTTCCCGCAGCGCTCTTTCGGTAACGTTGACAACTCATTAATGTCTTGGTATAATTTAACAAAATTATCGGAACGGCGGTGATGACCATGAAATTTAAAATTGCAATCTGCGATGATGAGCAAAATCAAATTGACTATATGGCTTCGATTGTTGCATCGTGGAGTGCTCACGCAGGACATAATTGCGAGATACGCACGTTTACATCTGCCGAAGCTTTTCTATTTGAATATGAAGAAGATAAGGCATTTGACATTCTTCTGCTTGATATTGAAATGGAAAATATGAACGGCATTGAACTTGCTAAGCGCATCCGCAAAGATCACAACCGTGCTGAAATCATTTTTATTACTTCGCATTTTGAGTTTGTCTGGGAAGGTTATGAAGTGGATGCGCTTCATTATCTGACGAAACCGCTCTCTGCTGAAAAACTCACGCAGGTTCTGAGCAAAGCCGCAGACAAACTTTCTGTCGAACCGCCGTCGGTGGTAATCTCTTGCGATGGTGAAACGCTCAAATTATATGAATCAGATATCCTCTATGCAGAAGCCTTTCTGCATTACATTGTCATTCACACAAAAGACAACGAGTACAAGATCAAGGAACCTATATCTGTGTTTGAAAATAAAGTAAGCGATGATTTCTATCGTATTCACCGTTCTTACCTAGTTTCGCTCAAATATATAACTCGAATTTCTCGTACATCCGTTACTATCGGAAACTCAACCCTTCCTCTTTCCAGAGGAAAGTACGACGATATCAACCGAGCATTTATCGAGCATAATTGAGAATCGAGGAAACTTATGAGAAAGAAAACATACTTAAAGCTGGTTGACTATCAGACGGAACAATCTGAAAAACACTTAAATGAAGTGCGAAGTATCCACAAGGAAATGAGAGGTTACAAGCATGATTTTCACCATCATCTTCAAACATTAAAAGGTCAACTTGAGGCTGGAGAAATTGAGCGTGCGCTTGCTTATATCGAGCAACTTGACACGCAACTAATGCAGGTGGATACTCTGTTGAAAACTGGTAATGTATCTCTCGATGCCATTTTATCTGCAAAGATCGCACAGGCAAAGGCAGAAGCTATTACAGTTACCGTGAAAGCCAATGTGCCAGATATCCTGACAATTTCAGATTTGGAATTGAGTATTGTCATTGGGAATCTGCTTGACAATGCGATTGAATCCTGCCGTACCGTCACAGAAGAACGATTTATTCGTATTTTTATTTCTATGAAAGGAACAATGCTTTATTTTTCTATGCTCAACACAGCAGGTCCAAAGAAGAAAAAGACAGGTTCTTTGTTTGCAACCCACAAGGACGGTGTTCACGGGTTCGGTTTGCGCCGTGCCGAAGCAATCCTTGAAGAACATGGCGGCTGGGTCAAGTACAACAGTGAAGACGGTGCTTTTACTTCGGAATTTTTGGTGCCAGCCATCGAGTAATTTGCAATTCATGCACAGACAAAAGCATTTGGTGCACAAATTTATAATCGTGCAACTTCGTGTGTTAGCATAGGTGTATAGATAGGAGGTACGCGAATATGAAAAAAACTAACAGAAGTTCGCACGATGAATTAAATCTCACCAATTATTCGGCAATGAAAAACATCCTATATTGCCTGAATAATACAGTCAAATGTCATTCTCCGCTTTTGTGTTTGTGTTCTTTAAAAATACTGATTGGCACGTTAATTCCAATTTTAACAACCATTCTGCCCAAAATAGTAATCGAGATGATTACTGCAAAACAAAGCGTATATAAATTGGCATCTGCCATTCTCAGCTTTATGGGCAGCCTTGCCATTCTATCTGGTGCTGACAAATTTCTGACTAAGTTGATTTATCATCAGAAATTCAGAATGAACACATTTTATCTCAAACATGCGGCACTGAAAGGATTGACAACTGACTATATCAACCAAGAAAATGGAATTTTTCGGAAGCTTCAAACAGAAAGTTTTGAGTGCTGTAACGGAAATTACTCTCCGCTTTCCAATATATATGAAATTTTGATAAAACTCTGTACCAGTTTTTTGGGATTATTTGTTTTAATTTATCACTAACCAAATCCATTCCAACTTCAATTCTACTAAATAAAACACTATACATTTTTCTTTATCCTTTCTAATCTTTAACATCCATTGACAACATCCAATATTAATTT
>OLSD01002683.1_pt1 | contig 12213 bp, 7 predicted proteins | sample 1672211 | NCBI WGS metagenome assembly OLSD01 (sample SAMEA3136659, study PRJEB25190) | human gut metagenome | reverse complement strand
ATGGATTTTTCAAGGCGATTTATGAGAAATTTATCAATGGACGGATTTGACGAAACGAAAATCATCTCTTTTTCTTATTATACCACATTTGAAATGCTTTATTCTACTTGCTTTTTGAAGAGGGATGTGGTATGATAAAAAGAAAAAGGGGATGATAATTGTGATACATATAGGGATTATCGATGATAACGAGTTGGTATGCAGACGAATCAAAAAACTAATCGATATTTACTCCATAAAAAATTCTGTTGTAGTAGATGTGTATATGTATCAAAACGAGTCGAATTTTTTATCGGATATCAATCTTAAAACATATTTTGATTTAATTTATTTGGATATAGAGTTGACATCTGAAACAGGAATTGCAATAGGGCATAAGATCCGAGAATATTATCAGGATGAATGGATGCAAATCGTGTTTATCTCCGGAAAAGAGGGTTATGAGAGACAGCTATTCGAGATCAATTGTCTGGATTTTTTGAGTAAACCAATTCTATATGAGCATATAGAGCGAACACTGAATCGATTTCAAAAACTGACACGAAGTCCGAAAGATGTTTTTTCCTTTCAAAGGAAACATATGACGGAACGAGTGCCAATATCTGATATTTTATACTTTGAGAGTGAAAATCGAAAAGTTCTTTTGATTACGCAGAGAGAAGTTTTTGATTTTTATGATAAATTGGATGATATTGAGCAGAAAATGCCAATTCAATTTTATCGCATCCACAAGTCATTTTTGGTAAATTACTACCATATTCGGAACTTTAATTATGATCATGTAATCATGTCAAATGGAAAGCAACTTCCAATCAGTCAGTCAAAAAGAAAGGAAATGCGGGATGTCCAATTAGAAATTGAGCAAATGGAGGAACTAAGTGATGAGTAGTACTATGTATTCTGTATTCTACTTACTCGCAGACATTTTTGAAATATTCATTATATACAAATACATGGATTTGTTTTTCGGATGGAGCACCCATACGAAGGTGACTTGGGCGGCATTTGGATATTATTTTTTAGCCACCGGATGCCTGCATCTATGGTTAGACGCTCCGATTTTCAATGTTCTTTTTTCAATTTCTGCAATGTCATTCGTTGCCTTTTCATATCATGCAAAACCATGGAAAAAGATTTGTGTAGTACTATTTTTGTACTGTTATACTGCAATGGTTGAGTTGATTGTTGGAAGCATTACAGGATATGTGAAGTCAGACCTCATAGAAAGCGGAAGCTATCAGAATATTGCAGGATTGGTGATTATGAAACTTCTGTTTTTCCTTGGAACGTTGATTTTTTACAATATCAAAAGCATGAAATTGAACGCAACATGGTCTATCCCGATTTGGTTGTCCTCTTGTTTGATTCCAATCATTTCGGTTGTAATTGCTTTTACATTGTTTTTTAACAGAGGAATTTCTACCATTTCACTTACAATCGCATTGGTACTTCTTGTGGTAGCAAATGTGCTTGTGTTTTATCTTTATGATTTGCTCTCTCAATTTTACACAAAGAGAGTAGATTCGGAAATTCTGAATAAAGAACGCTCCTATTATTTTCATCAGTGTGAATTGATGAATCAACTTCACGAAGCCATGGTGTCCTATCGCCATGATTTAAGGAATCACATGATGATGCTTACGCAACTACTGGAAGAAGAAAAATACGAAGAAGCACAGAACTATCTTACAAAGAACATGGAAGCGATTCCAAAAGTAAAAGTATATAGTCAAACTGGAAATATTTATCTAGACAGCATTCTGAATTGTAAATTATCAGAAGCAGAGCAAATCGGAACGCAGTTAAAATATAAAATCGAAGCGTCAAATCATTATGTCGTTGACCAAAGAGATTTGATTAGTATTTTGGGAAATTTACTGGACAATGCAATTGCAGCTGTAAAAAACGTCCCAGACAGAGAAATCCAATTTCTATTTTTAGAAAATAAAGGAAGAATCATTATCTCGATTACCAATCGATATGATGGAATCGTGCAGGTAAAAAATCACAAATGGATTAGTCGAAAAAAAGATGGCGAAGTACATGGATACGGAATAAAAAACGTGGAACAGACTGTTGAAAAGTACAATGGAACAGTGAAGATCTCCTATGATCAAACACATTTTTCCGTAAAAGTGTTACTGTATTGCACATCTTGCTGATTCCATAAAAAGTAAATTTTAGAAGTCTCTCGGTATCAAAATCGGGAGACTTTTTTTAATTTTCTACAATAACACTACGAATTTCAACAACTTTGCTCCAAAAACGAGAATTTGTGGTATGATTAAGACGGCAGAAGAAAGGAGTCTAATGGCAATGAAAAAAGCATTTATCAAATTTGGGCAGTGCTTCGCAGCACTTGCATTTGTATTCGCAACCTTAACGGCAAATTCTAGCTGCATGATTATCGCACATCAGCCGAAGGAACCTGATGCTGTAAAAAAGCTTCGGAAGTTTTAAGTGTTTCAGAAAAGCACAGGAAAAATAACAGGTTGGCTTTGTGAGAAAGGCATCATAAAGAAATCGGATTATGAAGTGTACGAATACGGGATACAGAACCTTTTGACAGTTTTATGGAACATAGTCACTTTTTTTGCAATTGGAGCTATATTTCATATGGCGTTCCGTACTTTAGAGTTTGTACTATTCTATTCTGTTTTAAGAATTTATGCCGGCGGTTATCATGCAAACACGCCAATCAAGTGCTATGGCATCTCTAATCTTATCATTTTACTGTTTATATTTTTATTTCAATATCTGCCTATAAACAAGATAGGATTCAGCGTTGTTGCACTTATTTGTCTTATTTATATCTTTTGTTTTTCTCCTGTCGGCACGAAAAATAAGCCACTTGATGCTGATGAAAGAAAACATTATAAAAGAAAAGCCTGTATTATCATAGTTATCGAATTGCTAATTCAGCAAATTACACTTTGGACAGGTTATACTGCTCAATCGAAAATAATAATACTTGCTATTTGTGCAGTTTGTTTGATGATGGGCATAGGACAAATAAAGAATTTTTATGATGCACAATCACGAAAGCCACAATAACTTTGAGGAAGCACAAAAAAGCGATGAAAACATATCGTATTTTTATGTGTTTCCTCTTTTCATGTAAAGGAGGAATCAAGTGAACAAGAAATTAACGAGAATACTGTCCGGAACCCTGTCTCTCGTATTTGTCGGACAAGTCATGATCTACGGCGATGGTGCAGCACAAGGCGTCTTGCACGCTGACACGATTGCTTCGGCTGCTGAAGCAATTGAAGAAGCGAAAAATGCAGACCAGCTTGCGGCAGAGTTCGATGAGGCAACCGCTGGTCTCGGCAATGTGGAATATTTCACATCACCGGAATCAGATGAAGCCGGGATTTCTGCGTTGAGCGAAGAAGATGAGGATACTACTGCATTTGCGGAAACGTGGGATTATACAGCGAAATCTTTCATCCATCAGCTTGATGTGCAAACAGAAGGTTCTCTGACCATTACCGGTAAGGTATGCAAAGGCGTTGTTTCCGGACACGCTGCATCGGATGACACGCCGATTTATGTCAAGATTTTTGACGGTGACTGGAATGAAGTTGCCAGTGTTGAAGTAGAAGACGGCGGCTCATACACAGTTACGGCGAACAACAGCGGAGAGGTTCGTCATGTAAAGTTTGAATGCGATGGCTATCTGCCGTTCTATCTGAAGGATTTTGGCTCCGGTGCATTTCAAGTTGGAACAGGCGGTTCGACAGATACCGTTACGCTCACACCCGGCGATACCACTTGGAACGAAGAACATGAAAATCAGTGGAGCGATGATGTGATTAACGCCAGCGATTCGGCGTATGTGCAGAGCTGCTTAGGTGCATACAGAGGCGATAGTAACTTCAATCCGAGCATGGATGCAGATGGTGATGGAACTATCAGTCAAGCCGATCTGGATGCTTTTTGTGCATTTTATGAAAATCTTGAAGATGGTGAACAATATATACTACCAAAGAGTATTTTGGATCTTGATATCAACCATGATGGCGTCATCAATGATACGGATTACGAGCTTTTAGAAGAATCCGGTGCGTCTGAGTCGGAGCTTGCAAATTTCAAAAGTGAGCTGAGCGGAGTAAGAGATTCAGAATCTTGGGTTTATGCATATAACCATGAAATGACCGGCGACATCTATGTTAATGCCGATGATTACAATGCAGATAGCATAAAACAGATTAATGAGGCAGCGAAGCTAAGGGCTCGTTCCGATAATTATTACGAGTACATGGACAAGGATAACAACGGAACCATTGAGAATTCCGATGTTGCTTGGTTCACAGCAGCTTACGCTGCTTCCGGCGATTTGGACTGGGATCATGCGTTCAAAAAGAGCATTACGGTTTTAGCAGATGGAGCTTTTCCGTACAGCTTCAATCTGCATGATACCGATTTGGATTTGAACGGCTGTGCCTTGTATGTTTCGGATTGTATGTCTTTCACCACGGACATTCCGAAATTTTGGAGCGGAAACGGTGCGACACTGGATGTTAACGGCGGTGCTTTATTGATTGAAAACAATCTGGTATTCCGCACGGCTTCTCCGGACGGTTGGAGCGGCAATACCGGACAATTGATGAACATCAATGGCGGTATGGTTGTAATCGGAAACTGCTTCGATTTTGGACAAGCGAACTGCTACGATACCATTCAGATGACCAATGATGCAGATATTCTGATGGTGGGCGGAAACTGGACATATGTTACGCTTCAAGATATGGAAGGCAAATGGACTGCCGGACAAATTTGGGTTCTAGGCTCTACTTGGATTGTCAACGAAGAATCCGGTGCAAAATCGATTTATTCTTCCGGCACACAATCCATCATTTTCGGCTATGCCGGCGGAAAGCAAACCATTCTTTGGGATAATCCGGAAACCTATATCGATAATGAAGACGGCAGTTACAATACAGAACGCCGTTTTAATTTTGATTATGAATACGGAATCATTCCGATTTATGAATTTACAGCAGAAAACTACTGGTTCAGACCATGGTGGAGACCTTATGATGAACCGGATTACACGCTTTATCGCAAAGGCTGGGAAATCGGTGATGGCGTACATATCGCTACCGGTAACTATACAAAATCCTTCACAGATTTGAGTATCACATCTCCGGGTGTTCAATCTGATTTTGTTAGAACTTACAACTCTATGAATACTGAAGAAGGCAGCTTTGGTATCGGTTGGGATTTTAATCTCGATGTTTCCAAAATCGTAAAACCGGCGACCGGGTATTATCAAGTAGTTCTTCCGGATGGTTCCAATACCACATTCAAGGATGATGGCAACGGCGGATTTGAGTGCCTGAATGCTCACAGCACCATGACAAAATCCGGTGATGAATACACGATTACGAATGCGGCTCAGTCGCAATATCATTTCAATTCTGACGGTGCACTCGATTGGGTAAAAGATGCGGAAGGAAATCAGCTGACCATTTCTGCAATATCTGACAATCAGAGAATTGTGACCGATTCTACCGGCAGAACTTACAAAATCACCTACAACGGAAACAGCGAGCATTCTCGTGTTACCAGCATTGAGGATACCACGGCAAACAGAGCTGTGACCTATGCGTACAACAGCGATTTTCAGTTGATTTCCGCCACCAGTGTTTCCGGCGGCACAGAGACGTATGAGTATGACAGTAACGGCAGACTTTGCAAAATCACAAACTGCTATGACGAGATGACAGATCAGATCGTATACAACGACAACGGTTCTGTGAATTGGCTGACCAATGCATCCGGTTTGAAGCAGGTTTACACGTATGACAAAGTGTTCAAACAGACCGGTTTGAAGGAATATGACAATGGCACACTGGTCAAGACATATACGTATGATTACGATGAGAAGTATGCTGTGAAGACAAACACAGTGGAGACAGACGGGCAGACCTATGAAGTAGACAAAATCACTTACAGTACCGATTCCGATGGTGAGAATAAGTACGATGAAATGATTGAAAATGTGGATATCATGGGGAATACGACCAAGTATGACCGTGATGCCAATGGTAATGTGACAAAGACGACCAACGCAGACGGCACATATACGCTTGCCAATTACAATGACAAGAACAGCGTCATTGCGGAAGTAGATGAATCGGGCTACGCAACCATCAAAGCGTATGATTCCAACGGAACCAGACTCATCAAAGAAGCTTCCAGTTTGCATCCGCTTTCTCAGTCTGATATCAGCACGGTTACGGCTTCCGGATTTGATCCGGTTGTTTATCTTGCGGCAAACGAAAGCAGCTATGCGATTACCAGTCATGAATATTATGCAGACAGCTATGTCAGCGGCGTGGCTGGATTGATTCGTGCAACAACCGACCCGGAAGGAAATGTCACAGAGTATGACTATTATCAGGACGGCGTTGGAAAAGGTCTGGTTAAGACCAAAACGCTGAAAGACGGCGATACCGTTGTCAATACAGTTTCTTATGAATATAACGCACAGTTGCAGGTTTCCAAGGAAACGACCAGTTATGACTTGTCACAGAATCTTTATTCTGTCAAAGAATATGAGTATGACAAATTCAATAACGTTACGGTTACCAGAGATTACGGAACAGGCAGCACACCAGCAACAACAATTGCAGAATATGACTTGTTGAGTCGTAAAACTGCGGAATATGCTCCGAATTACTCTGCGGATAAGAGTCATGGAACACTGACTTCTTACTATCCGGACGGCAACAAAAAGACAGAAACCGATGCGGAAGGTAACGTTACTTCGTATGTTTATGGTGCATATGGACAAGTAACGAAGAAAACCAATTCGAACGGTTCCATGAACATCACGGAATACGATGGCTTGCAGCGAGAAAAAGCAACTTATTTCCAAAGCGGTGAAAATGGTATCAAGCAGATTCTGACCACAACAGGATATGAATTTGCGGGCTATAGCTTTGATATTTATTCTGCACTGAATAGTTCTGAATCGCATTCCTGCAAAGGTCTGAAAACCACAAAAACGACCTACATTACCGAAGAAAAACAGGTTATTACAGAAACGCTGACTGACATCAAAGAACATACGATATATGAAAAGACCAACGGCGAAACCAAGCGTACCAGTGCTTATTATGCAAACGGACAGCTGGCACGGCAGACAGACGCACTGGGCAATACGACAAAGTATGAGTATGATTTCCTCAATAAGTTGACCAAAACCTACATGCCTTTTGATTCCGATACGGATTCTGTGACGGAAAATCAGTATGACAAAAATGGAAATGGAATTAAAACGATTCAGACAGTTCAGAAGGAAGATTCGAGTACGCCAAAATACAGTGTAACTGAGAACCAGTATAACGCACAGGGTTTACTGACGCAGGTAACGCTGAGCGATGGTACCGCAAATGGCGAAAAGAATATCACCAAGTATTTCTACAACAACGGCGGTATTCAAACCAAGATGGAAACCGGTCTGAACAGTGCAAATGATTCGGACTACATGACTACCGATTACGCATATGATGCGTGGGGACATCTGGTAAATACCACTGACAGCACGGGCTACAATTCCGGTACGACTACCTATGACTTAAACGGCAATGTATTAACTGTTACAGATGCAAACGGCAATGTAACAACCAATACCTACGATGCACTGAATCGTGTTTTAACAGTCAATACCGTTTGTGATGACAGCACAAAGAACGTTTCTAAATCCTATACTTACAACAATATGGGATGGGTGACCAACAAGTCCAGCAACGGTACAGAAACTTCCATTGAGTACGATGCTCTGGGCAGAGTAACCAAGGAATGGGGTCCGAATTTCAAGGGCTACTTCTATGAAGGCGTTTCGAATTATGTAGAAAAGCAACTGGTCGGTTATGCACATCTGTTGCTGTATTCTGTTACAAACTATGAATACGATGCAGAAATGCGAATCGTAAAAGTTCTGGAGAGTGGCAGCGAAACCGCTTCCTACACCTACGATGCCAATGGAAACAAGACAAGTGAAACGCAGGCAAACGGCGTAGTTTCCACTTACACTTATAACAGTGCAAACAAAATCACGAACCTCATCACGAAATCTGGCAATTCTACCATATCTGAATACGAATATTCGTATTATCTTGATGGTTCTGATGCTTGCAAAGTCCGCAAGGAAAGTGGTATAATAGAGACAAGGTCATATGAGTATGACGGGCTGAAGCGGCTGACGGAAGAAGCAGTGACGACCGGAAGTTCGACAGACACCTATGCTTACGAGTATGACGATTACGGCAACCGTTCTAAGATGACGGCGACCGGTTCGGAAAGTTATGTAACTGATTACAGCTACAGCGATTCCAACGGAAATTATACTGCTTTACTTCAGAAAGAAACCAAAACCGTAGATGGCACTTCCGAAGAAATTGTTGCAAATGGCTTGGCAACGAGTCCGGCAGACTTGCTGACAACGGATAATTCTGACGTAAAACAGACAGTTTACACCTATGATGCCAACGGTAATCAGATTACAAAGACTGCTGATGGCAAGACGGAAACCAACACTTACGATGGCTTGAATCAGCTGATTGGCTTTACCGATGGCGAAACGACTGCAAGCTATACCTATGATGTGGATGGCTTGCGGCTGAGCAAAACTGTCGATGGTAAAACCACAAAACACGTCTGGGATGGCAATCAACAGCTTGTTGCAGATGTGCTGGATAGTGAGCTTTATAGTGCGAATTGCTATCTGCGTGGTACAAATCTGGTAGCAACTTATAGCTATCAGAACGGCGAAAAGTCCGGATATACCTACTATACGCAGAATGCACATGGCGATGTAGTTAATTTGACCGATGCAACCGGTGCAATTTCCAAGTCGTATACGTATGATGCGTTTGGTGTGGAGAAGAATATCGATGACTCTGATACGAATGCGTTCCGGTATTGCGGTGAATATTATGATTCGGAAAGCGGCACGATTTATCTGCGGGCTAGATATTATAACCCTACAACTGGTAGATTTATTTCGAGAGATTCTTATGCAGGTAAGAATTCTGATCCACTGAGTTTGAATCTGTATACGTATTGCTATAACAACCCGTTGATTTATATAGATCCAAGTGGTCACCTTTCGCTGAAAGATATATCTAGTTTTATTAATAAAGTAAAAAAATCAATACTAATAAAAAATGATAGTTTTCATTCTAACTTTACACATAGTGAAGATGGAGCAATCGAGTTAGATGATTCAGGATCAGTTTCATATGAGGCGATCTTTTATTCGAAAAAAAGGACTGCAAGAAGAGATTCTGGATTAGCTGATTATTCAGATGAAGAAATTTCAAAAAAAGCTCGTGATAAATCGCTTTCGCCAAAAGAACGAAAAAGATTCATTACGGAAGAAAAAATCCGTGGCTATAGAAACAAGCAAAAGAGGCAAAGTAACATTCAAATGCCGGATCCATACGGCACTGAAAACTACACTTCAATAGATTTTGCATCCGATAGAAGTAACAATAGACATATTGTGGAAGGAACCATATTAATTGCAGGAAGTGCAGTTGCTTTAACGTGGCTTGTGGTAAATGACGCAACTGGTGTTGGCGTGGCAGATGATATGTTGATTCCGGAAACTTTATATGGTATTGGAAAGGGAATCAGCTTGGTTACAGGATAATGGATAATGGCGGTGATGTTGTATGACACAGTACGATTCATTCGATTTTGATGAAAAAATGAGCTTATTTGAAAGTATACCAATTGATAAAAATCCATATATTTGGAATATGGCTTATGATGAAGATGAGGAAATACGATTATTTTTATCTATTGAGTTGGCGAATTATAAAAGTGCAGAATCTGAGCAATTACTTTTGCAACTCATTTCTGATCAGAGCGATATAGTACGTGCAAATGCGTGTGATTCTATCTATTGGAGCGAATCCGTAGATGTTCTGGATACATTATTTGAGAAAGCTAAAAATGATGTATACCTTGTTCGAGGCTATGCAGTGTTATCTATAGCAGATATCTCGATAAATTCGAAAAGCGATTTCTCTACAGAAAAATTAAGCATGTTATATCCCAAAGAGAAAAGCATATGGGTTCGTATGTGCTATTTCCAATCATTTTATAGATTAGGAAATGAAAATTATTTGACGGATCTCATTTCTTCACTTGATTCAAAGAAATATAATTATAGAATTGCTGCAGTTAATTTTTTATCTGATATAGTAAATGAGTCTAATAGAAGTATCATTATGAAATCGTTCGAACAGCGTTTGAATATAGAAAAAAATAAAGCTGTAATCCAATTAATCACACAAAGGATAAAGGAAATTGGATAAAAGTATTATCTCCAGATGCTAATTTTCATAAAAATAACGGTGGAACATTACTTAAAAATGGAGGAAGCTGTATGATTATATCATGTAATAATATTCGTGAAATTGAAAATATCAATTTGCATGATGCGTATATTGAAAATGTGATCTATAATCATTCCAATAAGGTAATTAATGTTGAGTTAGAAAGTGAATGGGAAAAAACTGATTATGATTTGAGCTTTCATGAAGTGTTGTATTATGAAATGACTTGTTGCGATTTTTGGGGCTGCGGATATAACGTGATTTGCTGGTCAAAATTTGATACAACTGAAATTTTCGATAAGTTATTGAAAATCGACAGAATAGAAAAAGCAGAATCTAATTCTGAAAGTAATACGATAATGGATTTATCAGAATATATTGGAATAGATATATTGCTCAACTCTGGAGATAATCTAAAAATAATATGCAAATCAGTGATAATTAACCAAAAATAGCTTTTATTCAGTAATATGGAAAGCTTAACGAGACTAAGACCAACACCTACGATGGTCTGAATCAGCTGATTGGCTTTACCGATGGCGAAACGACTGCAAGCTATACCTATGATGTGGATGGCTTGCGGCTGAGCAAAACTGTCGATGGTAAAACCACAAAACACGTCTGGGATGGCAATCAACAGCTTGTTGCAGATGTGCTGGATAGTGAGCTTTATAGTGCGAATTGCTATCTGCGTGGTACAAATCTGGTAGCAACTTATAGCTATCAGAACGGCGAAAAGTCCGGATATACCTACTATACGCAGAATGCACATGGCGATGTAGTTAATTTGACCGATGCAACCGGTGCAATTTCCAAGTCGTATACGTATGATGCGTTTGGTGTGGAGAAGAATATCGATGACTCTGATACGAATGCGTTCCGGTATTGCGGTGAATATTACGATGCTGAAACGGGTACGATTTATTTAAGAGCTAGGTATTATGATCCGAGTATGGGTAGGTTTATTAGTAGGGATTCATTTGCTGGTGAAAATAATGATCCGTTAAGCTTGAATTTGTATACGTATTGCAAAGGCAATCCAATTAGTTTAAAGGATTCATCTGGACATTGGTTTGGTTTAGACGATGCAATTGCCGCTGGAATCGGTGCAATTGCCGGTGGGGTAGGTCAATTAGCATCTGACTTAGCACATAGTGCTATTACTGGAGAACTTAAGTTTTCAGATTGGCAAACATATACTGGCTCCATTTTGGGAGGTGCTGTAGGAGGCGTATGCTCATTATATGTGTCCCCAGCTGTCGGATCGGCAATAGCATCTGGCACAAGCACTTTGTTGGGTCAAACGTTACAATATGCAACAGGTGCTGAAGAAGCACCTGAAAAAATGAGCGATATCCTTTTAAATACGGCACAAAGCTTTGTTATTGGTGGTCTTATGTCTAAAATCCCACATGTAAGCAGCAAGCATCCTACTATTTATTCAGCAAATTCTGTATACAATTCTGGAATGAATAAGCTGGGAAATTTATACTGTAGAACTTCTTCTGTACGCGATACTGTAAAAACAGTATTTACAAATTCTTTGTGGAAAGAAACGACAAAGAAAACTGTGTCAAATGGAATAATAGATCAGTCAGTATCCAGTGCAGAGGAGAGTGTATACGATACCGCACGAAGTATTATTTGGGATTGGATGAACGTCAAGGGTGATGCTCGTGAAGCAACACGTGAAACATTTAGAGCTTGTGTTCATAGGCGTTTTAAGAGTGTAGCAGCATGAGAAATCATAATCATTGTTTCAGCAGAGCAACAAGAAGTTTCATAATCCTTTGACAACCTGCGTGAACCATTCAGCCATGCAAAAGTACGTTCAACAACCCAACGTTTTGGTAAA
>OLSD01002679.1_pt1 | contig 12231 bp, 10 predicted proteins | sample 1672211 | NCBI WGS metagenome assembly OLSD01 (sample SAMEA3136659, study PRJEB25190) | human gut metagenome | reverse complement strand
GCGGACGATGGTTTCCGCAGACCGGGCGGGTCAGCGCGGAGTATTGCGAGCGGCCTGTTCCGAAAGGGCAGCAGCGCTGCCGTGACATCGGCGCTCTGAAGCAGTGGACGCTCCGGCAAGCGGGCAATGACGCTTTCAAGGCCTACCGGAAAGAATACAAGCGGCGCTTTGCGTGGATCAAGGCGGGGCGCATCACGGACGAGGCGTTCTATGCATGGAGCGAGAAAGCCAGAGAAGAGAAAAAGAAATGTGACCGAGATATAATCTCACTGGTGGAATTCCAGCAGTGGCTGAAGGAATCCAAATGAAAAACCGTGTGCTGACCTTGCGGTCAGCACACGGTTTTCTTTGTCTATTGCGAGGCAGATTTTAAACCGCCCCATGCGGAATCTGAATGCTATTTTTCTTTATTCCCCGCATCTTCCAGCAGATTTGTAACTACTTCACTGAGCTGCGCAGCGCTCTTGGAAGTAATGACGGGAACGCCGGTCTGCGTCTCAATGGCCTTCCGCGCGTCGCCAGCCACCTTGCCTCCAGCACGGGCCACGTCGATGTTTTCCGAAAGGGTTGCCGGTGCTTTCTGTTTGGAAATTTCCGTGGTGGTGGCCTCCGCCAGCATATTTAGCACCAGCTCCAGCGTGGTCATGTTATCACGAAGGTTTTCCTTTTTAAGCCCCTTCAGATTTTTGTACTGGCGGGTGGACATCCCCGACCATGCGCGGGAGATCTCATCGGTGAGGATGGCGTATTCCACGCCCTTCTGCACGCCGCGGGCATCCCACTCATCTGTCAGTTCCTTACGGACCTGAATGGCTTGCAGCCGCTGGTTGATCCACTCGCGGGTATAGCCCTTTTTGAGATAGGTTTCCAACGCTCGCTCGATGGTCAACTCCGGATCGATGGTTTCCTCAATGCGCTCCCGTCCCACCTGCGCCAGCCAGAGCTTGAACGGCTCCGCCTTGGGTGACGGAATGGACTGGATGATACGGAGAAGCTGCTCGGTGTCCGCCACATCGGTCAAGCGCTTTTTGCCATCTGAAGCGGTCATTTTCAAACCGTGACAATTTGTCACGGTTTCATTGCCCTCGGCCTTCAACCGTTGTTTGAGTTTGCGCCAATACGCCGTGGGATCAACGCTGTCCGTCAGTACGCCAACTACATCGACAATGGAGAAGTACCATTCTTCCTTTTCTTCATCCCACGCCGTGCGAATGCGTTGGTTTTCAAAAAGCTGAATTTTAAGAGACATCCTATCACCCCAATTCCTAATCACCCAGGATCAAGTCAATGCGCCGTTGTCTTCCACCTTTTCCACTTCGGACAGTTCTTCCCAATCTCCAAGGTTTCCGCACCTACGAAGATAATCAAGGCCACCGTCCACGGCGCACGAACCGCAGCTGCAAAACTTGAAATCATGGACAGTCTTGCTTTCAATAACGTCTCCACATTTCTTGCATCTGATCGCGTTCCTGATAATTTTCGGCATAGTCATTCCCTCTTTAGCGCGTTTTTGATTTTCTCTTTTTCCCCGCTGCCATCTGTGCGGAAGCGCAGCAGCGGGACGGCGCACTTCTCCAGAATGGAGTTTTTCTTCATATCTCGCTCTGCCTGCTTGCTCCCCGCTTCGTGGAAGCCAGTCCCGTCTACTTCAATCGCCAACACGGGTTGCTTATCCATCTGATTAAACAGCAAGAAATCCACATGGGTCAATGGATTGCGGGCATATTTGCGTTCTTCCTCTGTCAGCGGTTCATAGTTCTTCACCAGTGTCGCAAGAGAAACATGCACTGCACAACCGATAGAGGAAAACGCCTCCTCAGACAACACCTCTTGAATCACAGAGTACATGAGATTCTCGGAATCGTACTCCGATACCCGCTTATGTTTTTGCAGATATGCTCTGCGTTGCTCGGCATAGCCCTGATAGAGCATATCGAACACGGAGTAGACCTGGCTCTGGATAACCTCAAAATTGTTATATTCGATGTACCGCGTTAGGTCGCCATAGTTGGTTTGGTCATTGCGTGGGTCCTGCGATGTGACCACCGCCAGCGAATGAACCGCGCGGGAAACCGCCACATTCAGCATATGGGGATCATCCACGAAATCCGTGATGACATTGTCGACCGAAGTCAGAATGATGGCATCCTGTTCTCGCCCCTGAAACTTGTGGACGGTGTCCACCTCATAAGTATCTCCCAGCTGCTTGCGGATGGCTGTCACCTGATCCCGATACGGCGTGATAATACCGATGCTCTGGAAATTTTGCTGATGCAGTCGCGGAAGCACCTCCTGCTGGATGACATCGATCTGGCGCTGATTGAGATGTCCACGGGCGTGGTTACCGGCAGTCGTCCGATACATGGTCAATACATCCGGCTCATCATGATCCTTCGTCATAACGATCAGTTGCCCGTGGTAGAACTTCTGATTGCAGAAATTGATGATCTTCGGGTGACAGCGGTAGTGTTCCCGCAGCAACGTAACAGGTGCGTCCTGCCATATTTCCAATGCAGAGGACAGCAAACTGTGGGTAGAAAAGCGATACCGCTCATCCAAGGAGTACTTTTGCCAAATGGCATCACTGGTGCGAATGTCATCCTCCGTCAGCACATTGGGGAGCTGCTTCAAGTCCCCGACAATCACGATATTCCGCGCACAGGAAAATGCCAGCACCCCTGTGGCTAAATCGACCTGTGAGGCTTCATCCACGATCAAGTAATCGTAGATATGATCGATGTTCAGCGTTCCTTTGATGGAATAGGTCGTGCTAAGCACCACCGGATACTCGCGGGTAAACTCTTCGGAATTCCGGCGGAAATCATTCTTTTCAAAGCACTGTCTATTATTTCGCCAATGATACCGTGTTGCCAGCTCCGCCCGGAACAGCCGCAGGGACTTCTGTGTGAGCTCATCCATCTTCGCGTCGAAAGCGTAGCGCTCCAGCTTTCGGTTCAATTCCTGCTTTTCAGCCTCCAGTTCCCGCCTCTTTACGAAATAGAATTGGCTTTGCAAATAGGGAATGACCAGTTCCGGGGAGCGGAGAAACAGTTTGAGCGCGTTGCGATTGAAGCGGAACATGATGGAGAGCTTTTGCAAAAGACCCAGTCGGGTTTCGTGTTCTGCGTGCTGTTCAAACTCCATCCAAAGCGCAAGAAGCTTCTGTGAGGACAGCTTGTCCAGGCTCTCCATTGGCACATCACTGTAACTTGCGTATTATTCCTCAAAATAATGCTGCTCCGGGTTTAGGTGCAAGAACTCCTGCTCGATTTCCGCAATGCGGTTTTTGGCATTAAGCATTTCGTTCAGTTCTTTGGAGAGTGCAGTCGTTTCCTGATCTAATTGCTGTCGTTCCTCCGGGGGCATTTCCCAATCGCTCATATTCGGATAGGCGTCGGTCTGTGCATCCAGAAACTTCTCTTTGTTGGCAAGACTGCCGAGAAACGCAGTCAGAAAAGCAGCATTTTTCTTCTCCAGCTTTTCCACAACATTATGCGTTGCGGAATTGTTGTTGGAGACAACCGCCACGGTTTTTCCGCTGCGAACAACATTGGCGATGATATTCAGGATCGTTTGTGTCTTTCCAGTACCCGGTGGCCCCTGAATGATACTGATTTTGGAGGAAAGCGCCCGTTCTACCGCCAGCTTTTGACTCTGGTTCAGGCCAAACGGATAGATCACTGCCTCCGGCATCTGGGGCATTTTGACGTCTTTCTGCGGTGCAAGATAGCTTGCCAACACGGTATCCTCGCTGACCTGCTGGATCTTGTCATACTGCATGCTTAGAATGTTGATACCGTTTTCCGCCACCAGACTGATTGCAGCGGCAGTCTCCTTGAAATATTGGAATGCTTCTTGATTTTTATCGTCCGCCAGACAATTCTGCTGGAACTGCACTTCGCTCCTGTAGAACGATAAATCTCTCTTTCCGTTGCGGACAATACGATAATACCCGCCGAAATCGAGAATCTCATCAATTCCGCTGATGGCTTGCCCATTTGCGATGACAATCACCTGCGCAGGGTCAATTTTCTTTTTCAGAGGCAGGATCTCCACATTGCTACTCTGAAAGCTGTATGTCTTATTGGGCGCACTGGTATAGATGACCTCGCACTTTCCGTCATGGAACTGAAAGCTCGCGACCGAGTCCGTCTGGTCTTTTCCCTTTATGATGATTAAGTGCTTTCGTGCGTCCATAGGCAATCCTTTCACTTGAGAATGCGAGCTGTTGGCTTATGGGTTGTCCCCGCACATTCGCACTGGATTATAGCTGTGCCCATCAGCCGCATTTTAGCGGTAGATGCACGTCCAATCCCCTGCGCAAATATGTTTCCCTAATCAGTTCAAAAACGTCTCCTGCTCAATTGTGACGCCATAATTCAGGATCCTCTCTATTGCATCTCGAAATAACGGATATTTCCCATTCTCCATATCGATTTGCAGGGCGGATAAATACTCTTTGGAACGTTCAAAACCATGCTCGTGAAAAAAATCCACAAATTCGCCAGACATACGCATGGGCAGCACAGGAGAAATTAGCTTCTGCAAGTTGTCGAACATTCGGAAACCGCCCGCATCGATATCTGCCCAAAATCGCACTTTAACGCCTTTCGCTGCCGCATGAGCGATCATTGTAACCAGCTTTCGTTTTTGGGGACTAAGGAATCCGCCGTGATAGATCACCAACTCTCCCGGCTGTTTTTCGGACATCACATATTCATCGTAATTGGTTTTATTCTCAATGAATGTGATGCATTGAATTGCCGTCAAGTCGATTGCTGTAATAGAATCGATCAAAGTGCTGGGTAAGGCCAAACCGTATGGTGCGGCACCAATACAGATAGTTCCCTGTTCTGTTCGAACCAGACAGTTTCCTGCAAGCTCGTATAACTCCGGGCGGGCATAGATACCCAAGTATGCCAGCTGTTCTCTTTCGCCCAATTCATTTTCATCGCAGGAATTCGCTAAATCTGCATCGTATTTTCTTGCGATCCGCAAAAACAGATCCCGCACATTTCGTTCAAAGTATTTGGTATCGGAAAAGCACTTGCTGCTGAATGCGCGCATCGTTATACTGCCGGACAGAGCAGAATACTCACGGAAAGCGCAGAGCAGGTCCTGCAATGGAGTATCGTCCGTTTTGCAGAAGACAGGAATTTTCAGTTGCTCTGCTGCCGATCTGCAAACATCTACCTTCCATGCTATAATCCAGGGAATCGCAACGTCCTTCAGGCTGCCGTCTATCAGCTGAATAATCTGACTTGCTCGCACCTTGGGATGCATTCTTTCGGCAAAAGCATAGCACTGCGGGATCTGATCCAAGCGCAGCACAATAGCCGAAAGTACCGGGCGGCCTTTCACCCACTCGAGCTGCACCAAGTGCTTCTTTTCAAGTTCCAAGGCCGCTTCGTTATAAGCATCCCGTATCACAGCATCTTCGTAGATATACTCAGGAATGTCCTTCTTTTCCACTTTCAGCATAACTCTTCTGGTGGATGCTCCGGGAGCAAGGAGATGCTTGCTGTTTTCGTACTTATCCAACAGTCGGTTTAGAATGATCCCCTGCTCTGTCATTGTACGATCTCCTTGCCAAAGGGCAGAATATGCATTCTGTATTTGTCCTTGTTTACCAGTAGCGTACGGTCTGCAATCGGCATAATATCTGAAACCTTATCCGGCGGCGTACAGATAATGGCCTGCAAACCCATCTTTCGCAGGAGGCGAACACTCTCAATAATTCGGTCACTATCCATTTTGTTAAATGCCTCGTCAAATACTGCCAACCGGACGGTATTGCCGAAACTGGATGTATCGTTCACACGGTAGAGCTGAGCGAAGGAGGCCAGGACAGCACTATAAAAAGGAGTTTGCGTTTCACCGCCGGACTTTGTATTCAAGGTCTGAGAAAGCATCTGCCTTGTTCCGTTTTGATCCGTGGTTTCCAGGTCAAACTTCAGGTATGTTCTAAAATCGGTATATCGTTGGATATTCTCCTGCAGTTCACTTTGTTTTCTCGCATTTAACTGAGTATCATCCGCCGTGGTGATCTGGCTGAACAGCTTCTCTATCAGCTGGCCATATTTATCTTGGAAAGGCCGCGCAAACAAACCCACATCGCCTTCCATAAGTTCCGGATCCATAATCATGTCATAATACTCCGCATAATCCGGATTACGCTCCACACGGAACTGATAACTGTCCGTTCCGAATTGAGCCTGGCGCAGTGCACGATTTAGATTTTTCACCTGATCCTGCACTTGGTCGATGCTGGACTTCAATTTGGCCAAAAAATCATTCTGAAACTGTTCCATCGCACTCTCTCGGGCAGCTTTGATCTTTTCTCGGTATTTGGGCAGCTCACTTTCCTCCAGGAGCTTTTGCTCTGCTTCAAACTCATCATTATCCACAGCTTCCACGCGGAAGGAGCAGGGCTTGAACCGGTCTGTGTACTCCCTGCGCGCGTTGAAGAGTTTTCTCTGAGCAGCATCCTGCTCCTTTACGCTCTGCTCCAAACGATTGCTGAAGTTCTTATGAACGATATCTGCGCGTTTCAGTCGGTCAAGTTCCTGCTGATATCTGGGGAGGCCAATGTTTTCCTGATATTCAACAGGAAATTCATCTTGCAGGCGATCCTCTATATTAGATAGCTGCTGGTAATGATCCGGCAGTACCTCATAGTCGAGCTGGCGGATACGCTCCTTACGCTGACCAATCTGAATTCCTTTCTGCTCTTTTTCTTTATTCAGCGCTATGATTTCATCCCCGAGCGCAGCAATGGTACGGCGCTGTTCGTCCAGCCACAGAAGATCCAGTTTTGAAAGCTGATCTTCGATATCAGTCACTTCCTTGGTGATCTCCATGCCGCGCAGGTATGCTTTTTGCTTTTCTGCCACGGTGTTTTGAATAAAAAAGTGCGTAAATAACGGCTCTTTTGACTGCGTCAAAAGCCGGCGGATAGGATCCCAGTAACACAGCTGTTCGTCAATCTGCTTTAACTCCTCTGCCAAGCGAGACACACGCAGGTTTATCGCACGACGGCCAATAAATGCGTCATCCATCAGCTTGCGCTGAATGGAACGCACAACATACCCCTGGTAGAGCAGTCCGTCTGCTGTAATAGCGGTTTTGAAATTGCGCAGCTGTTCAGCCGCCTCACAACATACGACGCGCCCCAACAGATAGTCAATATAGCTGCGCGCCAGTTCACTTTCAGTCTCTACCTTACATGCCAGGCTGTCGTCGCGTGGACGAATCGTTTCTCGTTCGCGGAGCTTACCGATGTCCACCAGTCCAAATGATGCAAAGCCAAACTCTTTTTTGATCCTGTCAAAGATCAATAAGGCGCTCTTATAATACGCCGGATCAACCAGCAGATAAAACCTCTGCGTATGGAGATACCCCTCCACAGCTCCGCGCCAATGTTCATCCGAAAGCTCCAGGACATCCGCAAGGATATCTATTCTCACAGGACTGCCAATCTCGCTGTTCAGTTCAGATTCCAAGCGGGACTTCAATTGCAGCAGACCTCGAGGATAGTCTTTAATGTCCTTTTGGAGATTTGCGAGGACGGTGCGTTTTTGATCCTGTTCCTCCTTCAACTCCGCCAGACGATCTTCTGCTATGTGCAGCGCATTCCGGATGGTCTTAGTAAGCTCAGCCGCCGCCTGCTGGGCGATCTCAAAGGGTGACGCTGAATAGGAAAATATCTCATAGCTTCCGGATGTAAAAAGCGAATAAGCCTTCAGAACGCTTTCGGCCGCTTCCTGCACAGGCACGAGGACTTCTTCTGCATCTTGTTTCAAGATTGCGTCACACAGACCATTCAGCTGAAGGGATTCCCTTTTTATTTCCATTGCCAAGGATTGGAGGTCCTGCGTCAGCCTTTTTTGCTCATTCAGCAGCGTCTGCTTCCGATTGCGGAGTTTTTCTTCCTCCTGAAACACACTGCTCTGTGCACAGGCCAAGTCAAGTTCGCGCCTACGGTTCTCTTTCTGTGTGATTCGATCAGAGATCGTCATGATGCCCTTTTCAATTGTGGTTAACTCCGCGGTACAGTCTCTCTTTTCAAGCTCAAATCGGTCAATTTGGGCTTGTTCCATTTCTTTTTTGGACCAAAGCACCAAAAATGACTGCACCCGCCAGCGGTCGATGGCCTGATTCATTTCACGATAGAGTTTGCTGATCTCTTGCAGAGCAGTCAGTTTTTCCTCCTGACGCTGTGCCAGCATTTCGTGGCGCTTGTAATCCCGGATATTTTGCTGCATGGCCTCAATATCAGGTTTTTCTGGTATATCGCAGATGTTCTCGGTAATGAATTTCTGGATATCCACGATAGGGCGGAAGGATACCGCCTTTTTCATCATTCGAAGGACCTGCTCATTGTGCACATTCCATCTTGACAGCATATTCCTGCGATATTCCTTCTGCGTGTCATAGATCTCTGCCTTAGCGTAATTCTGCTTCAAAAAACGGCGCAGCGCAGGAATCTCCATAGCCTCTCCATTTTCAACAAAGCAGTTCTCGGGCAGTGTCCCCACATAAATGAAAAAGCGCTCCTGTCTGCTTCCATCACTGCGGCAATCAAAAACGACACCCGTGACAAAGCTGCTGCCCGCCACATCGTCCTGAAACTCGCAGGCAATGTAGCTGGAGAAATCTTTCCCTCGGCGGGAATATGGGTTATTTTCATCCATATCCGCCCGCAAGTAACCATCCAGCGTGCGCTGAGACTTTTCGTTGGCAGCCTGATTAAAGTTGCGGGCATTCGTTTCCCCCAACAGAACGATCTGAAGGGCATCAATTACCGTAGATTTTCCTGCGCCGTTTTTTCCGGTGAGAAAATTAACATCCCCCACCTCGATGATTTCTTTGCTGAAATACAGCCAGTTAATCAGCAGGATCTTCTTCAGTTTCTTCATCTGTATCGCCCTCCTTTCGCAGCACAGACACGACATCGTTCAACTTCTCGCTAGAAACCGCAGCCAGCACGGTCGGTAATATGGCAAATTTACAACCGCTATGATTAAACTTTCCCTCGATCCGCTGAATAATCGAGTGATTTTCCAGCAGCGTCAACGCGCGCTTCACTTCATCCATATTGGGCTTTGCTGGAAGGATCGCGTAATCTGTGACGACCTTTTCTAAAACATCACGCACCGTGCAGACAGCATCCTGCTCCAGACCGAGCCGTTCCTGGTTTTCTTCATAGATCATGCGCAGGGCAAGGAGAATGGCCGTTTCTTTTTTGCTCAGGTTACAGCGGTTCGCTTCGTCCATATTGATCACATAGAAATAGCCATTTAAATCATCCTTGCGCAGATCCCAATCCAGCAGACTAAGATATTCTTGCACCGCTTCGTAATGCAGAGATAAAAACGTATAATCCGGGTTATTCACCCTTCCTTTGCCCGGCCGAACCAGCGTTCGTACAATATAAGTCCGGCTAAGAAGCTGGTTGCAAACGGCCTTGAACTGTTCTAATTCCTTGGAGGTCGCACCACGAATGAAGTCAAAATCCATTTTTCTTCTCCTTCCGTCGGATCTGCATCTGTGGGATGGAATAGCCATTTTCATGGAATGTGCCACCCAGCTCTTTGATCTGATGGCCTGCAACAGGATCTCCGCTGATCAACACAGCCAGCAAACTCATGATGTAGGATTTATCATCCAGAATCTTCAAATCCTTGGAGTAACAGGCCTCCGCATCGCCCAGCCACCCCTGCACACAGGCTGCAATTGCCGCCTTGCCATATTCGGAGCGCAGCAGCCGGGCAGCCTGTGCGGCTGCTTCCGCGTCAGGCGCCGCTTCCCGGATGAGCACCGGAGCTGCCTTTGTTCGCTTCCCGGGACGTTTGCGGTACCACAGGCTTTTTTCAGAAAGAAATGACTGCTCATAGAGCTGGAACACCGGTTGTATCCGGTCCACCAGATCGCCTGCACGCCGATTGCGGGACAATGCGGTAAGCAGGACATTCAGATTCCCCCGAACGTTCTGATCTCGATTTGTCAGGTTCTCTACCTTCTGCGTTGCAGCCCTTGTATAGCGGCGAACCTGCGCATCGATCTCATTGAGATAGTCGTGCTCCATATTGTCATATCGCTCGTCGATCCAGAAAATTCTCCGCAGCAGATCGGCGCGGCAGTTTTCTACTGTATCTCCTCGTTTATCCTGCAAAGCTGCGTTCGCCATGGCAAGCAGCAGAGCATCATCCTCAGCCCAGCTTCTCAAAACAGATTGAATTGGAACGCGATACTTTGGGACAGAGTCCTTAATTTTCAACGGTCGTATGTATGCCTCAACTACTTTCTGACCAAACTCGTTGAAATGAGAATCCAGTACCTGATTGACGTCCTGCATATCTATCTGCATCTGAAAATAATGCTTCACATTGTGATAGACCATTTGCAACAAATTTATGAGAGCACTGGTGTTATCATAGGCACTGTAAATTGCGGCCATCTTATCGTAAACACTTTCGCTCTCATCAGCGACCTTCAGAGCAGAGTAGGTGCCAAACACATAGGAAAATCCGCGAGCCGGGCGATCATCCCGGAGCCGGTGAAACAGTGCCAGCAGCTGGCTGCTGTAACTTGGGACGGTAATATACTCCTCAAAATCGTCACCTCGCTCTTTTTCAAACCAGCCTTTGCCGCAGAGCTTCCGAATCAAAAAGCGTGCACGGCCGGAGATATCCCGCAACTCCTCCTCATCAATATCTTCCCCTTCAAATGTGGCATCCGCCAGCTGCTGCTCCAATCTGCTGCGGAGCATAGAATACAGCGTGTCTTCGCGTATTTTTAGGTTTTCACGATATGCGCTGTACAGCACATCCAGTGCATCTGCGTATAATGCGCGGTTGGGCGAGGCCAAAGGTGAAAAAAGCTCACCAGGAACCGCTTCAAAAAACTTCATGAAACTTCCTCCTATAGGAGACGACAATTATGATTGGACGATTAATTTGGAATCAGGATAGGCCAGATATCGTATTCGATACGGGGACACTATATGGTGGACTTCACTGTGGAGACTGCTTTGCATGTTGGCTGGATGGGCGCTGGTTCGATGTTCGCCTGGAATATATGAATGATTGGGTTCTGATCCACAACGGTCTTTTTGTTCCAGTTCGTTATGGCGTTCCTGTGCGAATTTAATCAGCCCACCACCAACTTATTTGTCTTCTTCAAAAACTTCGCCGGGATCGGGCGATCCAGCCGCCAGGTGATATTCATTGGCCGACTGCCTTCATGCTTCACATAGCTCGCCGTTCCCAGATAGGTGTATGCCTCCGCACCACCAGTCACGCGGTCTGACTTAAACTCACGCACAAACAGCAGCACCTTGCTGCCGCGATCTTCGTGGTGAATATAGCGCTGGCCAGTGGGCGAATTTTCCGCCGTGGTGCTCTGGCTCTGCCAATGAAACAGGCTCTCACTGATGGAATAGTCGTTGTACATGGTGGTTGGCGAATAGTCCTTATCCGCTTTGTTCAGCGTTACGAAGAATACATCCAACCGTTTGTCCGACAGCCATTTCACACCCTCACGAACGGTGGACGGCTTCATAAAGTCCAGCGCCACCAAGAGCTGGTCGCGGGTATAGGTGCAATGCAAATCCAGAGGACAGTCAAAGCCCAGCTCCACCGGCTCGTCGATAAAGTCGATCTGCTCGAAGCGATAGCGCAGCAGCTCCAGGAGCTCACCGAGCAGAACTGTGCTGTCAGACAGGGCATAGAGGTTACTAAGCACCTCTTCGTCGTCCCAGTCCTCCACAGCCTTACCCCAGACGGTGATGTAAAACATCTGCATCATCCGCTTTTCCGCATCCGGAAGCGCTGCAAAATCGAGGTTGTCCAAACGCGGAAGGACGTCCAACAGGAACGAAATCCAGCGGCGAGAATCAACCACGGCGAGCTTTGCAAACGCTTTGGTCAGGATGTCATGTCCTCCAGCGGCTCCGAAAAGTCCTCGATGGCATCCGCTCTGGCACAAATGCGAGAGAAGGAGGAAAACTTGTAGATCGTCCGTGGGTCAAGATGGTAGTAATCCAAGAAATTTTTGAGCGTCAGCTCCAGCCCACTGTCCTCCGCAAAGGAGGCTGCACGAGCCACCAACCCAGCCGTATTGCCATAGGACGCGCGGATATTCTCCAAAATGTATTTGGCCGCCTTCTTCTCCAACTGGATATAGCAGCCCTTGGGGACGGACACAAAACCGTCCTTGATCTCCCGGCTC
>OLSD01002676.1_pt1 | contig 12252 bp, 10 predicted proteins | sample 1672211 | NCBI WGS metagenome assembly OLSD01 (sample SAMEA3136659, study PRJEB25190) | human gut metagenome | reverse complement strand
TAGGAACAAAATAATACGACAATTCAATATAAACTAATTCTGAACACCTACTTAAAGAATAAGTGTTGGCCAAACCATGACCAAGCCGGTTCCCAGCGGCAAATGGGTGCCGCAGAGAAATCAGTCCGGTTTTAAAAAACAACTCCTAAACGATTCATAGTTTTATGTCAGATAACAACGAATTGCTCGATGTGGGCATGCCTTCAACATCTCCTTCAATCATTAAGGTCATCGGCGTTGGAGGCGGTGGCGGAAATGCCGTCAACCACATGTACCGTGAGGGTATTCACGATGTCAATTTCGTACTTTGCAACACCGATAGCAAAGCATTGATGGACTCTCCCGTTCCCGTTCGTCTCCAGCTCGGAAAAGAAGGACTCGGCGCGGGAAACATCCCGGCAAAGGCCCGCGAAGCCGCCGAAGAAAGCGTTGAAGACATCCGCCAGATGCTCAACGATGGCACCAAGATGGTGTTCATCACCGCTGGTATGGGCGGCGGTACGGGCACGGGCGCCGCGCCGGTCGTTGCTCGCGAAGCCAAGAATATGGGCATCTTGACGGTGGGCATCGTCACCATCCCGTTCCGCTTCGAAGGTAATAAGAAAATCGACCAGGCCCTCGACGGCGTTGACGAAATCTCAAAGCATGTTGACGCCTTGCTCGTCATAAACAACGAACGCCTGCGCGAAATATATCCCGACCTCAATGTGCTCAGCGCCTTCGAAAAGGCCGACAACACTTTGAGCGTGGCTGCGCGAAGCATCGCTGAAATCATTACCATGCACGGCATCATCAACCTCGACTTCCGTGACGTCTGCACCGTCTTGAAAGACGGCGGTGTGGCCATCATGTCTACGGGATTCGGCGAAGGCGAAAACCGTGTGACGAAGGCCATCAACGATGCCCTGCATTCGCCGCTGCTCAACAACAGCGATATTTTCAACTCCCACAAGGTGTTGCTTTCCATCTCTTTCTGCGCAGAAAAAGAAGGCGATTCGCTGATGATGGAGGAAATGAACGAGGTGCACGACTTCATGGAGAAATTCCACGACGACGTGGAGACGAAGTGGGGTCTCTCAACCGACCCATCGCTCGGCAAGAAGGTGAAAATCACCATCCTGGCCACGGGCTTCGGCATTTCCAGTGTGCCGGGCATGCAGGAAAAACACGACGCGGAAGACGAGAAGCGCCGCCAACTCGAAGCCGAAAAGGCCGAGGAGAACGACGAGCGCCGTACACAATATTACGACAACCCCAACCGAAAGAGCGGGCAGCGTAAACGTTCGCGCATCTATCTTTTCGGCTTGGACGACCTCGACAACGAAGAGGTGATCTCGCTGGTTGAAATGACGCCGACGTTTAAGCGTAGCAAGGAAGAACTCAACAGCATCAAGAGCAAGACTTACAACAGCGTGGCCGTGGAACCAGAAAGCGACAACACCAACGGTTCGGCGGCGCAGGTGATTTCATTTGCCTAATAAGTCTCCCCTGTTTCCAAAGTAGAATTCCACCCGTTCGGCTGAAGAAAGAAAGGACTGCTGAGGCTCCCAACGGATGCTTCGGAGCTCATGGCCTTCGGACGCTGAAAATCGCACCACCTAATCCCCAAGTATTCATTCAGAGAATATGTCAGAACTCAACAATACATCAAATCTGTTGGTAGAACCCATCGTTAATCATTCCGCCGAGATCATCAAGGTCATCGGTGTTGGTGGCGGTGGGGGTAACGCTGTGGGGCAGATGTACCGTGAGGGAATTGAAGGGGTTCGCTTCCTGGTGTGCAACACAGACCAAAAAGCCCTCGAAGACTCCGTTGTGCCCGACAAAATTCAGCTCGGCCCCGGTCTCGGAGCGGGCGGCCAGCCTGTCGTTGGCCAGGATTTGGCCGAGAAAAGCCTTGACAAGATCGATGCCATCTTCGACGACAAGGTGAAGATGGTGTTCATCACCGCCGGTATGGGCGGCGGCACCGGCACCGGTGCCTCGCCAGTCATCGCTCGCGAGGCAAGGGCCCACGGTGTGCTGACGGTGGGCATCGTCACCATCCCGTTTCTCTTTGAACGTGAACGCCAAATCGACAAGGCGCTCGACGGTCTTGAACGACTGGGCAAGGAGGTGGATGCCATGTTGGTGATTAACAACCAACGTCTCTGCGACATCTACACCGACCTCACCATCATTGATGCTTTCAAGAAAGCCGACCTCACCCTGACAACGGCGGTGCGCTGCATCGTGGAAATCATTGAGATGCACGGACGTGTCGGGCTCGACTTCTGCGATGTCAGCAACGTTTTGCGTAATGGCGGTGTGGCCATCATGTCGACTGGTTTCGGCAAGGGCGAGAAGCGCGTCACCAAGGCCATTGAAGAAGCGCTCTATTCTCCGCTCATCAACAACAATAATGTCTATCGCGCCCATAAGATCATTTTGGCCATCACCATCAACCCCGACCCGAAATACGCCTTGCGCATGGAGGAAGTGGGGGAAGTGAACGAATTTATGGCCAAGTTCTCCGACAACATTGAGACCAAATGGGGTCTCGTGACGGACGAGAATATGGGCGAACAGGTGAAAATCACGATTCTCGCCTCTGGATTTAATCTCAACGGGCAGACGGTTGATGATGAATACACGCAGCGTCACGCGGCCATACGTGCCCGCTATTATGACGACGGCGGTCCTATGCGCAAACGCGTGCGCCACAAGCGCCAGGTGTTTCTCTTCGACACGGCCGACCTCGGCAACGAGCGTCTGGCTGAGGCGGTGAGTGCTTCGCCGACCGACACGCGCACCAGCGGAACGCTCGAATCTTTCTTGCATCTCAAGCAGCAATCGCTCGGGGATGGTGCTCGCGATGACGCCGAGAACGCTGTGGGGCAGCCGACTGGTTTTTCTGCCAATGGTGGCGCAAGAGTGGAGGAGGGGAGTGTTGTCATAGATTTTTCGAACTAATTGATGGTGTCTTCATCCGCCGAAGATTTCGATGCGGATGAAGATGTCTTTTAAATCCCAATATATTATGTCACTTTTTGATCAAGTCAGCAAGGATATTGTTGCTGCCATGAAGGCCAAGGACAAAGTGCGCCTTGAAGCATTGCGTAACATCAAGAAATTTTTCATAGAAGCCAAGACGGCTCCGGGAGCCAACGACACGCTCGATGATGCTGTCGCCCTCAAAATCCTCGCCAAGCTCGCTAAGCAGGGCCGCGACACGGCCGCTCTCTATCACGAGCAAAACCGCCCCGACCTCGCTGAGGAAGAGGAGGCACAGGCCAAGGTGATTGAAGAGTATCTCCCAAAGGCCCTCACGCCGGAGGAACTCGAAGCTGAGGTGAAAGCCATTATTGCTCAGGTGGGTGCAACGAGCGCCAAGGACATGGGCAAGGTGATGGGCGTTGCCAGCAAGCAGTTGGCAGGCCGCGCTGACGGTCGCGCCATTTCGACGCTCGTCAAGCAACTCTTGGCGTAAGGGAGGCGTAGTTTCCGAGAAGGGCGCAGATGGTGTCGCTCCGGAATCAGTTGCCTTCAGGCACCTCGTGACCACCTACTTACCAATATAAGACAGCCGGATGTAACCAGAAAGACGGGGACATCCGGCTGTTTTTTTTCTCGGCATGGATGAAAAAAATTGAAGTTCCTTTTTTACTTTTGCTTTTCGGCAGGGTCATATAGAAAGAAGCAGCAAGCAAGCGGGCGCTCACGAACAACGTTGTGCGCCCCAACCAATGAAACGTTTCGAAGTCTGCTCAGCATTGTTGAACCCATTATAAAAAATTACGACGATGAAAAGTATTGGAAATTTCAAGAGTTTGTTCCTCATGTTGGTGATGGCTCTGTTTTGCATGACGGCAATGGCACGTCCTGGCCGCGTTCACACTGTCAACCGCTCCCGTGTGGTGATGATGGCGAAAGTTAAACCTTGTCCTTGCAAGAAGCATCACAAGAAATGCAAGAAACACCGTCATTGCAAGAAGCATCATTGCTTCTGCGTGAGATATTCACATCCGATGAACCACCGTAGATAGGCGCCGGGAAACACAAGACAATGTCCAGCGCGGCGCCCAAGAATAATCCCAGACATAACACATCATGGCAACTGACGACAAAGAAATAATCAACCTCATAGGCCGGGACCCCAACGGCGGTTTCCGTCAGCTGATGGGCAAATACCAAGAGGCGGTTTACTGGCATGTGCGCCGAATGGTCGTCTCGCACGACGACGCGCAGGATGCCGCGCAGGAAACCTTCGTGAGGGTCTATCGGTCGTTGAGGACTTATCGTGGAGAATGCTCCCTGCGCAGTTGGATCTACCGCATAGCCACCAACGAGGCCCTGCGCGTGATTTCAAATCGCCGCCAGGAAATGGTTTCCTTGGACTCGGAATCAACGGGGGCCGAACTGATTGCCGCAGGCGATTATGTGGACTACGACAACGCAGTGGCCGTGAAATTTCAAAAGGCGATTCTCACGCTCCCGCCGAAACAGCAGTTGGCATTCAACCTGAGATACTACGACGAAATGAGCTTTGAGGAAATTTCGCAGGTGGCGGGAACTACGCCTTCAAGCGTCAAGGTCAGTTACCACGTGGCCAAAGACAAAATCATTGCATACATGAATTCTAATGACTGAACAGATGAAACAGACTTTCGATTTCAAGCAAATTGGCAAGCGGATGCCTTACCGAGTTCCCAACGGTTTCTTCCAGGAAATGGAATACAACGTGCTGGATGCCGTGGCTGAAAAGGCGGCAGAGCGTAAGCCAGCAATGACTGAGCGTAAGTCGGCAATGGCAGAGCGTAAGCCGCTACAGGCAAAACGTTTCGTCTTTACGCGCTTGGCAAAATATGCAGCAGCCGTAGCCGCGTCGGTCGTTGTCTTATTGGCGGTCAACGTGAAATTCTTCCACACCGCAGCGCCTGCGGAGATGCAGGACGTGGAAGCCGCTTTCAACCAGCTCTCTTTGAGCGACCAGGAATGTCTCGTTGAACTTTATCAGGAAGATGTGTTCTTGGATAATGATTATTAGTTGGCCGCAAGGCGATAAGTTTCTTCGGCCGCTTCGTATTTATGCATAAATAAAAAACTAAACAAATATACAATCATGAAAAAGATATTGGGTATTCTCATACTCGTTGTGGCCGCAGTGTTCCAGGCCCAGGCTTCTGACCAGACACCGCAGCAACGCCACACTCGTGAACAATTTGCCAAGATACAGGCCGAGCACATCGCCCACGATTTGGCACTTGACGACAAAACGGCGACGCTATTCATTGACACCTATTGCCAAAGCCAGAGGGAAGTGTGGGCTGTGGTGGGTAATCGCGTGAAAAGCGAGGGCAGTTCTGAGGAAAATTCTGAACGGGCCATCAAACGGCGTTTCGAAAATAGCGAAAAACTGCTTGCCATCCGCCAGAAGTATTATAAGAAGTATTCTGAATTTCTCACCCAGCGACAAATCCAGCGCGTCTATGAGATTGAAAAGAAATGGAAGAAAATTCCTCTGAAGCGCCGAGGCAAAATGCGCCGAGGCAACCGCTGACCCCTTGGGTCGATTGCTAAACGGATTGCAGGCACTGGAAGCGCTGCAAGTAAAGAGAAAATCGCGATATAATCAGGAGAGTCATCGCGTATCTTGATACAAATTATCGCCCGCCGAGTTGCCATAAAAAAGTCCGCCTGCGAAAGCCAATTCGCAGGCGGACATTTTTATGAAGTCTGTTGGCGGAAATCTGGTGCTTGCTTTGCGCCAGATATTCTCCGCTCGTCAAACCACTGAAGCTTATTTCATGAAGACCTTAAACAGGCCGCCACCATCAGGGTCGTTGTATATTTTCTTCTCATTCGGTTTCTTGCAAGCCTTGATGGCTTCCAAGTCCGCAGCAGAAGCTTTGCGGAAATTCTTATAGGTGGCGGGGAATCCAGTCACCGTCAGCACTCTTTCGCCATAGGAAGTGCGTTCGAAGACAAACTGCGGTTCGAGCAATACATCGGCATTATTTGCTTTCAGCAACTGGGCAACGAGATTCCCCTGAGCCACTTGTTTCGAGGGTTCGCCCAAGTGGAACGGCCTGAAGCTCCACGTCATCGTCTGTGTGGCTTTCTGTTGGATTTCCAAGTCAGCTACTTCTGGATAGGTCACGACCGTTGACTCTACCATTGCAGTGGTGGCCGTTTTCGTAATGGTTGAGCACGACGACATAAAGAGCGCCGCACAGACAGCTGTTAGTAAAAATAACTTTTTCATAACCAGCCCCTTTCTTTATTTGTTTCTGAAATTTTTGTATTTAGCAGGGTAGCCGCTGACTTCAACGCTTTTGTATTTTGAACCAAAGAGTCCCTTTTTCTTTACGAAGGTGAATTCCGGCGCCACAAGCACGTCGGCATTGCCGCTCTTCATGAGCAGTTCTTTAACGGCCGTGTTTTGCAAGTTCTTCTTTCCGCCTCTTCTTGCTCTGGCTTCCGTGTAATAAACGTGCTCGACTCTCTGTGAGGAAATCTCCAAGTCGGCCATAGAATTTGTGGTCAGGCCGTTTTCAACGTCTATAGAAGTTGCAGTCTTGGTAATGGTGGTGCAAGAAGCTAAGGCGAAGCTGGCGCACAGGGCAATGAAAATCTTTTTCATGGTTGCAAAAAAATGAGTTGGGTTCCGTTCGGTGCTTGTATATTTAGTTGTGCAGGAACCGTTGATACAGCTAAAACTGTGCTTTTGCGAAAAGCACTTTGTAATAATACGCTTGCAAATGTAAATATTTTTAGAAATATGTGCAAATACTTAAAATTCCCTTCCTGCCTAAGCGGTAGCCTTCTCATGCCAAGCGGTCGTATTTTAAGTTTGTGTGGTAATTTTTTTTTGACGCTCGCATGCGAGGAATAATGTCCTCCCGCCCCTTAAATCATAAATATTTCTTACCTTTGTTGCTGGAGAACAATCCCCTATTGCAAAGACACAGTATAAATCCAAGTATTCATGATAGTACACGTTGCCAATCCCATTTATGATTCCGTCTTCAAATATATAATGGAAGACGAGCGCATAGCCAAGACTGTGCTTTCCGCGTTGCTGAAGAAAGAGGTCGTTCATGTTACGGTGCGTCCACATGAATATGCCAATACCACCCGCAATGCGATATCCATGTTTCGCATAGATTTCGCAGCAACAGTGGTTGAAGACGACGGTTCGGAGCAAGTCATCTTGATTGAATTACAGAAGACTTGGCTGAACACAGAAACATTGCGTTTCCGCCAGTATCTGGGCGTGCAATACGGCAACCAGTGCAACATACAGGTGGATTCCAAGGAAGGCTATGCCTATCCGATGGTTGCCGTCTATCTGTTGGGACACCGCGTTGGGAACATAGACACCCCTGTGCTTTATGTCAACCACAAAACATACGACTACGAGGGCGCTGAAGTGGCCGAGGGGATGACCGACCCGTTCGTAGAAAGTCTGACGCACGATAGCATCATTGTGCAAATTCCCTTGCTCAAAGGTCGCGTAAACAACCGCCTGGAAAAAGTGCTAAGCGTTTTCGACCAAAGCAAGACCGACTCGGAAAACAAGCAACTCCTGAACATCGACGAACACAGCTATGAGGATGACGCCGATATGATGTATGTCATCCATCGCTTGACGGCCGCCGCCGCCGATGCCGACATCCGTTCAGACATGAACGTCGAGGATGAATATTTCTCGGCCATAGAAGACCGCGACACGGAAATAATGACGCTGGGCGAGGAACTTAAACAACAACGAGCGGCGAATAAAAAGCAGGAAGATACGCTTCGCCAGCAGGAAGATGCGCTCCGCCAGCAAAACCTCATGTTGAAAAGCATGGTGAAGGCGATGCTTGAGAAGGGAATGTCCATCAAGGAAGTATCTTTACTGGTCAACAAGGACGTGGCGTTCTTGGAGAATCTCATAAAATAATTCAGACAACTTACTTAACTAATAAAGGGGCGTTCCGAAGAATCTGGTAAAGCAAGGGCTGTTTGCAATCAAATGACAGTGGAAGAATATCTTGAACAACCAGTTCTTTGGCCATTACGAAGGCCAGATTTTTAAGAATACCCTCCGAACCAAAAACGAAACAAGAAATGAAGTTATCAACTGGCTCTTTGTTGGCCTTGGCGCTCGCGCCGGCCATTTCTGCCCAAGCGGCAGGAAAGGGCAAAGACAAAACGCCGACGCGCCCCAACGTCATCTTTATCTATGCCGATGACTTGGGCTTCGGAGACCTTGAATGCTATGGTGCCAAGAATGTGGAAACACCAAATGTAAACCGTTTGGCCGCCAATGGCATACGCTTTACCAATGGTTATGCCACTGCGGCCACTTCTACGCCCTCGCGCTATTCTATGCTGACGGGAGAATATGCCTGGCGCAAACCGGGAACGGACGTCGCTGCGGGTAATGCGGGAATGATCATTCGTCCGGAACAGTTCACCATTGCCGATGTGTTCAAGAGCGCTGGTTATGCAACGGCCGCTTTCGGCAAATGGCACCTCGGCTTGGGCGACAAAACGGCTGAGCAAGATTGGAACGCGCCGCTTGCCACTGGTCCTAACGACCTTGGTTTTGACTATTCCTATATAATGGCTGCAACGGCCGACCGTGTGCCTTGCGTGTTCATCGAAAACGGTTCGGTGGCCAATTACGATCCTTCTGCGCCCATAGAAGTGAGCTATCAGAGAAATTTCCCGGGCGAACCGACGGGGCGTGCCAATCCGGAATTGCTTTACAACCTGAAGCCGAGCCACGGACACGACATGAGCATTGTCAACGGCATCAGCCGCATCGGCTATATGAAGGGCGGCGGCAAAGCGCTTTGGAAAGACGAGAACATCGCCGACTCCATCACCGCCCATGCCGTCAACTTCATCAACCAGCACAAGAAGGAACCCTTCTTCATGTATTTCGCCACCAACGATGTCCACGTGCCACGCTTCCCCCACGAGCGTTTCCGTGGTAAAAACAAAATGGGCTTGCGTGGCGATGCCATCGTGCAGTTCGACTGGACTGTCGGCCAAATCATGGCCGCCCTCGAAAAGGCCGGATTGAGCAAGAACACCCTCATCATCCTCTCGAGCGACAATGGTCCGGTGGTTGACGACGGCTACGCCGACCGCGCAGAAGAACTCCTCAACGGCCACAGTCCTACGGGCAATTTGCGTGGCGGAAAATACAGCGCCTTTGAAGGTGGCACGCGCATTCCGCTCATTGTTCACTGGCCCGCACAAATCAAGGGAGCACAGGAGAGCAACACCCTCGTGTCGCAAATCGACTGGCTCGCTTCAATGGCCGAGTTCGTTGGTGCCCGCATCCCGAAGGGTGCCGCCCCCGACAGCTACAACTATCTCGACAACCTCCTCGGACGTACCAACGAAGACCGCCCCTGGATCATCGAGCAGGCTTCAAACCACACGCTCTCCGTTCGTACGCGCAACTGGAAATACATCGAGGGAAGCGACGGCGGCAAGATGATTACGTGGGGCCCGAAGATAGAAACAGGTTATGCCCCCGTTCCGCAGCTCTATAATATGAGCGACGAGACCGAACAGGTGGACGTTGCCGCGAAAAACCCGCAGAAAGTGTTTGAGCTTGAGCGCATCTTGCGTAAGGTGAGAACGCAGACCCTGCGCATCCGCCGCCCGTCCGTTCAGAAATAATCAAATTAAACTCTCAATCATAAGAGGCAGCAGGAAAACTTGCTGCCTCTTTTGCTTTCTTCGATTGTCTTTTCGCGCGGGCAAATTGTGCTTTTCGTCTCGGATTATGTTTTATTAGTCAACGATATAGCTTGGAAATGGAGAAAACTTTTTACCTTTGCAGGGTTTTATAAACATTACGTCGCAGGCATTTGTCCCCAAAGGCAAAGCCCGACCATTCACCAAAAACAGGACATCCGTGAAACAAAAATTATTTCTCACCTTCATCCTTGTCACCTTCGTGACGTTTGCCGCCGTAGCGCAACGCATCACGGGTGTTGTCACCGACTCCAAGACCGGAGAGGCCCTGCCTTTTGCCAATGTCTCCATCGAGGGAGGTAGTTACACGCGCACCAATGAAGCAGGCCGTTATGCCTTGCCCTTCAAGGCCGGAAAAATGCGCGTGTCGATGATTGGCTATGCCACGAAGACCCTGAAGGTGCAGCAGGCCGGTGTCTATAACGTGAAGCTCGACGACAATTCGGCCAAATTCGGAACGGCCGTTGTGACGGGCCACAAGACCAAGTACACGCGCAAAAACAACCCAGCCGTTGAGCTCATGCGCAAGGTGATAGAAGCCAAGAAGATGAGCGACCTCAAGCTCCACGACTATTACTCCATCCACAAATATTCTAAACTCACGTTTGCCTTCAACGACGTCACCGACAAAATCTTCGAGGAAGGCAAATTCAAGAAGATGCCCTTCCTCAAAGACCATGTGGAAACGTGCAACGAAACCGGCAAGCTCATCCTCCCCATCTCTGTCGATGAAAACGTGACGCGCGAAATCTATCGCCGCACGCCCCATGCCGACAAGAGCATTGTGCTCGGCCAGCGCAGCAGCGGCATCAACGACCTCTTCAATACGGGCGACATTCTCAGCACCGTCCTCAAAGACTGCTTCACCGATGTGAACATCTACGAAGACGAAGTGCGCCTGCTGCAATACCCCTTCGTCAGCCCCATCTCCTCGCGTTCCGGCATCAGTTTTTATCGTTTCTTCATTGAAGACACCACCTACGTCGACAACGCCAAGTGCATCCGTGTCGACTTTACGCCCAATAACGCCCAGGACTTCGGCTTCTCCGGTTCGCTCTACATCCTTGCCGACTCCACCTACCGCATCAAAAAGGCCGACTTGGGCATTCCGCGCCGTTCCGATGTCAATTTCGTTGAAAGCATGCGCGTCATCCAGGAATTCACGCAGCTGCCCTCTGGCGAACAAGTCTTGAAGAGCGACGATATGATTGTGCAGCTAAAGCTCGCCAGCTTCCTGCAGAAATTCCAGGTCAAACGCGTCACGGAATACAGCGATTTCTGCTTCGACCCCATCCCCGACAAGACCTTCAAATTTAAGGGCGACCAGCAAACCGATGTCAACGCCCGCATTCGTCCCGAAGAATTTTGGGCCGAACACCGTTCCGAGGCGCTCACGCAAAGCGAAGACAAGATGGATGTGCTCGTTCGCCAGCTCGAGCGCGTGAAAGGTTTCAAGGCCGTGCTCTTCGTTGCCAAAGCCTTCATCGAAAACTTCGTTGAGACGAGCGTCGACCCCAAGCATCCTTCGAAGGTCGACATCGGTCCCGTCAACACCATGATTTCGCAAAACTTTGTCGACGGCCTGCGCCTCCGCGCCTCGGCCCAGACAACGGCCAACCTCAACCCCCATTGGTTTGCCAAGGGCTACGTGGCCTACGGCTTCAAGGACGAGCGCTGGAAAGGGCTCGGCGAGGTGACCTATTCTTTCAATAAGAAAGCCTATCTGCCGCGCGAATTTCCTGTCAACAACCTCACCTTCACCTACAACCGCGACGTCATGTCGGCCAGCGACAAATTCCTGCCAACCGACAAAGACAACGTCTTCACCTCGTCTAAGTGGAAGAAGGTCGACCACATGATGTACTACGAGACCTTCCGCCTCCTTTGGGACCGCGAATGGGAAAACGGTTTGCGTTTCAAGGTGCAGGCCCGCACCGAGCGCGACGAGCCCACGGCGGCGCTCTTCTATCAGAGCCTCGACGGCCTCGGCGTTCCTTCGCAAGACGCTTCGCTCCATCGCAAGTATTTCCGCACAAACGACCTCACGCTCGGTCTCTCATATCAGCCAGGCGCCGTCTGGATTAACACGAAGCAGCGACGCATCACGATGAACCACGATTCGCCCATCTATTCGCTCTCGCACACCTCCGGTCTCTACGAGCAACACGGGCAGGACTACAACTACAACCTCACGGAAGCCAGCATCTATAAGCGTTTCTGGCTTGCCTCATGGGGAAAAATCGACACCTACTTGAAGGGCGGCGTGCAGTGGAACAAAGTGCCGCACCCCTTGCTCGTGATGCCGGCGGCCAACTTGTCGTATATCATGGAGGACAACACCTTCAACCTCATCGACAACATGGAATTTCCAACCGACCGCTATGCCTCGCTCATGCTCTCCTGGGATATGAACGGAAAAATCCTCAACCGCATCCCCCTCATCCGCAAGCTCAAGTGGCGTGAATACATCGGTGCCAATGTATTCACGCCACTTGAGCTTGCGGATGA
>OLSD01002673.1_pt1 | contig 12256 bp, 12 predicted proteins | sample 1672211 | NCBI WGS metagenome assembly OLSD01 (sample SAMEA3136659, study PRJEB25190) | human gut metagenome | reverse complement strand
CTCGCATTGTCCGTGAGTTTCCGCCGTTTTCCTTCAAAGTCCGGATAGCGACTCTAACTCGAAATCAGGTGTACCGGCAACGGTACCGTGGGTTCGAATCCCACCCACTCCGCCAATTTCTTGTTGAAAGTGTTCAATCAGAAGCGTTCTGATTGAACACTTTCACTATATTTCACGACTTTTTCGAGTTTTTTCCGACCACTGTATGTGGGGCAAATTCTTATCTCCTGCAAATTTCAATGCTGAAAACGCCTTGTGCAGCAGGGCTTTCCGGGCTTTTGGAGAGAAAACAGGAGAGAAAAAGCTACGCCTTTTCCGTCTGAAATCCAAGTCCTGAAAGCATGGCATCTGCCGAGGACAGCTTTGTGCTGTAGTCTAGATGGGCATAGATGTTTGCCGTCGTGGAAAAATCACTGTGTCCCAGCCAATCCTGAATCTGCTTCATCGGAACACCGTTTGCCAGCATGCGTGAGGCACAACTATGTCTGAGATCATGGAAGCGAATGCGCCGCAGGCCGTTTGCATCCAGCAGCTTCGGAAATTGCTCCGTCACATAATGCGGCTTGATGAGGTCTCCCATCTCGTTGATGCAGACATAACCGGCGAACTGCTTATGGTATGACCGACCGCATGCAGTTATTTTAGAGAACTGCATTGCTTTTTTGAAAATCAAAACCATCAAGAACTTGCATCTTTTTTGTGAATTTGTGCATGAGCTGATTGCAATTAAAGAGGTTATCGTGTATAATAAAATAGAAGTCGTGATTAGCGAATGAGTAAAGGGGTGTATGTTATGGGGATAAGTTATAAAAAACTTTGGATGCTCCTGCTAAATCGAGACATAAAGAAGTCCACCCTCCGGCAAGAGCTTAACCTTGCATCCGGAACATGGACGAAACTGAATAAGGGGGAAGAAGTGTCCCTCTCTATTTTGCTGCGCATTTGCGGCTACTTGAATTGTGACATTGGAGATATTTGTGAAGCTGTGCGAACGGACAAGGACTGAGTCCGGTTTTTCGTGCAGCTCTTTTTGTAGAATAATAAATGTGAAACTATAACTTTGGAGGTTGCTGAAATGGCTGAGAATAATACAAGCAATATCGGCTTTGAGAAACAAATCTGGGACGCGGCTTGCGTCTTGCGTGGAAACATCGACGCATCCGAATATAAGTCCGTCGTTCTCGGATTGATTTTCTTGAAATACATTTCTGATCGCTTCGAGGCAAAGTACAAGGAACTGGTTGAAGAAGGCGATGGATTTGAAGAAGACCAGGACGAATACACTGCCGAAAACATCTTCTTTGTCCCTGAGAATGCACGATGGAGTGCGATTGCCGCCGCTCACACGCCGGAGATTGGCACGGTGATTGATGATGCAATGCGTAGCATTGAGAAAGAAAACAAGCGTCTCAAGCTCCCCAAGAACTTTGCCCGTCCAGAACTGGACAAGCGGCGCCTTGGCGAAGTGGTTGATCTCTTCACCAATATTCAGATGATCGAGCATGGGAACAGCAAGGACATTCTCGGTCGTACATATGAATACTGCCTCTCCAAGTTTGCCGAACAGGGAGGCAAACTTGCCGGTGAGTTCTATACTCCCTCTTGTGTTGTGCGTACCCTTGTTGAGGTGTTGCAGCCATTTATGCCATGCGAAAATTCACAGGCATTAACTTCATGACGGAGGCGGTTCCGGATGAAACAACGCTGTGCAAATTCCGTCATCTTTTGGAAGCGAATGGCCTGAACAAGCTGTTTTTCGACGCGATCAACCATGTTATGGTGCAAACCGGACACATGATGAAGGGCGGCACCATTGTAGACGCCACCATCATCAATGCTCCCTGCTCCACCAAGAATACGGAGAAAGCCCGAGATCCGGAAATGCACCAAACGAAAAAGGGAAATGAGTGGAAATTCGGAATGAAATGCCACATTGGAGTAGACGCAGGCAGCGGTCTGGTTCACACGATGACCGTCACAGCGGCAAACGAGCATGACATCACCCAGACAGCGAACTTACTCCGGGAAGATGACGGGGTAGTCTATGGGGATTCTGGATATCTTGGAGTGCAGAAGCGGCCCGAAATCGCAAACAACGAGCATTTTTCAAAAATTGATTTCCGCATTAACCGCCGCCCCAACAGTCTTCCCAGGGTCAGCGACAACGCGATTGACTGGGAGCGTTATATTGAAAACCGCAAATCCTCGGTGCGCTGCAAAGTAGAGCACGCATTCCGGATCATCAAGTGTCAGTTCGGCTACAGGAAAACCGTGTATCGTGGTCTGAAGAAAAACGAGAACCGAGTGTACGCCATGTTCGCCTGCGCGAATCTGTATGCGCTTGCCATCGCCGGACGAAAACTTTCCACAACCTGACACAGGGGCAGTCTGCCCTTTTTCGGGAAACGGAGCAGAAAAGCAGATAAATAACGGCTGTTTTGCACTGAAATTACCTAAACTAAGCGCAAATAGCGGCTAATACATCGAGTAGGAACAGGATAAAGGCTATTATTCAGAGGTTCCCTAGATATTTTCGGTCAAAAATCTCTGAAGCAACTAATCAAACTTATAAAAATTTGGGAAACCATGCCTCAAGTTTTCGACCGATGTTTGTCCCGCAAACGGATACATATTTTAACACGTTAAGTGTACGGAAAGAGAAAGCAGGGAAATGCGACTATGACTTTACAGCAAATTCGATATTTTATTGCCGTAGCTGAATGTGGGTCCATTAGCGCAGCGGCAAAGAAGTTGTTTATTTCGCAATCTAGTATCTCTGAAGCGATCAAAGAAATTGAAAGCACTTATGGTATCACTGTGTTCAATCGACATAGCCGTGGTATCCAGTTGACTAGGGACGGCGATGAATTATTAGTAGAATTAATGCGCATACAACATCATTTGGAATATCTGGATGAAAGGTACAGTATGCGTCAAAAACGGCAGGACGTACTATCCGTGGCCACGCAACATCATATCTGCGGTCTGGATTCTTTTGCAGCGTTTCTGAGCGAGAGCCAAGAAGATACCTACTGGATGGAATTTTTGGAATGCAGTACCCCAAAGGTGTTGAGCGAGGTAGAAAACAATGCTGCGGATATCGGCATAGTGTTTTTTAACGCAGAAGCAGAAAAGCAGATGCTTCGGGAACTGAAAAGCCGCCATTTGGAATTCCATTTAATTTGTGGCGGACAGGCCCATGCTTATTTTAGTGAAAACCACCCGCTAGCGTGTCAACAAGATGTATCTATGGAAGAATTGTCTTCCTATCCTTTTATTTCCTATGACCGCAAAAGTGGGGTAAACAATGTGTATACGGATGTAGTTCTATTTAGTCAATATCGAAAGGTTGTGACAGTGGGGGATCGTGCTACCGCGCAAGCAATGATGCAAGGCAGCAATGCTTTTACAATAGGCAGTGGCTTTCGCTCTTTGCTGGATCCCTCGCAAGTTCTATGTAAGCCCATCCGTGATGGAAATCAAATCAAAATTGGATGGCTGTCCAGTGAAAGGGTGATTCTTTCGGATAATGCAAAACGATATGTAGATCTTTTGCAGCAAGAAATATATTCCGGAAGATAGCGTAAACTTTGCTCTTATATATTTTATAAAATTTCCCAGTATGGCAGGTACTCGGCAAAACCGATGGCCTGCCATCTTTTTTTTGAAATTGTTAAAAAACAAGAAAATGTTATAATTTTTATAACAGCAATGTCTCTACGGATGTGGCATTTCTTTTGATGTTTCAATCAAAGCTACGAAGGGGTGGATGTCGATGCTTCGATATTTTGTTAAAAGGATTCTATCTACGATTCCAGTTCTGCTGATTATATCTGTGATCGTGTTCTCTATGATCCACTTAACACCGGGTGATCCAGCGCAAAGTATGCTAGGTCCCGAAGCCAGCGAGGAGCAGGTGGAGTCTTTGCGGAAGGCCATGGGTCTATATGATCCGCTGCCCGTACAGTATGTAAATTGGATTGCAGATATTCTGCATGGAGATTTTGGCACCTCAGTTGCAAACAATGAGCCAGTTCTTTCCGCAATTCGCAGCCACATGGGACCGACGATTTCCGTCACACTGTTCGCATTAGTCATTGATTTGTTGATTGCTTTACCACTAGGAATCTTGGCGGCTCGAAAAAAGGGTTCTGCAGCTGATCAGCTAGTATCTGTGGTATCCCTTTTGGGCGTATCCCTACCAGACTTTTTAATTGGTCTATTTTTGATGCTGTTATTTGCTGTCAAATTAAAATGGCTGCCTTCCTCAGGTTATGTACCGCTGTCTAATGGCCTAATAGCGCATCTTCGCTCAATTACCTTGCCCTCTATAGCCCTGGGTTTTACATATTCCGCTTTGATGATGCGCATGACAAAAGCCGCTGTGTATGATGCTTTGCATAGTGACTATATTAAATTTGCAAAAGCTAAAGGCGTTCATACAGCGCCGCTGTTATTAGTTCACTCAATGAAAAATGCCTCGGTCAAGCTACTGACAATTGTTGGACAGGCTATCATTGGTATGCTTTCTGGCGCAGCGGTCATTGAAACGATTTTTATGATTCCAGGTGTGGGGCAACTAATCGTTCTTTCAATCTCCAGACGAGATTATGGAGTAATTCAAGCGGTTGTCCTTTTAGTGGCACTCATGAATGTGGTTATCATGTTGCTGGTTGATCTGATGTATGGCATGATCGATCCACGCATCAAAATGGAGTGAAAGGAGATTGCGCAATGAAGGTCGAAATTGAACGCGATGTTTCACATCTGCAAAAGAAAATGCTGCAGGAGCAGCGCCGCATTAAGCTTCGCCGCTTATTCCGCAACCGCCTTTCTATGCTTGGAGCTATAATCGTACTCTTGATGATTATCATTGCTGTGGCAGCTCCCCTGATTGCCCCTCAGGATCCTTATGCCATTACTGTGGCAAACCGCCTATTGCCGCCCAGTCATGCGCATTGGTTCGGTACAGATTCTATGGGTGAGGATGTATTCAGTCGTGTTATTTATGGAGCACGGATCTCCATGATGGTCGGCTTCTGTGTCAGTGTGTTGGCTGGTGTGGTAGGCATGCTGTTAGGGCTTTATGCCAGCACCAACAAGATCTTGGATAATATTTTGATGCGCATATGTGACGGACTTAAGTCCATTCCATCTATGTTATTTGCTATATGCTTAATGACTATATTGGGAGCAGATGTGAAAAATGTTATTTTTAGTCTGGCCATTACCAGCATTCCCAATATGGCACGCATTGCCCGTTCCGAAGCGCTGGTGGTGCGGGAGCAAACTTATATAGAAGCTCTTCGGTCTATGGGGGCCAGTGAGAGCCGGATTTTGTGGCGGCATATTATGCCTAATATCATTTCACCCGTAATCGTCCAAATGACATTCGTATTTGCATCTTCCATTATTCAGGAAGCAGCCTTGAGTTTTCTTGGAGCAGGTGTGCCAGCTGGTGACCCAAGTTGGGGAAGTATTCTCAGTGACGGCAAGAATTATATCTATAACTCGTGGTGGCTTATCGTATTTCCCGGCATCTTCACAATAGTGTCCGTGCTGGGATTCAACTTATTTGGTGATGGCCTGCGGGATTTCTTTGATCCCACAAAGACTTGAGGGAGGACAGCATGGATAGAAATGTAATCCTGGATGTAAAAAACCTTTCTACAACCTTCCACACAGAACGCGGTGATTATCAGGCAATATCCGGTGTCTCCTTTCAAATCCGAAAAGGGGAAATCGTCGGCATAGTAGGAGAATCCGGTTGCGGTAAAAGTGTGACTTCTCAGTCTATTTTACGCCTATATGATGAGCATCGGGAAGCTCGTCACAGCGGGGAGGTGCTGTTCGAGAACGATGATCTCCTGAAGCTTTCTCAAAAAGAGATGGAGCGCCGTCGAGGCAGCGACATCGCCATGATATTTCAAGACGCTCTCAGCACATTGAATCCTGTTTTGACCATTGGATATCAGCTTCGGGAGCCTATGCGTATCCACAACAAAGGTATGAGCAAAAAAGAGGCTACAGAAAAAGCAATTCATCTACTGCGTTTAGTGGGAATACCTGAACCAGAACAGCGCATCAGACAGTATCCGCATGAACTTTCTGGCGGTATGCGTCAGCGTGTGATGATAGCCATTTCCTTGGCTTGTCAACCGCGGCTTTTAATTGCCGATGAGCCTACCACGGCATTGGATGTTACGATTCAAGCTCAGATCATGGACCTGATTTTAGAGTTGAATCAACAGCTGCAAATGGGTGTCATGCTGATTACTCACGATCTAGCAGTAGTAGCGGAAACCTGTACTCGGGCAATCGTCATGTATCTGGGGCAGGTAGTAGAGGAAGCTTCTGTAGAAGACTTGTTTCAGCATCCCATGCACCCTTATACACAGGGCCTGATTGCCTCAGTCCCTCGTTTGTACGCCCCCAGTAAGGAGCGGCTGCATGTGATTGAGGGGACTGTACCTTTTCTGAACGACATCCCCACTGGATGCCGCTTTGCCCCTCGATGCGCTTATGCTACGGACCACTGCTATATTCAAATGCCGGAATTGGTCCCAGTGGGTAATCAGAAAGTGCGTTGTTGGAGAGTCTGTCAAGGGGGAGGTGTCTGCAATGGCTGAACGTGACATCATTCTGCAGGCAGAACATATCTTCCGTACATTCTCCATAAAATCCGGCAAAAACCTCAGTGTTCAAGCAGTTTGTGATGTTTCTTTGACCATTCATGCTGGAGAAATCTATGGATTGGTAGGCGAATCTGGCTGTGGAAAAAGCACATTGGGCCGCGTGCTGAGTTATCTGATTCCTCCAACAAGCGGCCGCGTCTGGTTAAACGGTATAGACCTCTCTAAGCTTTCTAAACAGGAACTGCGGGAAAAGCGCCGTATGATTCAAATGGTGTTTCAGGATTGCTTTTCCTCTATGGATCCTCGGCAGCGAGTGGGAGACGCCTTAGTGGAGGTCTTGAAGATTCATCAAGTCTGTCCTCCAGCAGAACGGCTGCCCATAGTCGTCAACATGATTGAGCAAGTAGGAATGCGGCCAGAGCATCTGTTTCGTTATCCCCATGAATTTTCTGGTGGTCAGCGTCAGCGTATAGGACTTGCCCGAGCCTTACTGTTGCATCCGGAGTTGGTTATCTGTGATGAACCAGTTTCAGCGTTGGATGTTTCAATTCAGTCACAGATTTTGAATTTGTTGCTAGATTTGCAGCAACAGGGCAATCACAGCTATTTATTTATTGCTCATGACATCAGTGTTGTAAAGCATATCTCCGACCGTATTGGTGTGATGTATTTGGGTCATCTAATGGAGGAAGCTGAAACGCAAAAACTTTTCCAAAACACGTTGCATCCGTATACCAAAGCGTTGCTCTCTGCGGTTCCGACCATCGAAAAGCAGGCAAAAAAGCGGGAAATCCTACAGGGAGAGTTGCCCTCGCCTATTCATGCCCCATCTGGCTGCGTATTCCGCACCCGCTGTCCTTATGCTACGGCAGCTTGTGCCGAAGCACTGCCGGAATGGAAGGAAATTGCTCCCGGGCACAAGGTGGCTTGCCATCTGTATGATTAATTTAAAATAGAAAGGAATGAGAAAATGCCACCCCAAAAAATTCAATGTGATATTCTAATTGATGATTGCACATTGCTGAACAAGGATTTCAAAATTGAAGAGCACAAGTCTGTGGCCGTAAAGAATGGCATAATTGAGGAAGTGGGACAAAGCAGTGCTATGTCTGCCAAATACAAGGCAGCACAGCTACTCTCTGGCGAAAACAAATTGTTAATGCCTGGCTTTGTGGACGGACATACTCACGTTTGCCAGCAACTATTGCGAGGAAGAGCCGGCGGTAGGGAACCAATGACTTGGTCCCATGTACTTGTGCCGTTTGAAAGTGCCTTGACCCCTGAAGATGTTCGGGTCAGTGCTCAACTGGCTTGCCTGGAAATGATCAAAGCTGGCTTCACTGGTTTCGCGGATGCTGGCGGTGTTCATATGGATCAAGCTGCGGAAAGCGTTTTAGAGTCTGGAATGCGAGCTGCTATTTGCCGCTCCTCCATCGATATCGGCGACACCGTGGGCGGGCGTCTAATTGAGACCCGGCAGGAAATTATTGAACGGTTTAAAGACCTTTACAACGCCTATCATGGCAAAGGTAACGGCCGTCTGCAGATCTGGCTGGGGTTGCGGGAAATCATGACTTGTTCTCCTGAACTGATGCGCGAGACTGCTGAGACGGCTTCGCAGTATCACACCGGCATCCATGCACACTTGTGTGAGCACCGAGATGAGGTTAGTTTTAGCCTAGAACATTATCATTTGCGTCCTGCGGAGCTACTGGCGCAAACCGGTGTGCTGGGGCCTAATCTTTTGACGGCCCATAATGTTCTGCTTTCCGACCATGACATTGCTCTGTTAGCTGACAGCAAGACCCATATCATCCATTGTCCTAAGGCCAACCTTGGCCACCATGGTTTTCCACGGGTCCCGACAATTCTGGAACACGGCGGTGTTATTGGCCTCGGCTGTGACGGGGCCTCCAGTGTGAATTTAGATATGTTTGAGCTGATGCGGGTGATTCAGCTAGCCACAATCGCCTCTCAAGGGTTGCCAATCTTTGATAAGCAGATTGTGACTACTACTGATATGCTGCGTATGGCTACTGTTGGTGGCGCATCTGCTATTGGCGGAGAAACACTGGGCATAATTGAGGAAGGCTGCAAAGCAGATATGATTATGCTGGACATAAATCAACCGCATCTAAATCCCACCAAAAATCTGGCTGTAACAGTGGTCTATTGCGGCCACGGCCATGATGTGACCGACTCCATTATTGACGGCAGGTTGGTGATGCGTGACCGCAAGCTCTTGACGTTGGATGAGAAAAAAATTATTGCAGATGCATCGCAGCACATGCGTGCGTGTATCAGCCGAGCTGGCATTTGATTTGGTGATTCAGTGCTTCAAACACTGGAGATAATACAAAGTAAGGAGAGATAAATATGAAAAACTCGCTTCTCAATCGCTTGTCCGCATTTATGCTAGCGGCACTATTGTGCTTGAGCCTGACAGGTTGTGCTGGAAAGAATGTCAGTGAGGACTCATCTTCTGCTGGCGATAATACTATCGAAGAGTCCGCCGATTCTGGCAAAAATGATGTTTGGGTCGCCCTATCTATGAATGTAGATACACTAGACCTCGTTATGACTACATCCGTGGGCGGCCGCCAAGTAGCCCTCGGTACTGTGTGGGAACGTTTGCTGACGCTGAACAGCCAGGGTGAACCTGTTCCGGAGTTGTGCGAAAGCTATGAGATGTCCGAAGATGTCACTACCTTTACATTCCATTTGCGCCAAGGTGTGCTGTTCCATGACGGCAGTGAAATGACTGCCGATGATGTGGTAGCTTCGATGAACCGCTGGATCGAAACCTACTCCAATGTTCAGGAGCTAGTTGGGTCTGGACGCTTTGAGAAGGTGGATAACTATACAGTAAAAATTACCACTGACACCCCTGCTTTGACCCTGCCTGATATGATTGCTGGAGCTACTGTTACTGCGCTCATCACAACTGCTGATGCCTGTGCGGATTTGACAGAGACGGGTTATCTGAAGAATTATGTGGGCACTGGCCCCTATAAGTTCACCGAATTTGTTCAGGATCAATATATCCGCTTAGATCGCTTCGACGACTATGTTCCTTATGGTGAAGATGGCTATGTAGATGGAATGGCCGGTCATAAGGATGCCGCTGCGCAAACTCTGTACTACTCATATGTACAGGAAGCTGCTACCCGTATTGCCGGTCTGCAGACTGGTCAGTACGATTTGATATATGGCCTGACTTCCGACAACTACGATATTATTGCAAATACCCCTGGAGTGGAGACGCAAACTCAGGAAGCCGGTACTTTGGTTCTGGTAATGAATAAGAAAGAAGGCCTGTGCACAGATGTAAACTTCCGTCAAGCCGTTAATGCTGCATTGAGCATGGACGATATTATGACAGTTGGTTACGGTTCCTTCTATTCCCTGGGATCTTGCTACATGGACGAATGCAATGGTTTTTGGCTAACGGATGCCGGTTCCGAAAATTACAATCGGTCTGATTTGGAGCTTGCTAAAAAGTACTTAGCACAGTCTAGCTACCAGGAAGGCGACGTATTCACTATTATGACTACTAACGAGAATAACCGTGATAAGCTGGCACTGGTTATCGCCTCTCAGTTAGAAGCCATTGGTATCACCTGTGATGTTCAGCCCTACGATTATCCTACTATGAACGCTTACCAGTCTGATCCCAGCTTGTATGATATGTTTGTGATAAGCTATTCCTCTGTCCCGCTGCCCACACTGAAGTTCTATCTGGGTTCTGGCGCGGGCTTCTGGACTACAGATGAAACTTTCCAGAACTATATTTCTTGCTTCAATCAGGCCACTACCAAAGATGAGGCATATCAGATTTGGGAAGAGCTCCAGGCTTACTGCTGGAATGACTATCTGCCCGTCATCAACTGCGGACACTATCAGGAGTGCTACGCCTGGAACGCTGACACACTGAGTAATGTCAACATCTATAATAATATTGCCCATATGTGGAGTGTTTCCGTCAATTGAACGCAATTGAATTCTAAGTGCCCCATACCCAACTGCCTAAACAGCAAGGCAAGAATCCTGAGAAATCCCAAAAAATAAAAATACAAAGTATCGTAACCGTCAAATCTAAGGGCGTATAGACTTCTATGGGATAATAGTGGTGGAACGTTTCACAACGTTCCACCACTATTAACGTCAGGGGGGATACGTAACGTAACCATCAAATCTCCCGGCGTATAAAAAAGCATCTCTGGCATAGCTAACGTAGCTGAGGCCAGAGATGTTCATTCTTTTGACATTCTACATTCCTGGGGTGCACTGGCAGGCACGAGTTGTTCGGCCCAAGCCCTCATCCGTCTGGCTCATAGCGGGAGCATTCCGCAGAACCCAGAGCAAGTAACGGTACGGATCCAATCCGTTTTCTTTCGCCGTTTCAATCAAGCTGCAGATCACACTGCTGGACTGTGCGCCGCCCGGCGTATTCGCGAACAGCCAATTCTTGCGGCCCATGACAAAAGGCTTTATACTGCGTTCCGCACGGTTGTTGCTCAGCTCCAGCTGCACATCCTCCAGATAGCGGATCAGGTACGGCCACTGCTCCAGCAGATAGTGCAGGGCCCTACCCAAAGCGGACTTCGGTGCCGTCTTGCCGCTGGCTTCATTTGCCCACGCCAATAGAGCGTCCAGAACCGGTTTTTCCAATTTCAGCCGCTTTTCATATCGCTCCTCCGGCGTCAGCTCCACAAAAGACTTCTCCATCTGGAACAGTCTTGAGCAGTAGCACTCGCCGGCCGCTGCCAGAGAATCTTTTCGCTTCTCCTTCGGCAGCGTTTGCAGCGCTTCATCAAATTTTCGCCGCGCGTGGGCCCAGCAGCCAACCACCCGGATATTCTCCGGCAGCTTACCGTCCTTGTCGTACCCGACAAACACTGCGTTGTGGTAATCTGCCGACTCAAAGAGCAGCTTATGATCCAGGCAGTAGCGGATGATGACTGAGTGAATCCCACGACCTTGCAGATATTTTTCCACCCGGTCCGCTGTTTCAGACAGCTCCGGCATCAGCAGCTCCGTATGTCTTCGTTCCTTCTGGCGATAGAAAACGGGAGGCTTTTCTGCCTCCCGTCCGAGAATGATTTCTGCTGCCTGCATGAAAGGAATGCCCTTCACCTTGATGAGATAGTCCAGCGCCGATCTGCCGCCAATGCCCTGTGAGAACCAGCACCACTTGCCATTGCTGATTCGCAGGGAATCGTGTTCTCTGGTGCAATAGGTGTTTCCGGATACATGGACGAGCTCTTGAGGTTCATAATTGCGGAGGTAAGTCAAAAGGTCCATTTCTTTGGCCTTGGCAACATCCTCCGCGGCAATATAGCGCATAGGGCATCACCTCGCTTCACGCCGGTCTCTCAGGAAATCGGCCCGGATGACCGCATCGGCTCGGCACTCGATGGTATCGCGGATGTTGTCCATGTGGTCGGTCTCCCGCTTTTCGAAGTCCTTGAACACATCCGCAAGGGGCCTGGGCGACTTCAGGAGTGCCTTGCACTGCTTATCGGACAAGTCGTATTCCTCCAGTGCCAGCACAATGTCCTCCCGTACCGTGTACTCGTAGCAGTGGTTCAGGATTTCGTCGGGCGGCTGGGAAAGCAGCC
>OLSD01002671.1_pt1 | contig 12264 bp, 5 predicted proteins | sample 1672211 | NCBI WGS metagenome assembly OLSD01 (sample SAMEA3136659, study PRJEB25190) | human gut metagenome | reverse complement strand
GAAATTCATCGCCAAGTAATAAGTCTGGAGATAATCCATTGACGAAGAAAAAGCACAGACAGGAGTCTGTTGCGTAAAAACCATAATCTTGATTCCTCTCATTAGGAAACACTATGAGAGGGATTTTCTATGGACTGCACAGGTTACAAACCACTACGGTCTGCGTTATAGATATAAAAGGTAAAAAGATTATATCAAAACAAAAATAACGATTATGAACAACAAAAAACTATTGTTGGCAGCGCTTACCATGACGGTAGGCACACAGGCGGTACAAGCACAGTACCCCATAATTACAAAAGAGGCGAAGGCAAAGATCGACTCGCTCACGGCAGTATGGACAGCCCATTCCGATTCCGCATGGGCAGTGGCATGGCCTATCGTCAAGGCAGAGGCCATGAAGGGCCGTCACTACGTGCCATGGGCATCACGCCCTTATGACCTGCGCCAGGCCAAGATTCCAGCATTCCCGGGAGCTGAAGGCGGCGGTATGTATACCTTCGGCGGCCGCGGCGGCAAGGTGCTTACCGTGACAAACCTCAACGACGACGGTCCAGGCTCTTTCCGCTGGGCATGCGAGCAGGGCGGTGCGAGAATCGTGGTGTTCAACGTATCGGGAAACATCGTATTGAAGACCCCTATCATCGTGCGCGCCCCATACATCACCATCGCCGGACAGACTGCTCCTGGCGATGGAGTGCAGATTTCCGGAGAGTCGTTCCAGGTTGACACACACGATGTCATCGTGCGCCACATGCGCTTCCGCCGCGGCAATACCCACGTATGGTACCGCGAAGATTCCTTCGGCGGCAACCCCGTGGGCAACATCATGATTGACCACTGCTCATGCGAGTGGGGACTTGACGAGAACATCTCGTTCTACCGTCACATGTTCGACCTGCACGACGGCAAGCCGAAGCGAAAGGTGCCAACGGTGAACGTAACCATACAGAACACCATCTCGGCAAAGGCTCTCGACACATGGAACCACGCCTTCGGCTCAACCATCGGCGGCGAGAACTCTTCGTTCATGCGCAACCTCTGGGCTGACAATACGGGACGCAACCCGTCAATCGGTTGGGGCGGTGTCTTCAACTTCGTGAACAACATCGTGTATAACTGGGTTCACCGCACTGCCGACGGCGGCGAATACTCAACGATGAGCAACTTCATCAACAACTATTACAAGCCGGGACCTCTCACCCCGAAGAACTCGCCTATCGGCTACCGCATTATAAAGAGCGAGAGCCGCAGCAACAAGCTCTTCGACTATCCGCAGTACGGCCGCATCTATGCTGTGGGCAACATTGTGGAGGGTAACGAACGCGTGACGAAGAACAACTGGGACGGCGGCATCCAGATTGCCGACAAGGATCTGCCGAACGGCATCCCCGACGACGTGAAGACACTGATGCACTCCAACGAACCATTTGCCATGCCGCACATGACCATCATACCGAGCGACCAGACCTTCGACAAGGTGCTGAGCAACGTGGGTGCCACAATGCCATGCCGCGACATCGTGGACCAGCGCATCGTGGAGGAAGTGCGCACTGGACAGGCATACTACGTGAAGAAACTGCCCAAGAAGAACCCATACGGCGACATGTGGGGACTCTCCGACAAGTCGAAGAACGAGGAAGGCTTCTTCAAATACCGCCGTCTGGACAAGGATTCATACAAGCACGGCATCATCACCAGCATTGAGCAGATGGGCGGATTCCCCAAATACAAGAAGTATACGGCATGGAAGGATTCCGACGGCGACGGTATGCCAGACGAATGGGAGATTGCAAATGGTCTGAATCCCAACGACCCGAGCGACGCAAACCTCGACTGCAACGGTGACGGATACACCAACATCGAGAAATACATCAACGGTATCGACACGAAGAAGAAGGTGGACTGGACTGACCTCAAGAACAACCACGACACTCTCGACGGCAAGACAAGTCTGATGTAAAGACCCTTTCTTGCAACGTCTTGATACATACAGAATCAATAATCCGCAGACCTGTGGGCGACAGCCTTGCAAGTCTGCGGATTTTCTTTTCCCTTCCACTGACACACAAGGCGAACAGATGCCATTGCTGTATTGCGCTCCGTAAACCTTCGGCAGCAAAGCTTGCAAAATCCTGCATAGTTCCCTTTACCTTATTATATATATAGTACAAACCGGAAGGCGCTGCGTCATAAATAGGAAACAACAAATAATGTAAATCCGGATTTATGAACAAGATAATTCTTACTGTAGCAGCGGCAGCTCTGTTGGTGAACGGACATGCCGCCACAAAAGGCAATGCCAGGAAGAAGGCGGTGACCGGAATCCAGGCAGTTGACCTCAGGACGGAGCGTATGACTTCGCCCATGAGCATTGACACCCCCACGCCGCGCTTGGGCTGGCGCATCACGGCGGCTGAAAAAGACGTGATGCAGAAATCATACCATATCATCGTGGCTTCCACAAGGGAGAAGGCTCTCAACCTTGAGGGCGACCTATGGGATGCAGAGGTCAGTACCGACCAGTCGCAGTGGATTGACTATGCCGGCAAACCGCTGCGCAGCAACACGCCATGCTACTGGCGCGTGAAGGTGGAGACCACCAAGGGCGCATCCGGATGGAGCGACGTGGCGATGTGGAATGTGGGACTCCTATCCGAATCGGACTGGAGCGGACAATGGATTGGCTTCGAGGGCGCAAAGCCTTGGGACAGGGAGGAGATACACAGCCGCCTGTCCTCGCGCTATCTGCGCAGGGAGTTCTCTATAGACAAGCCCGTGAGGCGTGCCACGCTCTACATCAGCGGACTGGGCATGTATGAGGCATACATCAACGGACGGAAAGTGGGCGAACAGGTGCTTGCGCCGGCACCGACAGACTACCGCAAGACCGTGCTCTACAACGCCTTCGACGTGACATCCATGCTCCAGAAGGACAATGCCATCGGTGTGGCACTCGGCAACGGCAGATACTACACCATGCAGCAGAAGAAGAAACCATACAAGATAACCAACTTCGGCTATCCCAAGCTCCGTGCGAACATCATTATAGAATTTGAAGACGGCACGAAGAAAACCATATCCACTGACACGAAGTGGAAGCTGAACGCCGACGGTGCCATCCGCTCCAACAACGAATACGACGGAGAGATATACGACGCACGCAAGGAATTCAAGGGCTGGGCCATTGCGGGATACGACGACAAGCAGTGGGAAAACGCCGAACGCACGGCAATCCCCACGGGAGCGCTGCGCGGAGCTATGACCCCCAATATGAAGGTATTGAAGACCATCAGTCCGCAGAGCATTACCATGCACGGCGATACAGCGATAATCGACCTGGGCCAGAACATCGCCGGATGGCTCCGGATGAGGGTGAAGGATGCGCAGAGCGGCGACTCCATCAAAATCCGCTTTGCCGAGACACTGACGAAAGACGGCCGCCTATACCGCGAGAACCTGCGCCATGCACTGACCACAGACTGCTACGTGGCCGACGGAACGGAGCAGGGCAAATGGTGGAACCCCACTTTCGTGTACCACGGATTCCGCTACGCCGAAGTGACGGGAATGAAGAAGCCGAAGAAGGAGGATTTCCTGGGCGACGTAGTGAGCGACGAAATGGAAGAGACGGGCAGCTTCGCCTGCTCCGACACCATACTCAACAAGGTTTACAGGAATGCCGTATGGGGAGTGCTTGGCAATTACAAGGGAATGCCCGTGGACTGTCCGCAGCGCGACGAACGCCAGCCATGGCTTGGCGACAGGACGCGTGGCTGTCTGGGCGAGTCGTTCATCTTCGACAACAACCTGCTATACAACAAATGGGACCGCGACATCACCGAGGCGCAGCGCGAGGACGGATGTATACCCGATGTGGCACCGGCTTTCTGGAACTACTATTCCGACAACATCACTTGGCCTGCGGCATTGCCTTTCTCCATGGAGATGCAATACGACCAGTTCGGCGACCGCTCCGCCATCAGCCGCTATTATCCGGCGGTGAAGAAATGGATGGACCACATGAGCTATCAGTATGAGAAGGGCGGACTGATGCCGCGCGACAAATACGGCGACTGGTGCGTTCCGCCCGAAGACATAAAGATGATACACAGCCGCGACCCGAAACGCGTGACCGACGGTACGCTCATCGCCACGGCATACTACTATCATCTCAACCTGAAGATGCAGCGCTTCGCCAATATCTTAGGCAAGACATCCGATGCAGAGGCGTTCGCAAAGAAGGCCGCAGAAGTGAAGGAAGCATTCAACAGAAAGTTCCTCACCGTCAGGAAGAACACCCATGAGGCGTATGGCGGACTGCTCTATCCCGACAGCACATACTACGGCAACAACACCTGCACCGCCAATCTGCTGCCCCTCGCTTTCGGCATGATAGACGACCCCTACGTAAAGGGCGAGGTGGAGAAGAACATACTGAAGAATATCATCACCGACAACAAGGGAAAGATTTCCTGCGGAGTGATAGGAGTGCAGTGGCTCATGCACGGACTCACCGATATGGGCAGGGGCGACGTGGCATGGCTGCTCGCCACCAACAAGGCCTACCCAAGCTGGGGATACATGGCAGAAAACGGCGCTACCACCACTTGGGAACTATGGAACGGCAACACGGCAAGCCCCAAGATGAACAGCGGCAACCACGTGATGCTGCTGGGCGACCTCGTCTCGTGGATATACCAGGATCTCGGAGGCATCAACAGCGACCCCGCAAAGCCCGGCTACAAGCATGTGATACTGAAGCCCGACTTCAGCGTGGACGAGATTGACGACATCAACACCTCATACAAGAGCATCTACGGCACAATCCAGAGCCGATGGAAAAAGCAGAACGGTATGCTCCGCTGGGATGTGGAGATTCCGGCAAACACCACCGCCACGCTGTATATGCCCGACGGCTCAACAAGGGAAACCGGCTCCGGCAAATACTCATTCTCCGAAAAGCTGCCGCAGAGAAATCCTGGCATCATTGCCGATGAGTTCCTTTATACCAAGGCATCGTTCCCCGAATGTCATTCGGCAACCATCGCCGAGACAACAAAGGGCGACCTCGTGGCAACATATTTCGGCGGAACAAAGGAGCGCAACCCCGATGTCTGCATCTGGGTGAGTCGCAAGCTGAAGGGCAAGGACACATGGACTGCACCGCAGATGGTGGCAGACGGAGTGCTAAACGATACGCTGCGCAAGGCTTGCTGGAACCCCGTGGTTTATCAGATACCGGGCGGAGATCTCGTGATATACTTCAAGATCGGCAAGAGCGTGAGCGACTGGACGGGTTGGATGGTGCGCTCCAAGGACGGAGGAAAGACGTGGTCGAAGCGCATGCCGCTGCAGAAAGACTATCTTGGACCGGTGAAGAACAAGCCCGTGATGAGCAAGGGCAGACTCATAGCCCCGACAAGCATCGAGAAAAACGGTTGGCGCCTCTACTTTGAATATTCCGACGATATGGGCAAGACCTGGCAGCGCACGGACTATGTGGCTGCCGACAGTATGATGGTGGACGGCAAGATGAAACTGAAAGACCTTGCCATACAGCCGAGCATCATATTCCTCAATGACGGCAGACTTGCCGCCGTGGCACGCACCCGCAGTGAGCATGTGGGCATAACATACAGCGATGACAACGGCACGACATGGTCGAAGCTGAAGCTCATCACGCTGCCCAACAACAACAGCGGCCTGGATGCCGTGACGCTCAACGACGGCACCCACGTGATGATATGCAACGAGAAGCCTATCCCCCACGGGATAAAGAACGGCAAGGGTCTGCGCACACCACTATCACTGATGAGGAGCACAGACGGCGAGAACTGGCAGCACTGGATGACTCTCGAAGATTCTCCAATCAGCCAATACTCTTACCCCTCGATAATTCAGACCTCCGACGGACATATCCACTGCATCTACACCTGGCGCAGACAGCGCATCAAGCATGTAGAGATAGTGCCGGAACAAGGAAAGTAAATGTTGTTCATATCGGGCTTCCGGATATTTTCTACTAGTTATCCTATAAGCCCTATAAGTCCTATTAGTCCCATTACCCCAATCCCCAATAAAAATCCCCCAAATGAAACACCCCATAAAATCAATACTTCTGTTTCTCCTCCTCCTTGCGGCAGCCCCATCCGCTGCCGCAGGGACCTCGATAGCCGGTCTCTTCCCCCTCCATGGCAGCAACCGTATGGTATATAACTTCAACCAAGGCTGGCGCTACCACCTCGGCGATGCTGCAGGGGCTGAAGCCGCAGACTTCAACGACGCCCGATGGGAAGTGGTCTGCGCCCCGCACACTGCACGCCTCGAACCGTCAGAGGCAAGCGGCGGCAGAAACTACCAGGGCATCATCTGGTATCGCAAGCACTTCACCATGCCCACAGCCATGCAGGGCAAGGACGTGACCCTCTATTTCGAGGCAATCATGGGCAAGCAGGACATCTACGTGAACGGCAGGAAAGCCCTGTCGCATCTCGGCGGATACCTGCCCATCATCATCAATCTGTCCGACCTCGGAGTGAAGGCGGGCGACGAATGTGTCGTGGCGGTGAAGGCCGACAACAGCGATGACAAGAGTTATCCGCCGGGAAAAAAGCAGGCGGCGCTCGACTTCTGCTATCATGGCGGAATGTACCGCGACGTGTGGCTTATAGGCAAATCCCCCGTTGCAATGACCGATGCCAACGAAAGGGGCAAGGTGGCTGGCGGCGGAGTGTTCCTCCACTACGACAATATTTCCGAGAAGAAAGCCGACGCATACGTTGATGTGGAGGTAGCCAACAAGCTTCGCTCCGCAGCACCGGCAACCGTCGTGGCAAGGATAAAGGACAAGGCCGGCAAGGTGGTGGCTACGATGAAGCAGAAGAACCTCATCGCTGCCGGCAGCACCACACTATACACCCTGCACGCTTCGCTCAAGGCTCCCCATCTATGGAGTCCCGAATCACCTTATTTATATAATGTAGAGATAAGCGTGGAATATGGAGGGAAAACGGTAGACGGCGGCATCGTGCGCATGGGAATACGCAATGCCGAGTTCTGCGGCAAGGACGGATTCTGGCTCAACGGTAAACCATATCACCAGCTCATCGGCGGCAACCGTCATCAGGACTTCGCCTACGTGGGCAATGCCATGCCGAACAGTCAGCAGTGGCGCGACGCAAAGCGTCTGAAGGATGCCGGCATGACCATCATCCGCGCTGCCCACTATCCGCAGGACCCTGCTTTCATGGATGCCTGCGACGAACTGGGCCTCTTCATCATCGTGCCTACACCGGGATGGCAATACTGGAACAAGGACCCGAAGTTCGGCGAACTGGTGCATGAGAACACGCGGCAGATTATCCGTCGCGACAGAAACCATACGAGTGTGCTCATGTGGGAACCGATTCTGAATGAGACGCGCTATCCAAAGGACTTCGCCCTGAAGGCTCTCGACATTACAAGGGAGGAGTTCCCTTACCCCGGCAGACCGGTCGCCGTGGCTGACATGAATTCGGCGGGAGTGAAGGAAAACTACGACGTGGTATACGGTTGGACCGACGATATCGGCAAGGAGGGAACGCCCGAAGGCAAATGCGTGTTTACACGTGAGTTCGGCGAAATGGTGGACGACTGGTATGCCCACAACTGTCTGAACCGTGCCGCCCGTTCGTGGGGCGAGAAGCCTATGCTCACGGCAGCCCTCTCGCTCTGCGACACATACGGTGAGATGTTTCATGGCCAGCGCCAGTTCATCGGCGGTTGCCAGTGGCATCCGTTCGACCATCAGCGCGGCTATCATCCCGACCCCTATTATGGAGGAATCTATGATGCCTTCCGTCAGAAGAAATACGCCTTCGAGATGTTCCGCTCGCAGGACACGACGCAGGAGCCTATGGTGTTCGTGGCAAACGAGATGACACAGTTCTCCGACAACGATGTGGTGGTATTCTCCAACTGCGACAGCGTTCGTCTGACTCAGTTTGAGGGCGACAAGGTGCTGACCCTGCCCGTGGTACACGATGCCAACGACAAACCGTGTGCGCCTGTAGTATTCAAGGGCTTCTGGGATTTCTGGAAGGCACGCGAATACAGCTACAAGCAGCGCAACTGGCAGCGCGTAAGCCTGCTTGCCGAGGGAATAAAAGACGGCAAGGTGGTATGCACGGAGAAGAAGATGCCCTCGCGCCGAAGCACCAAGATTCGTCTCTATGCCGACACGATGGGCAGACAGCTCACTGCCGACGGCAGCGACTTCATCGTTGTTGTGGCGGAGATTACCGACGACAACGGCAATGTGAAGCGTCTTGCAAAGGACAATATCGAGTTCTCCGTGGAGGGCGAAGGCCGTATCATCGGTGATGCGTCGATTCTCGCCAATCCGCGAGTTGTGGAATGGGGCAGCGCCCCCGTCCTCATCCAGGCTACCGACAAGCCTGGCAGGATTACCATCCACGCCCGCAGTGCCTTCAGCGGTGTGTATGCTCCGGCTGAGGCTTCGCTCACGATAGAGAGCGTAGCGGCAGAACTGCCCAAATGCTTCACAGACAAGCCTACCTATAAGTCTGCCCGCACGGCATCCCCATCTGCCGCCGCCACAAAACAGATGAGCGATGAGGACCGCCAGCGCACGCTGGAGGAAGTGAACCGCCAGCAGATGGATTTCGGCATTCAATAAAGGATGCCGCCTGACAAGAAACAGAAAAGCGTGACAAACCGATAAGCAAGCCATTATGGTAATATGATGGGATGCTTATCGGTTTTGTTTATATCAGAAACTTGAATAAGGGAAAGAACTTATTCATATATTTCAATAAGGTATAGTCTTTACTCAGAAATTAAAATAAGGTATAAAGCTTATTCATAAATTCCAATAAGAAAGAAAGCTTATTCAGAAATTTCAATAAGAAAGAAAGCATACATCTTTACCCTTTATTTGTCGTTTTCCCATGCTTTCCCGTTTATAGGTGTTAAGTTACAATTTATCGTATTTATCGCCCTGATTATTCTCAAAAATAATTATTATGTGAATTTATTTGAAAAAATTGTTGCATCTACTTTGTTTTTTTCTTACTTTTGCAAACAAGAATATTGATATTTTAATAAAATCTTTTTTTATGGGAAAATTTTTACAACTGAAAAGATGCTTGGCAGCTGCTGTCATAGCATTCTTAGGCGTTACAGCAACGTGGGCTGACGCTACTGTCGTGTATGAAGCCGACATGTCCCAGGCCAATGAACCTGATGGTTGGAAATGCTACAAACCAAAGGATGATAAAGGCACGTGGACTACTGGTATTTGGAGATTCAGTTCCTATTATCATGGTTATTACCTTAATCAAAGTAAATATACAGGTGGTGCGAATGACTACTGTATTACCAAGGGAATAGAACTTGAAAAAGGCAAGACTTACACTGTGACAACGACAATGAACTATACAGGAGGAAGTGCTCCTACTGTTACTCTTGAACTTCTGAATAATATTTCAAAATGTGATGCTTCGTATGTTGTAGCATCAAAGGACCTTAATCCTAATAAGGATACTAAGGCTGATGAAACCAATGAATTTACTGTTTCTGAAAGCGGAACCTATTATTTCGCAATTCACCTTAACAACCCTGTAGACCCACAGGACGGAACAAGAATTACTTATCTGTATGGATTCAAAGTTGAGACTGAAGAGGGAGCTAATCCAGATCCAGAGCCGGGTGTGGATGTTAATGTGTATGAAGCCGACATGTCCCAGGCCAATGAACCTGATGGTTGGAAATGCTACAAACCAAAGGATACAGATATGGGAAAAGGAAGTTCAGACAACAGGAGCCTCAAGCTTTCCCATATCTGTTTTGTATATTGAATGAGAAAAGTGTACCCAATTAAATTTAATAAGATTTTCTATGAACTTTATTAAGAAAACAATCCTCGCCCTTGCAGCTGTATTCTCAGCGCAGACCATGTCGGCACAGCCGTACATGTCGGAAAGACTTTCCATGGAGGGCGTTGACATTATCTCAAGCGTGTATTACCTCAAGGTAAACGCCTATGATGCCGGTGAACCCGGTTATTACGCTTTCAAGTACGACGACCAGTATCAGGGACAGCAGACCACTCCATTGAAGACCGGTTACGTATGCGGTGGCTCGACTTATCACGACGGCAAGATCTACGCCTGCGAATACAACGACGGCGCACACCTCGACAAGCAGAAGCCACACTGGGTTATCTACAATGCAAAGACCTTTGAGAAGCTCTATGACCGCGAGATGGAAGACAACTACGCCCTGACCACTCTCAGTCTGGCTTATGACCCGACGGAAAACGTGATCTACGCCATCGGCCGCACATACATGGAGAGCTATCTGCTGAAGATTGATCCGGCAACGGGCGACGCCACACGCATCAAAGGTGCCGACGGCAATCCGAACGTGTTCAAAAACGACGTGAAGTATGAAGCAATCGGTTGCGACAAGGCCGGAAAGCTCTTCATCGTTTACATGCAGACAGTGGTTGACGGCGACGAGAGCCTCGACACATGGCATCTGGTGAAGGTTAGAAAGACCGACGCCAAGTTCTCTGAGGTAGGCACAGGCATCAACGTGGAGAACGAAGTGAACAGCACATACTTCCAGAACGACGTGCGCAAGCAATGTCTCTTCACCAATGCCCGCACGGGCAAGATGTACTGGTTCTTCCCTGCAAACAGCAGCAATGCCTGTATCGCAGAGTTGAACACCAAGACAGCCAAAGCCACCATCAAGGCATACATGTCACAGCCTATAGTATCTACAGGTGCTTTCTTCGTAGAACCCGCATTGAAGTCTCCTTCTATCGTAACAGAGTTCAAGTATATGGAGAATGCCGTAGGCGCTCTGACGGGCAAGCTGCAGTTCAAGCTTCCTGCCGAGGCATACGACGGAACAGCACTCACAGGCAATCTCACCATCACAGTGAAGGAAGGCAAGAAGGTTATCATAAACGCAAAGGCTGAGGCCGGCAGCGTGTTCACATCCGGCGAGCTGAACTTTACGAACAGCAACCACACCGTTTCCATTACCATCTCCAACGAGGCCGGCGAGGGTCCGACCATCAACCGCACGTTCTTCGTGGGCTATGACACTCCGAGCGCTTGTACAGACATCACCCTTACGAGTGAGGGCTTGAAGACTACCCTTTCTTGGGTGGCTCCTACAAAGGGAACCAACGGTTCGCCGATTGATACCGACAAGCTGAGATACAAGGTGACACGCTACGGCGCACGCAGCCTCGACGAGCCGTCGGAGGTTGTAGTGGCAGAAGACCTCAAGGAATGTAAGTTCGAGGAGGAGCATCCTGCCGACATGACCCGCTACGTATATCTCGTGCAGCCTTACGTAGGCGAGATTAAGGGCGTTGCAGCCTATTCAAACAACCTCATCGTGGGTGCTCCGCTGGATTTGCCTTACGGCGGTCAGTTCAAGAGTCCGTTCGACTTCATGAACTACTACACCATCATCGACGACAACCAGGACAACAAGACATGGAAGTATGCCGGCGGCGAGGTTTACTATGAGTACTCTACAGATAATGATGCCGACGACTGGCTTATCTCTCCTCCAATCAACTTCAAGAAGGGCGGCAAGTATTGCCTGATGTTCAATGCAGCTTCTGTATTGCCAGACTATCCTGAGGCTCTTGAGGTGACATTCGGCAGCGACAGAACCATCCCTACACAGATGCAGCGACAGCTTTGGTTTGACGACGCTCTGCTTGAGGCGCAGCAGGGAGAACTGCCTACATACACCGTGGACTTCACAGTTCCTGAGGACGGCGTATACTATTATGGTTTCCACTGCTATTCTCCGGCTTATTCAGGCAGCTTGAGACTTGCCAACATCTTCGTTTACGACAAGGACGTTACGGCAGTTTCTTCAGCTTCTATGGATTCAGCAAAGAAGACCATCGACTTCACTACCAACATCGCCGGCCAGCGCACGAGCGGTATGCAGAAGGGCATCAACATCATCAAGATGAACGACGGTTCTGTAAAGAAGGTCATCGTAAAGTAATGATTATCGGTTAAATGTCAGTTATCAGTGACTGAACATTGATTGTCCTGTGATTAATGACAGGTTATTGCAGTTGACCATAGAGCCCGGAATCTATATAGGCCAACGATAAAAAGGGAAAGCCTCGGAGCGTAATGCTTCGAGGTTTTTTTTGTTATTACAGTATATATTATTAGAATATGAATATAGATAAGCCTTGCCATAATTCGTCCTGTG
>OLSD01002668.1_pt1 | contig 12271 bp, 9 predicted proteins | sample 1672211 | NCBI WGS metagenome assembly OLSD01 (sample SAMEA3136659, study PRJEB25190) | human gut metagenome | reverse complement strand
TCATCGTGGACACCCGCAAGGAGCGCAACGCCATCGCTGAGGCTCACAAGCTGGGCATCCCCGTGGTGGCTATCGCCGATACCAACTGCGATCCCGACGAGATCGACTATGTGATCCCCGGCAACGATGACGCCATCCGCGCCATCAAGCTGATCGCTTCCGTCATGGCCAACGCCATGCTGGAGGGCAAGCAGGGCGAGCAGATGGACGAGGCCGCTGAGGCCCCCGCTGCCGAATAAACCAAGACTCTGCGGGAGCGCAAGCTCCGATACTATATAAATTGGAGGAAAAAGATTATGGCTTTTACCGCTGCTGATGTAAAGACCCTGCGCGAAATGACCGGCGTGGGCATGATGGACTGCAAGAAGGCTTTGACCGCTTCCGACGGCGACATGGACAAGGCCGTTGAATTCCTGCGTGAAAAGGGCCTGGCCGCCTCCGCCAAGAAGGCCGGCCGCGTGGCTGCCGAGGGCATGGCCTATGCCGCTGTCATCGACGGCGTGGGCGTGGTCGTTGAGGTCAACGCCGAGACCGACTTCGTGGGCAAGAATGAGAAGTTCGTGGACTTTGTCAAGGGTGTTGCCGCTACCGTGGCCGCCAACAAGCCCGCCGACCTGGAGGCCCTGATGGCCTGCAAGTACAACGGCACCGACCTGACTGTTGAGCAGCAGCAGCAGGAGATGGTCCTCGTCATCGGCGAGAACATCAAGGTCCGCCGCTTCGCCATCTTCACTGAGGGCGTTTCCGTTCCCTATATCCATGCCGGCGGCAAGATCGGCGTGCTGGTAAACCTGAAGGTGGAGGGCGATATTGACGCCACCGCCGTGGGCAAGGACGTTGCCATGCAGATCGCCGCTCTGAATCCCCGTTTCTGGGACAAGTCTCAGGTTTCTCAGGACGTGCTGGACGAGGAAAAGAAGATCATGATGGTCCAGATGGAGAATGATCCCAAGATGGCCAACAAGCCCGAGCAGGTCCGCGAGAAGATCGTCATGGGCAAGATGAACAAGTTCTACTCCGAGAACTGCCTGCTGCAGCAGGAGTTTGTCCGCGGCGATGTGTTCACCGGCTCCGTGGAGCAGTATATCGCTGACGCTGCCAAGAAGTTGGGCGGCAAGATCACCTTCGTGGACGCCATCCGCTTTGAGAAGGGCGAAGGCATCGAGAAGAAGCAGGAGAACTTCGCTGAGGAGATCGCCAAGATGGTCAAGGGCTAAGCCCAACACCGAATATCGTCTGAAAAAGGACAGCCGCATTGCGGCTGTCCTTTTTGCTTCGATCACGATGACGGCAGAAATCAAGATCCGTCAGAGAAACCGCCTCCGTGTTTGGCAGAGCCAAACATGGGGACGGTTTCGTAGTTTTGCCCGTGTTGGATCGGTCTTTTGAGCGGGGAGCGGCAAGCATGGTCAGTTTTCCAGCTCTGCCGGCGTTTTGGGATAGTCGGCGTAATAGCTATCATTGGGATTTGCCAGGTAGTACCGCAGCAGCTTGGCCCAACCGGTTTCTTCTGCCGTCAGGGTGTTGGCACTGATGGCGGCGTCCAGAGCGGAGACTGCTGTCTCGCAGTCGGCGGGGTAGTAGTCTGCACCGTAGGCGGTGCCTCCCATAATCAGAGTCTGCACCGCCTCATCATCGGCAGTGCTGCGGGCCAGCGCCTTGGCATAAGCCACCGGATCAGAAAAGAGAGCCCGAGAGAGGAGATAGCAGTAATCCTCCGCGTAAGCGCCGTCGATGCCGTGCGCAGCATAACCGCGCTGAATGAAATAAATATCACCACTGGAGTAGTGTTCCTGTTGGGAGAGCCAATCCAGCAAGGCAAATATGGTGCCACTGCTGTCGATACCGCCCAACGCTCCGAATTCCTGCCAATCCATATCCGGCAGGTTGGTGAAAACATCCCGGCGGTAGGCATACCGTTCCTCGGCGGAGAGGTTTTCATTGGTTACAAGCTGGTTCCATGCAATATAGACCTGCCGGGTGGCATCTATCGGCTCCTGCGGAAGGTCCTGCCGGTGGGAGAAGTCCGGGTCGCCGTTTTCATCCACAGGGAAGGTGGAGGTATTGTTGGCGGCAGCGTAGAAGTCTCCCATATCCTGCATCAGCTCCATGGAGATGCCCGCCACCAGGCCATCCTTTATGAAGAAATAGATCGTCTGATAGCCGCGGCCCTCCTCAAAGGCGCTCCAGATATACAGATAGTCATGGGGAACCAGCGAATACCCATCCGCCTCCTTGAGACCGTACAGCAGCGTTCCTTCCGCCTGATCCTCCCTGCCAGAGTGATAGGCGTCCACCACAAAGGACTTTTCGTTACCGACGCTGATGCCACGGGGCGTCCAGAAGCCGGGGGCCATGGTGGAAATGCGGCAGATGGTATCCCCGGCGGCCTGCCCCTGCTCCGGGTCGGCCTGAAGGTGGATGTAGTCCACATACAGCCCGCCGCAGACCGCGTGGTGGACGGCGGCCAAATGGAGGTCCGTGCCCTCCGTGACGATCTTCTCCGGAGCCGTCAGATGGAGGGAGGTGTGGAAGGGGAAGGGCACATCCTGATTTCCCAAAGTCAGGAACTCATACCATTCCCGGCCGTCCGTCCGGGGAACCTGCCATTGCAGGTAAAAGTCCGACGCGGGCTCAGCATAATCGCTTACCTGCCCCGCAGGCGGCTGGTTGATCCGGTAGAGAAGGTAACCGGCAATCAGAACCGGCAGCAGAACGCATACGCTCAGGAGGAACCACCACTTTTTGCTGGTGTTTTTCGGCGGCGCCGGTTCCTCCGGCGTTTCCGTCAGCTCCGCCACGGAGACGCCCAGTTCCCGGGCCAACCCAATCAGGTTGTTCAGATCCGGGGCAGAGAGGTCGGTCTCCCATTTGCTGACGGCCTGCCGGCTGACGCCCAATCGGGCACCTAGCTCCTCCTGAGAAATATTCAGTTTTTTTCGATACAGGCTGATGCGCTGTCCAAGTGTCATATCGCGTCCTCCTTCCATAGGGGGTATCGGTGAAATTTCGACTTCAGTATACCATACGGGGCCGCTATTGGCTACCACCCGGCTGTCAACTATCGGTTGCGGGCGGAAAAAAGACCGGAATTCCAACAAAAACCGGTCATGGAATTTTCCTGTGAAAATCTTCGGATACCCCCTTTCCAAACGACGGAAAATAAGGTAAAATAAACACTAATAACATATGCCACAGGAGGTCATTATGGAAAAACCGGTATATCATCGTGTCCTATTGAAGATCAGCGGCGAGGCCCTTGCGGGAGACAAGCATTCCGGTCTGGATTTTGAGGTCATTGGTCAGGTGTGCGACGTCATCAAGAAGTGTCTGGACATGGGCGTTCAGGTGGGTCTGGTCGTCGGCGGCGGCAACTTCTGGCGGGGCGCCAAGAACAGCGGCGGCGGCAAAATGGAGCGGACCCGCGCCGACCACATCGGTATGCTGGCTACGGTCATGAACTGCCTGGCAGTGGCGGACGTCTGCGAGCAGAAGGGCATCCCCGTCCGGGTGCAGACCGCCCTTGAGATGCGGGCCATCGCGGAGCCGTACATCCGTTCCCGGGCAATCCGGCATCTGGAAAAGGGACGCGTGGTCATCTTCGGCGCCGGTACCGGCAACCCCTATTTCTCCACGGATACGGCGGCAGTACTGCGGGCGGCTGAGATCGACGCGGACGTGATTCTGCTGGCCAAGAACGTGGACGGCGTGTACAGCGCCGACCCAGTGAAGGACCCCACCGCCGTCAAGTATGACAGCATTTCCTATGATGAAGTGCTGGCCCAGCATCTGATGGTGATGGACACCACCGCAACCTCTCTTTCTATGGATAACCACATTCCCGTGCTGCTCTTTGCCCTGAAGGATCCGGAGAATATCATCCGGGCTCTCTGCGGCGAAAACGTGGGCACGATCGTAAAAGAATAAAGGCGCGAAAGGAAGGAACCAAGCTATGTTGAAAGACGATTACAAGATCTACGAGGAAAAAATGAATAAGAGCATCGACTCTGCCGCCGCGGACTTTGCTTCCGTCCGGGCAGGCCGTGCCAATGCCGCCGTGCTGGACCGCATTATGGTGGATTACTACGGCACCCCCACCCCTATTCAGCAGATCGCGGCGATCTCCACCCCGGACCCCCGGATTTTGCAGATCTCTCCGTGGGACGGTTCTGCGCTGAAATCCATCGAAAAGGCCATTCTGAACTCCGATCTGGGCATCAATCCCCAGAATGACGGCCGGAATATCCGTCTGAACTTCCCTCAGCTGACGGAGGAGCGCCGTAAGGAGCTGGTCAAGCAGATCCGCAAGTACGCGGAAAACGGCAAGGTGGCTATCCGCAACATCCGACGGGATGCCATGGAGTCCTTCAAGAAGAAGGAAAAGGCTTCCGAGATCACCGAGGATGATCTGAAGCAGGCAGAAAAGGATCTTCAGAAGCTGACGGATGACAGCAGCAAGAAGATCGACGAGCTGCTGGCCCGCAAGGAAAAGGAACTGATGGAGATTTGATGAGCGAGACACGAAACACGCTGCATACGGCGGGGTGGGCTGGCAGCCCACCTCGCCATATTGCGATTATTATGGACGGCAATGGCCGCTGGGCCACCCAACGGGGGCTGCCGCGCACCGCGGGGCATAAGGCGGGGGCGGAGACCTTCCGCCGGATCGCCACCTACTGCAAGAACATCGGCGTCAAGTACCTGACGGTCTACGCCTTTTCCACGGAAAACTGGAAGCGCTCGGAGACAGAGGTCTCCGCTATCATGGCGCTTTTGAAGAAGTATCTGCTGGAAGCCGTGGACACTATGGAGCGGGACCATATCCGACTCCACTTCTTTGGAGACATGACGCCCATCGCACCGGAGCTGCGGGCGTTGGCCCACGAGACGGACGAGATCACGGAGCATTTGTCCAAGGACGATTTTCAGGCCAATGTCTGTCTGAACTACGGCGGCCGGGATGAGATCCTCCGGGCTGTCCGCCGGTGTGTGCGGAAGGGAAGCGGAAGCCGGAGGACCTGGACGAAACGCTGTTTTCCACCTATCTGGACTCTGCCGGCATTCCGGACCCGGAGCTGATCATCCGCCCCAGCGGGGAGCAGCGGCTGAGCAACTTCCTCCTGTGGCAGTGCGCGTATTCCGAGTTTTATTACACGGATACCCTCTGGCCGGACTTCGATGAGGAGGAGTTGGACAAGGCGATCGCCGCCTACCAGAGCCGGGATCGCCGGTTCGGCGGTGTGAAGAAATAAGCCCTTACAGGTGTTGAAAGGACTGAAATTCTATGTTGCAAAGATGGTTGGTGGTCATCATTGGCCTGCCGCTGCTGCTGGCGGCGCTGCTGCTGTGTCCGGACTGGGTGACGGTGATCGTGGTATGCGGCATTGCCGCTGCCGCGGCCTACGAGCTGCTGCATACGGCGGGAAAGAAAGTGCCCAAGTGTGTCTACGCGTTTACCATTCTGGCTGCCGTGGCGCAGGAATGGGTCATCTATGACGCGCATACCTGGCAGTTTTATGACAGTTATCAGTCCGTGGGCATGATCCGCATTTTGTGCGTGCCGCTGGCGCTGGTGACGGCCCTGTTTTTCGTTGCCGTCAAGGACTACGGAACGCCGAACGCCATGCCCTTTGCCGATGTTGCCACAGCGATGATGGGCGGCACAGTGTTTCCCATGATGTACAGCGCCATTTTCCTGCTGCGAATGGACGGGCTGTACGGTAAAATGTATGTACTGCTGCCGTTCTGCGTGGCCTTTCTGGGAGACAGCTTTGCCATGTACGGCGGGATGCTGTTCGGAAAGCGGAAAATGGCCCCGGCGGTCAGCCCCCACAAGACGTGGGCGGGTTCTGTCGCCGGATTGATCGGCAGCGCCTTAGGGCTGGTGCTCTGGGGTGTGGTGGCCCGGCTGTGGCTGGGCTATGAGCCGAATTACCTGAATCTGGTCCTGGCCGGTCTGGTGACCAACGCCATCGGGCAATTGGGCGATCTCGCCATGTCCCTCATCAAGCGGGAGGCGGGCGTGAAGGATTACAGCCATATTTTCCTGACCCACGGCGGAATGTTGGACCGATTCGATTCCACCCTGTTTATCTCTCCGTGGATCTATTTGTTTGTGTGCGCGGGTATGCTTTAAGAGACATAGAGGACATACTATGATGAATACGATCTCAATATTAGGCTCCACCGGCTCCATCGGCCGACAGACCTTGGATGTGGCGGAGCAGTTAGGCCTTCAGGTGGCGGCATTGACTGCCAATTCCAACGTGGAGCGAATGGAGGCACAGTGCCGGAAGTTCCGTCCCCGCCTGGCGGTGATGACGGAGGAAGCAGCTGCAAAGGAACTGGCAGTTCGCTTGCAGGACACGTCTGTAAAGGTGTTGGCCGGTACAGATGCTCTGGTGGACGCCGCCGTGATCCCGGAGGCGGAAACGGTGGTCACCGCCGTGGTTGGCATGGTGGGATTGAAGGCCACGTTGGCCGCCATCCGAGAGAAAAAGCGTATCGCCTTAGCCAACAAGGAAACGCTGGTCTGCGCCGGTGAACTGGTGATGAGTGAGGCGGACCGCTGCGGTGCGGAGATCGTGCCGGTGGACAGCGAGCATTCCGCCATCTTCCAGTGCTTACAGGGCTGCGCCGACCGTCGGGAGATCCGGCGGCTGATCCTGACCTGCTCCGGCGGTCCCTTCCGGGGGATGGGCCGGGACGAGGTGGGGCGCATGACCAGGGCCGACGCCCTGCGTCACCCCAACTGGACCATGGGCCCCAAGATCACCGTGGACTGCTCCACACTGATGAACAAAGGGCTGGAGGTCATCGAGGCCATGCGGCTGTACCGTCTGCCGCTGGCGCAGGTGTCCGTCATGGTGCATCCGCAGAGCATCGTTCACTCCATGGTGGAATTTAAGGACGGAGCCGTTCTCGCCCAGTTGGGTACGCCGGATATGCGCCTGCCCATCCGCTACGCCATGACCTACCCGGAGCGGGGGGAGAACCCGGCACCGCCGCTGGACCTTTTGAACAGCCCGCCCCTGGCCTTTCTGGAGCCGGACCGGGAGACTTTTCCCTGCCTCCGTCTGGCGGAGGAGGCGGCCGAGGCAGGCGGCACGGCCTGCGCCATTCTGAACGGCGCCAACGAGGAAGCCGTCCGTCTGTTTTTGGCGGAAAAAATTGGTTTTTATGACATTTCCGACCTGGTTGCGGCGGCGCGGGCGACCGTCCCGGTGACGCAAACACCCTCGTTGGAGGAAATTTTATCAGCGGACCACGCCGCCCGAGAGGCCGTGAAGTCCGCATTTGCAAGGAGACATTCATGAGCTTTGTCTACATCCTGGCGGCGATCTTGATTTTCGGCGTGCTCATCGCCGTGCATGAGCTGGGCCACTTTCTGGCGGCGAAGCTCTGCGGCGTACAGGTCAACGAGTTTTCCATCGGCATGGGCCCTGCCGTCTGGCACCGGAAGAAGGGGGAGACAGCCTATTCCTTCCGCATCCTGCCCATCGGCGGCTACTGCGCCATGGAGGGGGAGGACGGAGACACGGGCAACGCCCGGGCCTTCACCCGTCAGGGCTTCTGGAAAAAATTCGTGATCTTAGCCGCCGGTGCTTTCATGAATTTCCTGACGGGACTGCTGATCGTGGCGATCCTGTTCAGCAGTGCCGGGACCTTCTTTGTGGACGGGATCACAGGCCTTGCCCCGGAGGTATCCCGGACCGGGGAAAATGGTTTACAGGCCGGGGATCAGATCTATAAGATCAACGGCTGGCGCACCTATTTCAGCGGCGACGCCCAGATGTTTCTGAGCTATTCCGGCGACACGGCGGATATTGAGGTCGTCCGGAACGGGCGGCATATTCTGGTGGAAAACGTCGCCCGGCAGACCTGCACCGACCAGCAGGGGGAGCCTTATCAGGGCTTCGGCCTGTATGTGGGACGGCTGTCTGTCCCGGCCACCGTATCCAACCGCATCCGCTACACCTGGTATCAGACCATGGACTTCGTGCAGCTTGTGTGGTTCAGTCTGGGCCAGCTTGTTACCGGCGGGGCCGGACTCAATGACCTCAGCGGGCCGGTGGGCATTGTGACCACCATCAAGGATGTAGGCACCGAGGCTCAGGAAACGGCGGAACAGAATGACCAGAACGGCCTGCTGGCCGCGGCGGAGAGCATTGCCTATTTCGCGGCGCTGATCGCAGTGAATGGCGGTGATGAACCTGCTGCCCCTGCCGGCGCTGGATGGCGGACGGATCTTTTTCCTACTGGTGGACGCAGTTTCCATGGCACTGTTCAAGCGGAAGGTACCGGAGAAATATCAGGCGGCCATCAACACGGCGGGCTTTGTCCTGCTGATGGGCTTTATGCTGCTGGTAACATTCCAGGATGTATTCAAATTGGTAAAGTAGGCGATCAATATGACAAAGAAATTGATGGTTGGCAAGGTGGCTGTGGGCGGCGGTGCCCCCGTGTCCATCCAGTCCATGTGCAATACGAAAACCGACGATGTGGCCGCTACTGTGGCCCAGATTCACGCATTAGAGGATGCCGGATGCGAGATCATCCGGGTGGCGGTACCGGACGAGGACGCTGCCAAGGCGGTGGACAAGATCAAGGAGCAGATCGATATTCCCCTGATCGCGGACATCCACTTCAACTACAAGCTGGCGCTGATGTGCGCCGAGCGGGGGATCGACGCCCTGCGGATCAACCCCGGCAACATCGGCGGGGAGGAACGGGTCCGTGCGGTGGCGGAAGCCTGCCGCCAGCGGAACATCCCCATCCGCATTGGCGTCAACGGCGGCTCGCTGGAAAAGGACCTGCGGGCCAAATACGGCGGCGTCACGGCGGAAGCCCTGGTGGAGAGCGCCATGGGCCACGTAAAGCTGCTGAACCGCTATGATTTCGACGATATCTGCATTTCCGTGAAGTGCTCCGACGTGCCTCTGACCATGCGGGCCTATACGCTGCTGAGCCAGCAGACGGACTATCCGCTGCATCTGGGCGTCACCGAGGCCGGAACGCCCTCTATGGGTATGGTGAAGTCTGCCATGGGCATCGGTGGATTGCTGTGCATGGGCATCGGCGATACCATTCGGGTGACCCTGACGGCGGACCCGGTGGAGGAGATCTACGCCGCCAAAAAGATCCTGCGGGCGGCTGGACTTCGGAAGGACGGGGTGAATCTCATTGCCTGTCCCACCTGCGGCCGCACCCGTATTGATCTGATCCCCATGGCGGAGGAAGTGGAGCGTCGTCTGATGAACTGTACGAAAAACATCACCGTGGCGGTGATGGGCTGCGCCGTCAACGGGCCCGGAGAAGCTGCCGCCGCGGATGTTGGCATCGCCGGCGGCAAGGGCGAGGGCCTGATTTTCCGCAAAGGAGAGATCCTTTACAAGGTGCCTCAGGAGCGGCTTGTAGACGCATTGATGGAGGAAATTGAAAAGCTGTAAGCAGCTTTTACATAAGAATGGGGAAAGAAGGACGCATGTCGAGAGAGATACCGTTTTTTGAATTATTCGCGCAGCTGCAGCTCTCCCCGGAGCTGCGGCTAAAGCTGTTGGGGGCGGTGATCGCCAGCGCCTGCATCCATCAGGACACCCTCTCTATGGAGCTGGCGATGATCGTGAAGCACCCTCTGGAGCCGTCGGATCTGGACGAGCTGAACAGCGCCATCCGTAACGGCTACGGACTGAACGAGGTGCGATTCCGGGTCACGCTGAAGGAGGAACAGCTGCCCTCTCAGTGGAAGGCAGCGGCCGCGCCGTCCGCCCCGTCCGGGGGAGGTCCATCAGGGCCGGTCCTGATGGGCAACCCCATCAAGGTCAAGCCCGTGGAAATGAAGACGCTGGATCTGAAAATGGGCAATGCCACGGTAAGCGGCAAGGTGTTCTCCGTGGAATGTGTGGAGACCCGGCGGCCCGGTATGTGGCGGCTCCATGTGGAGATGACGGACTACACCAGCTCCGTGGCCGTCCACAAAAACCTGACGGAAAAGGAAGCCAAGGGTCTGGACGGAAAGATCAACCCCGGCATGTGGCTGTGCGTTCAGGGCAAGATGGAGCCTACCTGGGACGGCAAGGACATTCAGCTCAATCCCTACCACATCAACGTTATCCAGCACGAGGAACGGCAGGATACCGCCCCGGTGAAGCGCGTGGAGCTGCATCTCCACACGAAAATGAGCAATATGGACGCCTTGACGGACACGAAGGAGGTCATCAAGGAGGCCATCCGCTGGGGCCATCCCGCCATTGCCATCACCGACCACGGCGTGGCCCAGTCCTTCCCGGACGCCTGGCATGCCGCCGGGGACAAGATCAAGATCCTCTACGGCGTGGAGGGATACTTCATCAACAACGTGGATGACCGCATCGCCGTTCACGGCAGGGGAGACTGCGGCCTGGACGATGAGTTCGTCTGCTTCGATATTGAAACCACCGGCCTGAAGGTGGACCGGGAGGCCATTACGGAGATCGGCGCGGTGGTGCTGAAAAACGGCGAGATCTGCGAACGGTTCCAGACCTTCGTGAACCCCAACCGCCGCCTGACGCCGGAGATCATCGGTCTCACCGGCATCACGGATGAAATGCTGAAGGACGCCCCCCAGCTGAAGGATGCCCTGACGGAATTTCTGAAATTTGTCAACGGCCGGCCCTTGGCCGCCCACAACGCGGAATTCGACATCGGGTTTATCCGGGCAGGCTGCAAAAAGGTGGGCCTGGAATTTGACCCCACCTATGTGGACTCCCTGATCTTAGCCCAGAACCTGCTGCCGGGTCTCGGCAAGTACAAGTTGGACATTGTGGCGGACCATCTGGACCTGCCCGCCTTCAACCACCACCGGGCCAGTGACGATGCCGCCACGGTGGGCTACATGCTGATCCCGTTCTGGAAAATGCTCCATGAGCGGGGGATCCACACCCTCCAGGCCGTCAATAAGGAGATGGAAAAGCTGCGGCCTCTGGGCAGCAAGTCCAACCGTTTTCCCAAACACATCATTATTCTGGCCCGGAACAAGGTGGGCCTGAAAAACCTCTACCAGCTGATTTCGGCATCCAACCTGAAATATTTCAAGCGGGTGCCCACCATCCCAAAAAGCGAGTTGATGGCCCATCGGGAGGGCCTGATCATCGGCTCCGCCTGCGAAGCCGGCGAGCTGTTCAAGGCTGTGGTGGACCACAAGGATTGGGACGAACTGAAGCGCATCGCGTCATTTTATGACTATCTGGAAATTCAGCCCCTGTGCAACAACGCCTTCATGCTCCGCAACGGCGAGGCACGGAGCGAGGAGGACCTGCGGGAATTCAACCGTATCATCGTCCGCCTCGGCGAGGAGCTGGGAAAACCCGTCTGCGCCACCGGTGACGTCCATTTCCGGGAGCCGGAGGACGAGGTGTACCGGCATATCCTGCTGGCGTCCAAGAAGTTCCCGGATGCCAACGAGCCCCTGCCGATCTACTTCAAGACCACTCAGGAAATGCTGGAGGAATTTCAGTATCTGGGGGAGGAAAAGGCCTACGAGGTGGTGGTCACCAACACCCGTCTGGTGGCGGATCAAATCGAGACCTTCGAGTTGCTGCCGGCGGAGCTGTTCCCGCCCCGGCTGGAAAATTCCGAGGAGGATCTGAACCGCCTGGTCTGGGAAAAGGTCCACCGGCTCTATGGCGAGGATCCGCCCCAGCTGATCGTGGACCGCCTGAACGTAGAGCTGGGCGGTATCTTAGGCAAGTACGACGTGGTGTACATGTCCGCTCAGAAGCTGGTGCAGCGCAGCAATGAGTGCGGCTATCTGGTTGGCTCACGAGGCTCCGTCGGCTCGTCACTGGTGGCCTATATGTCCGGCATTACGGAGGTCAACTCCCTGCCGCCCCACTACCGCTGTCCTAAGTGCAAAAACAGCGAATTCATTCTGGACGGCAGCTACGGCTGCGGCGCGGATATGCCGGATAAGGTTTGTCCCGTCTGCGGCACCAAGTACGTGAAGGACGGATTTGACATTCCCTTTGAGACCTTTCTGGGCTTCGGCGGCGGCAAGGTGCCGGATATCGACCTGAACTTCTCCGGCGAATATCAGGCCCGGGCCCACCGCCACGCCATTGAGATGTTCGGCGAGACGCAGGTGTTCCGGGCAGGCACCATCGGTACGCTGGCGGAAAAGACTGCCTACGGCTTCGTGAAGAAGTACCTGGAGGAGAACGGCATCGTGGCCTGCCGGGCGGAGGAAAACCGTTTGACCCTTGGCTGCGTTGGCGTCCGCCGCACCACCGGCCAG
>OLSD01002663.1_pt1 | contig 12283 bp, 10 predicted proteins | sample 1672211 | NCBI WGS metagenome assembly OLSD01 (sample SAMEA3136659, study PRJEB25190) | human gut metagenome | reverse complement strand
AGAATAGCTACCATTGCTGCCGGTACAATTCCCGATCCGCCAAACACCAACTGTACCACCTCCGGTGTATGTACCAGAATTCCGGGATTAGCTCCCATTCCATATCCAACGCCCAGTGCTACTGATACAATGGAAAGATTTCTGGCATTCAACGGATTCTTCGTGATCAACTGAATACCACTGATTACAATTGAGGAAAACATCATGACTGCTGCGCCACCAAGTACAGACTGTGGCATGATTGATACCAATGCAGCAAGCTTTGGACATAAGCCGCAAAGGACAAGGAAAATGGCTCCGGTTGCAAGAGCAAACCGGTTTACAACCTTTGTCATGGCTACCAATCCAACATTCTGACTGAATGATGTATTTGGCAGGACACCAAATATCGCTGCAAATGAAGAACCCAGTCCGTCACACATAACACCGCCTGCAAGTTCTTTATCTGTTGCTTCTCTGTCCAATCCGCCTTCCATAACACCTGAAATATCTCCAACCGTCTCAACTGCAGTTACAATAAACATAATAAGAACCGGAAGAATCGCACGCAGATCGAAAACAGGTTTTACAGGCAAAAGCTTCGGAACCGCAAACCAGGAGGCTTCCGCAACTTTATCCCAGTTCAACACCCATGCCTTTGTATATTCTACACCATCTGCCGTCACTCCGGTTTTCGGCAAAACAAAGCCCATGATCATTGCTGCAATGTATCCGAAAATAATGCCAAATAATATAGATGACGAACTCAAAAAGCCTTTTGTCGCATGTTTGAAAAACAAGATTACAATAAGCACAAACAACGCAAGTAACAGATTCTCAATGGAGCCAAAATCTTCTGCTTTATTTCCTCCACCAAAAGAATTGATACCTACCGAAATCAGGCTTAATCCGATCGACATTACCACGGTACCGGTTACAACCGATGGAAAGAACTTACGAAGAGGCTTTAAGAAAAAGCCAAGCACTGTTTCAAAAAGGCCACCTATAATAGATGCTCCCATGATCGCACCATATGCCAGTATACCACCACCCATGGTTGCTGCTACACTGTTAAAGACACCTATAAATCCGGAAGATGTACCCATTATGATCGGTACCCGGCCTCCGACCGGACCAATTCCGAACAACTGTACCAAGGTCACAATTCCTGCGATCAGCATCGCATTCTGAAGCAAAGAAAGCTGTAGATCTGCGAACTCACCGCCAGCCAGGCCACATGCTCCTGTGATGATCAGAAGTGGGGTCAGGTTTCCTACAAACATTGCCAAAACATGCTGTAATCCTAACGGAATCGCCTGCGAAAGCGGCATCTTTCCATCCATCTGAAATGCTGTCTCAGACAGCTTAAATATTTTTTTCATTTGTGAATTCTCCTCATCTTTATTCTTTTTCATCCAACATGGACATCAGTATCTTTTCCGGAGTGATCGGAAGTTCTCTATGCCATACGCCTGTTGCACGATAGATTGCATGTGCAATTGCAGGTGCCGGTGTATTGATCACTATCTCTCCTATAGACTTGGCTCCAAATGGGCCTGTCGGTTCATAACTGTGTTCAAATTCTACCTGAAGATGTCCCATATCAAGGCGGGTTGGAATCTTATACTGCATGAAACTGGATTCAATCGGACATCCTCTTTCATTGTAGGTGACATTCTCAAACAGTGTATGCCCGATTCCCTGTACGATGCCGCCTTCTGCCTGAATACGTGCCAATGCCGGATTGATAGGAATTCCACAGTCAACAACAGCTACATAATCCAGGATCTTTACCTCTCCTGTATATCGGTCTAACTCAATCTCAACCATACCGACCATATAAGGTGGAGGCGATACAGGTGAAGAATGGGAAACCGTTGCTACTGCTGCGATATCATTTGCAATCTGGTCTTTTACACTAATCTCGGCAAGTGACACACTTTGATCTGTATTGACCCGACATGCCCTTCCATTTTCAAAGATCATTTCCTCCGGACTGCAGGAAAGCATACCGGCTGCTATCGCACAAAGCTTTTTTTTCAGTTTCTCACAGGCAAGTTCTACGGCCTTACCCGTAACATATGTTGTAGATGATGCGTACGAACCGGAATCATATGGTGATGCATCTGTATCTGCCCCAAATACAGCTACATCATCCACGGAACAATCCATACATTCTGCCACCATCTGAGCCAGAATCGTGTCACATCCGGTTCCCATATCTGCCGCACCGATGATCAGATTAAATGTTCCGTCATCAGCCAGCTTTACCGTTGCCGATCCGACATCCAGATTGGAGATACAGGAACCTTGCATCGCCATAGCTACTCCGGCTGTTCTTACCTTCCCATCTCCTATCTCACGAACAGGATATTTCTCGTCCCAATGAAATAATTCTTTGCATTTTGCCATACATTTATCAAGTGCGCAGGCATTTGCTGTCTCTCCATAATATGCCGGCATCTTCATTCCTTCACGGATCATGTTGTTTTCACGGATTACAGTCGGATCAATTCCAAGTCTTTCTGCAAGCTCATTTACAGCACTTTCCAGTGCAAATATACCCTGTGTCGCACCATATCCCCGGTAAGCACCGGCTGCCATCGTATTGGTATATACTACATCATAATTAAACCGGTATGCTTCAAGTCCACCTGTATAAAGGGGAATCGATTTATGTCCGCTCAGACCAACTGTTGTAGGTCCGTGTTCTCCATATGCTCCTGTATTTGAAAGTGTATACAGATCCAGTCCGCGGATATGTCCGTCCCGGTCTGCTCCCAGGCGTACACGGACTTCCATCTCATGTCGCGGAGAACCGGCAATCTGACTCTCTTCTCTTGTAAATATAAGTTTGGCGGGTTGTCCGGTCTTCAGTGTGACAAACGCCGGATATACTTCACTGACTGCTGTCTGTTTTGCTCCAAAACCCCCACCGATTCTTGGTTTCTCAACACGTATCCTGCTCTTTGGAATGCCCAGTGCTCTGGAAAGGATACGACGCACATGAAATACAATCTGTGTAGACGAGATCACATGAAGCCTTCCATATCGGTCAAAACAGGTATAGGTGCGGAAGGTTTCCATCATTGCCTGGTTAAATGCCCGCATATGATATGTGTGTTCGAACACCTCATCACAATCCGCTATTACGGCATCCACATCACCATCTCCGTTTTTTTCACTTGCAACCAGATTTCGTCCGGGATCTCCTCCAACTTCCATAGGTGGAAACCAGTCCTCCTCCGGGTGTACAAGGATAGCACTATCCTTTGCCTGATGAAAATCAAGAACCGGTTCGAGGATATTATATTTCACTTTTATCAGCTTCATTGCTTTTAAAGCAGCTTTCTCATCCGTAGCCGCAATAATAGCAACAACATCCCCTACAAAACGTACATGCCGGTCTATGATCAGCCGATCATAGGGAGATGGTTCCGGATATGTCTGTCCTGCAATCGCAAACCTCTGCTTTGGAACATCCTTCCATGTATAAACATCTACAACTCCCGGAACTTTTTTCGCTATTGCTACGTTGATATCTTCTACAATAGCATTGGCATATGGGCTTCTTAAAAGCTTTACCGTCAAAGCATCTGATGATGTAATATCATCAACATAAACCGGTTTTCCCAAAAGAAGCTGCATTGCATCTTTTTTACGAACCGAATGATTGACTGAATTATACTTCTTTTCTTCCATGAATGCCCTCCTCTGATCTCTTATGTTCCAGATAATTTCGAATTCCCCGCAACTGACCTTCATATCCGGAACATCTGCAAAGATTTCCTGCCAGATAAGCACGAATCTCATCATCTGTAGGATCCGGATTCTCTCGCAATAATGCAATCGTGTTCATAACAAATCCGGGATTGCAAAATCCACACTGATCAGCCCCCTGGTCAGCGATAAATCCAACAAAACCGGATGCTTCCTCCTGCAGTCCTTCGAGCGTATATACTTCATGTCCATCCGCTCTTGCACAGAGCACCGAACATGACAAGACCGGGGTTCCATCTAAAAGCACGGTACAAAGCCCGCAATTTGCGGTCTCACAACCGCGCTTCACACTGTAGCAGCCATGCTTCCGCAGAAAATCAAGGAGCAGAAGATCCGGCGATACTGATTCACAAATCAGTGTTCCATTTACTTTGATTTTGATATCCATGTCTATGCCTGCTCCTCTCCGATTTTCTTTGTTAACCGATAGCAAAGCGCACCTGTAAGGCGTGTACGGTATGCTGCACTGCCCCGGTGATTGCCGGCTGTCGGGATTTTTGTCTCTACCCATTTTGCAAACTGTTTTGCACGCTCTTCTGTGATTCCGTCTGTGAGAAATCCTTCCTCATCCGTGATACAGATTGCTCTGCCCGGTCTCGCACCGACAGAAATCCGGTATGTACCGGAAACATTTGCCGCTGCACATGCAAGAACCGGGAAATCTGTCCGTTGATTACGAACCGATGCATACGCATAGACACCCGGTGTTTTCTTCACGATCAGACGCACAAGCACGTCCCGGTCCGGTTTTTTCTCGGCGAACTCCTGCAACGGAATTATACCGCCCTGAAACAGTTCCACGTATGTATCCATAGCAAGAAACATCGTCAGGACATCCGAGAAGCCAAACCGTCCCCAGATACTGCCGCCGACAGTTGCCAGGTTCCGGAACTGAACACCGACAATATCCTTTAAGGCATCTCTGACTGCGCCCTGCGTATATGCATACAGACCTTCATGCAGCTCGATTTCACGCAGAGACACCATCGCACCGATAAAAAATGCATCCGCGTTCTCATCAATCCTGTCAAGTCCCAGCTCGCACAGATCGATTGCCGTCTGGATTGTCCGATCCTGCATCTTCGTCCAAAGCATTCCACCGAGGATCATGCTTCCTTTTTTCTGGTTCAGCGTATAAGCTTCTTCCAGATTTTTTACACGAACATAATTCTGTATTGTTACCATAAAAGCTCCTTCTATTTCTCTAACCGCTTTTTTCCAACTTTATATTATAGTAAAAATACTTGCCTTTGAAAAGCGGTTTTGTTACAATACCGTTGTATTATCAAAAGTACAACGAAAGGGTTTTTATCATGAAACAAAGATTCAAAAAACATGTAGCACTTATACTCATCAGCCTGATGCTGCTCTCTCTGATCGGATGCGGCAAACCTGCATCCACAGACACAACCACAACAACGGAAGCAGCTGTCACAGAAGCACCGGCAGCCTCCATATCGGATGCTGCTACAACGGCAGACAGCACCCCCGCAGATGCCAGTGAAGAGGGCTCTGATGCGCAGACGGTCTATCCGGTCACAGTCACCGATCAGGCTGGTCGTGAAGTCACAATTGAAAAAGAACCGGAGTCGATCGTGAGCGGATACTATATCTCCACAAGTCTCCTGCTTGCACTCGGTCTGAAAGACAAGGTAACAGGCATCGAAGCAAAAGCAGATAAGCGGCCAATCTACAAACTTGCGGCGCCAGAATTCCTCGAGCTTCCAAATGTCGGCACAGCCAAGGAATTTGACTTAGAAACCTGCGCTTCCCTCTCCCCAGAGCTTGTCATCCTGCCTATGAAATTAAAGGATGCAGCGCAAAGCCTCTCCGAGCTTGACATCCCTGTCCTGCTCGTCAATCCGGAAAGCGAAGATCAGTTAGAACAGATGATTGAACTTGTCTCCACCGCAACCAATACAAAGGAAAACGCAGATGCCCTTCTTTCTTATATTGATGAGAAAAAAGAGATGCTCGAAAAAGACTTATCCGGCGTCGATGCAGAAAGCGTCTATCTCGCCGGTAACTCTTCCCTTCTTTCCACTGCCGGTCCAGCGATGTATCAGTCAGGGCTTATCGAACTGGCAGGCGGTAAAAATGCAGCATCCGAAATCACGGATACCTATTGGGCCGAGATCAGCTACGAGCAGCTTCTGGCATGGGATCCTTCTTATATTATTCTCGCTTCGGATGCAGAATACACACCCGAAGATGTATTAAACGACGAGAATCTGAAGGAGTGCACCGCAGTCAAAAACGGAAATGTCTATGCAATCCCCGGCGATATCGAAGCATTAGACAGTCCTGTACCGGGCGGAATCCTGGCATCCATCTGGCTTGCCGGAATCCTGCACCCGGATGAGGTATCTGCAGATATGTATACAGAAGAAAAGGCAGCGTTCTATGAAACTTTCTATGGAATCAAATAATAAAATTAAATTCACTCTTATCGTCGGAACCGTTATCTTAACGGTTCTGACGATTTTTTCATTTTTTGTCGGCCGCTACCCACTCACACTCTCCGGAATTATATCCGGTGATTCAAGACAGTGGCAGGTGTTTGTGACATTGCGCGCAAGCCGCGGAATCGTCGGCTGTATCGGCGGTTTCGTTCTCGGCGTAGCAGGTTTTGTCTTCCAGACTGTATTCCGGAATCCATTGGCATCACCGGATATCATCGGCGTATCTTCCGGTGCCAGCGCCGGTGCCGCGTTCGGCATCCTATTTCTGTCCGGCTCTATGGCAGTGACTGCGTCTGCATTTGCCGGTGCTCTCGGTTCTGTTGTTCTAGCGCTTATGCTCGCATCCCTCACTACCGGGCAGGATGGCAGAGGAATCGTGTTGGCAGGAATCGCGGTACACAGCTTAGCCCAGACCGCGCTCATCTTCCTGAAGCTGCTCGCCGACCCGGAAAAACAGCTTGCATCCATCGAATACTGGATTATGGGAAGTTTAAATGGTATCAGTCTCTATACCATCAAAGGAAATGTGATTCTCTGTACCCTCTGTGTCAGCGCACTTTTTTTGTTGTACCGTCAGATTATGATGCTTTCCCTGCACGATGACGAAGGGCGTATGCTCGGTGTTCACACACAGCATCTCCGTCTTTTGATTCTCCTGATTGCAACGCTGGCAACATCCGGAATCATCAGCATGACCGGGCTTATCAGCTTCATCTCTCTGCTTGCACCGCACGGTGCACGTCTGATCATCAAAAACAACCGGCTATCCACGATGTTTCTAAGTGGGATCATCGGTGGCTGCCTGCTGACACTCGGAGATATTCTGGCACGAAGCGTAGCTTCCACAGAACTGCCGGTCAGTATCTTTACCAGTCTTGTTGGCGCACCATTTTTGATTTATCTATGCGTAAGGAGGAACCGCGAATCATGAGTCTGCTCACAGTCAGTCACCTGTCTGCCGGATATGGCAGAAAAGAAATCCTACACGATATCAGCTTTACGTCGCGTCCCGGAACAATCACCGGTATTCTCGGTGCAAATGGATGCGGCAAAACTACGCTTTTAAAAGCGATTGCGAACATCCTCCCGCACAAAGGTTCCTGTCTGCTTGCAGAAAATACACTGGAATCACTTTCTGCACGGGAACTTGCAAAGCAATGTGGATATATCCCCCAAAAAAGCGGAATCACAATTGATCTGACAGTCCTGGATGTTGTCCTGATGGGGTATCATCCGGACTTATCGCTGTTGCAGCCTCCCACCGCGCAGATGAAAGAACATGCCAAAGCAACTCTCACGATGATCGGTCTTCCCGATCGTGAGCAGAAAAACTACAACCAGCTAAGTGAAGGACAAAAACAGTTATGTATCCTTGCACGGGCATTCGTCGGTACACGTAAGCTTCTGCTCCTCGATGAGCCGGAAAGCGCCTTAGATTTCCGGTTCCGGAACCAGATGATGCAGCACCTGCGGACATATGTGACTGCCCATGACGCCTGTGCGCTTGTCACACTCCATGACCCTTCTCTGGCATTAAACACCTGTGACGAGCTCATTGTCCTGTCGAATGGCACACATTCCGGGAACATCTCCCCGAAATCGACTCCTGTTTCAAAGATGGAGTCGCTGCTTTCCTCGATTTATGGTACAATCAATATCGCAAAGCTCCACGACAAAAACGGGAACGAACACCTTGTTATGATACAGGAGGAGTCCATATGAAAGCTGTTACAAAAATTACGTTTTACGATGAACAGGATGAAAAATTCTTTGGAGAAGGTCCCTGTCGTCTGCTGCATGCCATCGAAGCAGAAGGCTCCCTGCGAGCAGCTGCAAGCTCCATGGGACTTGCTTACTCCAAAGCGCTTCGTATGATAAAAAATGCCGAGCATGCACTCGGATTTCCACTCACAAGCAGGACTGTCGGTGGCAAATCCGGCGGTGGAAGCACTCTGACACAGGAAGGAAAGGAATGGATAGAAAAATATGAACGGTATCGAGATGCCTGCATACAGGCCAACCGCAAATTGTATCTGGAGATCTTTTCTCGCTAGCAGCAAAAAGCATCTGATTCTGACCGGAAGCCGCGGAAGCGGAAAGTCCACGCTTCTTTCTGCCCTTTTCCCACAACCAATGCCCGGGCTTACATCCTATGTAGTACCCGAAGATGGTGTCTATATGAAAGAAAACCTGTCAGGCGAGACTGTCCAGATTGGAAGATATCAGGCAGATGCACCCGGAAACACAAACAAAATGCAACCGGTTCCGGAAGCATTTCTCACAAAAGGCATCGAATTTCTGGATATGAGTATCCGTCATCCGTCCGACTGGGTAACCATCGACGAAACCGGTTATCTGGAACAGACAATTCCTGCGTATCAGGAAGCAATTTCCCGTCTGCTCGCAGCCAAACATGTACTTTTAGTTGTCCGTAAACAAAAACTTCCTTTTCTGGACTCTCTCTGCAAGCGGGATGATTGTTTTCTCGTAGATTTAGATAAGCCTTATGGAGACGCGTTCTGTATCATCATGGCATCCGGAAAAAGCAAACGCTTCGGTGCCAATAAACTCCTTACTGATTTTAATGGGAAACCACTGATTGCATACGCGTTTGATGCGACCGAAATGCTTGGGCAAAACCGGCTGGTTGTGACGATCCACCCGGAAATTGCACATATATGTAAGAAACAGGATATCCCATTTCTTCTGCATAATCTGCCGGACCGGAACGATATGATTCGACTTGGAATCGATGCAATAAAGAACAAAGCAAGCCACTGTCTGTTCCTGCCTTCAGACCAGCCGCTCGTCTCACGGGAGACAATCGGTGCATTGCTTTTCTGCGCCAAAAATGCACCCGATACGATCTGGCGGACTTGCAATCAGAATACTGCCGGTTCCCCGGTTGTTTTTCCATCTGCTTACTTTGATGAACTTTCTGCACTACCTCCAAAAAATGGCGGCAATACTGTGATTCAAAACCACAAGGAACATGTAAGACTCCTACCGGTTATACAACACTATGAGCTAGCAGACATCGACACACCAGAGGATATGCAGGCAATGGAGATTATTGCAGCGCATGCACGGGCAAAGTAAATACACTTCTCACCGCAGCCAGGTACTCCTCCGGCCGGTCTGCCTTCTTCACCTTCTTAAGCTCGCGCTCTGCATCCGGGAACATCTTACCCAGATAGAACCACACTTCCTTCATCTTGAAGAGTGCATCCCGCTCACAGTCCATCTCTTCCCGGTATCCGGCATAGAGCCGGTCATGGTATTCTTTTAACTCTGCCGTTGTCACCGGCTGCCCTGTCCAGATCTCACGCACCAGTCCCGGATTCGCAATCACACCTCTTCCAAGCATGATACGGTCTACCTGTGGAAACTTCTCCCGGAACGCATGATAATCTTCCACCGTAAAGATATCTCCGTTATAACAGACCGGGTGCACACATTCCTTCAGTGCTTCCGCAAATACACCAAGATTTGGATGATTGTTGTAGAAATCCTTCTGCAAACGTGGATGGATGATCACTTCGGAAATAGGATACCGGTTATAGATCTGCAGGATATCCGCAAACTCTTCAGGAAATTCCACTCCGATCCGCGTCTTCACAGAGACCTTACAGCTCCGCTCCTCCGGCAGTTTGGATATCCCCTCAAATACCGCATCAAAGAACCGGTCTAATCGTTCAGGGTCCTCTAAGAATCCACTTCCTTTCTTCTTCGATACGACCGTTGCCATCGGACAGCCTAGATTCAGATTCACTTCATGATAACCAAGCTCCGACAGCATATTACATGTCGTAAGAAACTGTTCTGCATCGTTCGTCAGGATCTGTGGAACAACATACATTCCCTGATTGCGCTCCGGTGCCACGTCCTTTCGCTCCCGCGTCTTCAATAATTTCTTCTTTGACGGTGCGATAAACGGCGTCACGTACTTATCCATATCGCCAAACATCGCATGATATGCATTCCGGTACACGTATCCTGTCACGGATTCCATCGGTGCCAGATAAAATTGTATTTTCTCGGATTCTGTAATACTCACCGTAGCTCTCCTCTATCATCAGCATTTTCTTCCACATGTTTCGGGCGGAATATATACAGCAAAATTGCCTTACATATATTGTCTGCGATCATGCAAAGCCAGACTGCCTTTAAACCCAGTCCAAACACATTCACGCATAAGAACGTACCAAATATCCGGATGCCCCACATGCTGACCGCCTCACACGCGAACACATGCTTCGTCCGACCCATACCATAGGAAATACCCTCTAAGACAATCATCAGTCCAAAAAACGGCTCTGAAAACGAAACCAGACGCAGCATCTCACTTCCGATCCGCGCCGCATTGACTGAGTTCGTAAACAGACGCATAAATGGATATGCGAATAGGTAGAGTCCGATACCATTTACTACCATAATCAATAATGTGATCAGAATCGATACCCGCTCCGTTGCTTTTAATTTCCGGATATCCTTTTCTCCGAGCGCATTACCAACCAATGTGCTGGTCGCCACCCGCAGTCCATATCCCGGAATATAGACGATCTGCTCCGCTGTAATGGCGATCGAATGCGCCGCAAATATCGTCGTTCCCATACCAGATACCATCCGTGCAAACGCAATGTATCCAAAACAGCTTACAAAGGTCGTGCCAAGTGCCGGAAGCCCAATCGTAAATGTCTCTGACAGAATCTCCCGGTCGAGTCTCCTGTCCTCTCGCGTTGGTCGAAGCTTCGTCTTGCTGAGCATCAGCAGAAACATCGCAATACCGCCGATTCCAAAACTGATGCAGGATGCGATTGCCGCACCTGCCACGCCGAGATTCAGACCATATATAAATACCGTATTCAATAGGATATTTAACACATTTTCACCCACGCTGATAAACATCGGCGATTTCGTATCCTTAATGGATCGAATCATCGCGGAAAAGACGCGGGAAGACGCCCGGAACACAAGTGAAATGCTTGTAATTGTGAAATACACGCTTGCCGGTCTTACAATATCCGGTTCAACGCCCATCCACACCGGAATATACGGGGACAGCACAAGCGCGATCACTTCCAATAACGTTCCGATTGTAAATGCATATAGTATTGATTGTCCAGCCAGTTTCTTCAGTTTGGCTTCGTCCCCGGCTCCATTTGCCTTCGATGCAATCGCCAGCACAGCAACCGCAATCGCACTTGGAATTGAGTGGATCAGCCAGCCGATGGTTGTTGTCGTGCTGACTGCTGCCGTTGCTTTCTCACCCAGATGTCCCACCATCGCCGTATCAACATATTGAAGCAGCGTCGACAGCACCTCTTCTAATACGGTCGGGATGGATAAGGTGATCAGCGATCGAAACGCTTCCTTATTGTATGTTTGTTTCATTTATTTTCAAATCCTTCTGTTTACTTAAAAGAAGGGCTTATAGAAAGCCCTTCTTCGTAAAACTTATTTACTTATCGCTTCGTTTCTTTTTGGAAACACCAAGTATGATTATTCCAACAGCCGCAACTATCATTATAATGGTGATTGGAGCAATCGGCGCTGTATCACCTGTCTTCTTCACTGTGTTGGAAGATGTCGTAGTTGTTGTCGTCGTGGTTGTCGTACTCGTAGTACTTGTCTCCGTCGTCGTAATCTCTGTGGTTGTATCTGTTGTTTCTGTGGTTTCCGTTGTTTCAGTCGTTTCCGTTGTTTCGGTCGTCTCAGTTGTTTCTGTTGTCTCAGTCGTTATCTTGTCATACTTATTTGTATATGCAACATTTGCTGTCGCATAATCTCCGATTACAACCGAAGCGGTTTTGCCCTCCACTGCAGTCTGCGCGTCTACCACATATGTGATCTTGCTCAACGTATATCCATCTACATCTGAAGCAATCTCATTGACTGTATAGCTGCCTGCATTGCAACTGATTTCCTTCGTCCACGTCTTACTAGCAGTATCATAAGAAAAATCTGCAAGACTATAGGTTGTCTTTGTACCGGTTGCATCCTATAGTCTTTCTGATTTCCTTCGTCCACGTCTTACTAGCAGTATCATAAGAAAAATCTGC
>OLSD01002659.1_pt1 | contig 12291 bp, 12 predicted proteins | sample 1672211 | NCBI WGS metagenome assembly OLSD01 (sample SAMEA3136659, study PRJEB25190) | human gut metagenome | reverse complement strand
CTGCGTGCGGACATCGACTATGGTTTTGCTGAAGCTGCGACCACCTACGGCCGCATCGGTGTTAAGGTATGGATCTACAAGGGTGAGGTTCTCCACGGCGGTCCGCGTCTGGGTCGCTCCATTGAAGCTCCGAAGCCGGCATTCGAGCGCCGCGATCGTCGCGGTGACCGTCGCGGCCGTCGTGACTTCAACCGTGGCGAGCGTCGTGCTCCCCGTCAGGAAGGAGGCAACCGTTAATGCTGCTCCCTAAGAGAGTTAAGTATCGTCGCGTTCATCGCGGCCGTATGACCGGCAAGGCTACCCGCGGTAACTTCGTATCGAACGGTGAGTTCGGTATCCAGGCTACCGAGCCGTGCTGGATCACCTCGAATCAGATCGAGGCAGCCCGTATCGCTATGACCCGTTACACCAAGCGTGGCGGTCAGGTATGGATCAAGATTTTCCCCGACAAGCCGGTTACCAAGCATCCGGCTGGTGCTCGAATGGGTTCCGGTAAGGGCGCACCCGAGTACTGGGTTGCAGTAGTTAAGCCGGGCCGTGTACTGTTTGAGATCGCAGGCGTTTCCGAGGAAGTTGCTCGTGAGGCACTGCGTCTGGCAAGCCACAAGCTGCCCTGCAAGACCAAGTTCGTTGCCCGTGAGAAGAATGGCGGTGAAGCATGATGAAGGCATCTGAGATCAGAGAACTGACGGCTGAGGAGCTGTCTGCAAAGCTCGGTGAGCTGAAGAAGGACCTCTTCAACCTCCGTCTGCAGCTCGCTACCAATCAGCTCGACAACACCAACAAGATCAATGAAGTCAAGCACGACATTGCTCGTATCAATACCGTTATCCGCGAGAAGCAGATCGCGGAGAAGGCATAAGGGAGGGAAACGAATATTATGAGCGAAAGAGCATTACGCAAAACGCGAGTAGGCAAGGTCGTTTCCGATAAGATGGATAAGACCATTGTCGTAGCAATTGAGGATCGTGTAGCACATCCTCTGTACAAGAAGGTTATTCCGCACACCTATAAGCTGAAGGCACACGACGAGAACAACGAGTGTGGCATCGGTGATAAGGTTAAGGTGATGGAGACCCGTCCGCTGTCCAAGGACAAGCGCTGGCGCCTGGTCGAGATCATCGAGAAGGCAAAGTAAGGAGGAGAGCACATGGTTCAGCAGGAAAGCTTTCTGCGTGCAGCTGACAACAGCGGCGCAAAGGAACTGAAGGTAATCCGTGTTCTCGGCGGCTCCGCACGCAAGTACGGCAACATCGGTGACGTAGTTGTTTGCTCGGTGCGCAAGTGCACCCCGGGCGGCGGCGTAAAGAAGGGCGATGTCGTTAAGGCAGTTATCGTCCGCACCGTTAAGGGCCTGCGCCGCGCTGACGGCAGCTATATCCGCTTTGACGAGAACGCTGGCGTTATCATTCGTGATGACAAAAACCCCCGCGGCACCCGTATCTTTGGGCCTGTCGCTCGTGAGCTGCGTGACAAGGATTACATGAAGATCCTGTCGCTTGCTCCGGAAGTACTGTAAGGAGGTCGCCAACAAATGAACAATTTGCACGTTAAGACGGGCGACACCGCAGTCGTTCTTTCCGGCAAGGAAAAGGGCAAGCGCGGCAAGATCCTGTCCGTAAACCCGAAGAAGGGTATGGTAGTAATCGAAGGTGTGAACATGATCAAGTGCCACACCAAGCCCCGCCGTCAGGGTGAAACCGGCGGCATCATCGAGCGCGAGGGTGCGCTGCGTGCCTGCAAGGTAATGCGCGTATGCCCGAAGTGCGACAAGCCGACTCGTGTTGCTCACAAGATCACCGAGAACGGCACCAAGCTGACGGTGTGCAAGCACTGCGGCGAAACGCTTTAAGAAGAGGAGGTTGCAATAAATGGTTCCGAATATGAAAGCAAAGTATACTGCGGAAGTTGCGCCTGCTCTGATGAAGAAGTTTCAGTACGAGAGCGCAATGCAGATTCCGAAGCTCGACAAGATCGTAATCAACGTCGGCTGCGGTAAGGAAGCAAACGGTAACTCCAAGGTTATCGAGGCTATTGTCCGTGATATCACTCTGATCTCCGGCCAGAAGCCGATCATCACCCACGCTAAGAAGTCCATCGCAAACTTCAAGCTGCGTGACGGCATGCCGGTAGGCGTTAAGGTAACCCTGCGCCGTGACCGCATGTGGGAGTTCCTGGATCGTCTGTTCAACGTAGCTCTGCCGCGTGTACGCGACTTCCGCGGCATCAACGGCAACGCATTTGACGGCCGTGGCAACTATGCTCTGGGTCTGAGCGAGCAGCTGATCTTCCCGGAAATTTCCTACGATCAGATCGACAAGATCCGCGGCATGAACATCGTTATCTGCACCACTGCAAATACCGATGAAGAAGCAAAGGAGCTGCTTACTCTGATGGGCGCTCCGTTTGAGAAGTAAGGAGGAGAAGTTAAATGGCTAAGAAGTCGATGGTTCTCAAGCAGCAGGCTAAGCCGAAGTTCTCCAGCCGAGCTTACAACCGCTGCAAGATCTGCGGCCGTCCGCACGCTTACCTGCGTGATTTCGGTATCTGCCGTATCTGCTTCCGCGAGCTGGCTTACAAGGGCCAGATCCCGGGTGTCCGCAAGGCATCCTGGTAAGGAAGAGCGATTTCAAAAAGGAACCCGTAAGGGTTCCTTTTTTTATGTCTTCAGGCAGAAAGTAAGCGGTGCACACGAGTTGCGTAGCAATACGTTGTTGCTGGGCGGCGTTTACACGCTATCAATGATGTTTAAGAATTAAATTGTGGTGAATATCTAACATGTTAAATTATTTTGTGTGTGAAACAAATTTGTGATATAATTCGATAGCTATGGACGGCACCTGCGGGTTATATTTGATGTAAGGCTTTACCGTAGGGTGCGCCGACTCGGCGCACCGCTTGTAAACCATCTGCATATCGCTTAATCAGAGCGGACACACTGGTCCGCCCCTACGGTGAATTTTTGATGCGATTGATTTGGAAATCCGTTGTTTTCTGATGCAAAAATTCATATATTTTAGGTAAATTTCGCGTTTTCCTCTTGCATTTTCCCGCAAAATGTGTTTTAATTATTCTGTTATAAATATTTCAATGCGATGAGCAGGAAAAGTAACGCTGTGTTCCTCTTTCTCAGAGAGAACGGTCCCATGGCTGCAAGCCGTTTATCGAGGTATGGCGCGAAGTTCCCCTGTGAGCACCGGTGCTGAATAGATGCAGTAGGCGCCGGCGAAGTAACGCTCCGTTACCGGCGTTCAATGAGTGCCCGATTTTTTCGGGAATCAGGGTGGTACCACGGAAGTTTTACGCCTTTCGTCCCTATTTTACGGGGACGGAAGGCGTTTTTTACGTTGTGAATAGGTGGCGAGATGACCCCATTCCGCCGTTTCTAACGTTGTGCACTCATTTATATGCGGCGGGACACCCCGGGGTGGCTTCTCTTGCCCTTCGGGCAATTCACCTTCTGAGGTCGCTCTGCCCTGCATGCAACATTTCGCCGCCCTCAATTACAAAATCACATTCCAAAGGAGAATTGGTATGAAAGAAAAGCTGCAAGGCATTTTGCAGACCGCGAAGGAGCAGCTCGCTGCCGCGAAGGATTCGCGCGCGCTGGACGAGGCCCGCGTTAAGTTCCTCGGCAAAAAGGGTGAGCTGACCGCGCTGCTCAAGGGCATGAAGGACGTTGCCGCAGAGGAGCGTCCGGTTGTTGGTCAGCTGATCAACGACGTTCGTGCGGAGATCGAAACCATCATTGACAAGCAGAAGAAGCTGATCGAGCAGGCTGCGCTCGAGAAGAAGCTGGAGGCGGAGACCATCGACGTTACCCTGCCGGGTGAGGACGTTGTCATCGGCAAGAAGCATCCGCTGAACATCGTGCTCGACGAGTTCAAGGAGATTTTCCTCGGTCTGGGCTTCTCGATCGCTGAGGGTCCGGAGGTTGAGCTGGATCACTACAACTTTGAGGCGCTGAACATTCCGAAGGACCATCCGGCACGCGACACGCAGGATACCTTCTATATTTCGGATAATGTTGTGCTCCGCACGCAGACCTCTCCGATGCAGGTCCGCACGATGGAAAAGCGCAAGCCGCCGATCCGCATTATCGCGCCGGGCCGTGTTTACCGTTCGGACGCCGTTGACGCAACCCACTCTCCGCTGTTCCATCAGATCGAGGGTCTGGTTGTCGATAAGGGCATCCGCATGAGCGACCTGAAGGGCATTCTTGAGCTGTTCGCAAAGAAGCTGTACGGCGAGGACACGGTTGTTCGTTTCCGTCCGCATCACTTCCCGTTCACCGAGCCGTCTGCGGAGATGGATATCCAGTGCTACCGCTGCCACGGTGAAGGCTGCCCGCTTTGCAAGGGCGAGGGCTGGATCGAGATCCTCGGCTGCGGCATGGTTCACCCCAAGGTGCTTGAGATGAGCGGCATCGACCCGAATGAATACTCCGGCTACGCCTTCGGCATCGGTCTGGAGCGTATGGTTATGGGCCGCTTCAAGATCGACGATATCCGTCTGTTCTATGAGAACGACGTTCGATTCCTGCACCAGTTCTAAGCGCTGACGCGCTTATAGGGGACTTCAAAAGTCCCCTATATACGAAAAACGGTTCCTGACGAAACCGCTTTTCGATACCCGAACGACGCCGCCCACGGCGGCTGGGTCGGGGTGTAAAAACGCAGGTACACGCCCCGCGTTTTTACGAAACAGCAAGGCTGTTTCTATTTCATGCGCGCCTGATGGCGCGATACCATCAAGGAGGAAATATCCTATGAAGTTGCCATTATCCTGGCTTTCGGATTATACCGATATGAACGGCATCACCCCGAAGGAGTATGATGCTAAGCTGACTATGTCCGGCTCCAAGGTCGAGGAGGTTTACTACCTCGGCGCGGAGATCGACAACGTTGTGACCGGCAAGATCCTCGAGGTTGTCGATCACCCGGATTCCGATCATCTGAAGATCTGCCAGCTCGATGTCGGCAAGGAGGAGCCGGTGCAGATCGTCACCGGCGCACCCAATGTAACGCCTGCGTCCGTTGGCGAGATCTGCCCGGTCTGCCTGCACAAGTCCACCCTGCCGGGCGGCGTGAAGATCACCAAGGGCAAGCTGCGCGGCGTGCCGTCCAACGGCATGATGTGCTCGTTCCAGGAGCTGGGTCTGTCCCACGGCTGCGTACCCTATGCGTGCGAGAACGGCATCCTGTTCCTGCCGGCCGGCACCCCGGTTGGCGAGGACATCAAGAAGGTACTCGGTCTGGACGACTGGGTTTCCGATTTTGAGATTACGTCCAACCGCCCGGACTGCCTGAGCGTGATCGGTCTGGCCCGCGAGACTGCGGCTACCTTCGACCGTCCGTTCAGCGTCAAGACCCCGGAGGTAAAGGGCGTGGGCGACGACATCAACAAGTATATGTCCGTCGAGGTCAAGGACACCGACCTGTGCCCGCGCTACACCGCCCGCATTGTCAAGAATATCAAGATCGAGCCGTCTCCGGCGTGGATGCGTGAGCGTCTGCACGCCTGCGGCGTTCGCCCGATCAACAACATCGTTGATATCACCAACTATGTTATGCTCGAGTACGGCCAGCCGATGCATGCGTTCGACTACAAGTGCCTGTCCGATGGCCGCATTGTTGTCCGCCGTGCCCGCAACGGTGAGTCCATCCAGACTCTGGACGGCGTGGATCACGACCTGAGCGACAAGATGCTCGCCATCTGCGACAACGACAAGCCGGTTGCTGTTGCAGGCGTTATGGGCGGCGCAAACTCCGAGATTATGGATGACACCAAGACGGTCGTTTTCGAGTCCGCAAACTTCCACGGCGCTACCGTTCGTATCACCGCAAAGGCGCTCGGCATGCGTACCGAGGCCTCCGGCCGCTTTGAGAAGGGCCTTGACCCGCGCATGACCCTCGATGCGGTCAACCGTGCGTGCGAGCTGGTGGAGCAGCTGGGCGCAGGCGAGGTCATCGACGGCATTATCGACGTTGACAACTCCGACCCGAACCACAAGCGTCTGCCGTTTGAGCCGGACAAGATGAACGCTCTGCTGGAGCTGTCCGCTGAGGAGCAGGTAAAGCTGCTCGAGAAGCTGGACTTCAAGATCGAGAATAACGAGGTCGTTGTGCCGTTCTTCCGCACCGACATCAACCGCATGTGCGATGTGGCCGAGGAGGTTGCCCGCATGTACGGTTACGACAAGATCCCGACCACGCTGTACGCAGGCGAGATGGTACAGGGTGAGTTCACGCCGTCTCAGCAGGCGGAGCGCGCTGCCGCTCTGGTTTGCCGCGAGGCAGGCTTTGACGAGTCCATGAGCCATTCGTTCATCTCCCCGAAGTTCTACGACATGATTGGCTGGGACGAGAACGACCCGCGCCGTATCTCCACCACCATCCTCAACCCGCTCGGCGAGGATTTCAGCGTAATGCGCACCACCGTGCTGCCGTCCATGCTGGATAATCTGGCGCACAACCACGCACACCGCAACCCGACCGCTTCGCTGTACGAGCTGGGCACCATCTACACCCCGACCGTCAAGGATGGCAAGGCTGACCCGGACGTACTGCCGCACGAGGAGAAGATCCTGACTCTCGGCAGCTACGGCCGCCTGTCGTTCTTCCAGTTCAAGGGTGCCATCGAGGCGCTGCTGCGTGAGCTGAACATCAAGGGCGCATCCTTCGCTCCTGAAAAGGCCAACCCGTCCTATCACCCGGGCCGCTGTGCCAAGGTGCTGATCGACGGCAAGGAGATCGGCGTATTCGGCACCATTCATCCGACCGTTGCTGCACGCTACGGTCTGTCCGGCGAGGTGCTCGCTGCCGAGCTGCAGATGGATGCGCTGCTGGCTGCCATCGACCCGGAGAAGCTGTATCATCCGCTGCCCAAGTTCCCGGCATCTACCCGCGATATCGCGGTTCTGGTTGACGATGCCGTTCCGGCAGCCTCCATGCAGGCCACTGTTGAGAAGGCAGCAGGCAAGCTGCTCGAGTCCGTCAAGCTGTTCGACGTTTACAAGGGCAAGGGCATCCCGGAGGGCAAGAAGTCCGTGGCTTATTCGCTGTCCCTGCGCGCACCCGACCGTACCCTCACCGACGAGGAGTGCGACAAGGCAATGCGTGCCGCTATCTCGGCACTTGAGACCGAGTTCGGCGCTCAGCTGCGCGGTTAAGTTCCTGAATTGGATAGAAAAAGAGCAGATGCTTGGCATCTGCTCTTTCTTTATGGTTTTATACTGCGTTATCCGAGAGAACCGTCCGGATTGACATAATCCCAGTCATTGGAATAACCATGCTGCGTCCATTCGACGATTTTGTCGCCTGCAGGCGGCGCGTTCTTTGGCTCGACACTGGATTCGGTCGTGCTCAGCGTGATATCGAGCGACAGAATGCCGGTGTTCTTGGTGTGGTAGGTCACGCTCAATTTGCAGTTCTGCACACTGCCGGAGAACGTCAGCACGGTTTTGGTGGTGTTCCAGCTATCGGAGCGGCTTTCGAGTGTGCCCGAGAACGAGCCGTCCGCCGTGTTCAGCGTGTAGCTGCCGGTCAGGTTGTCATACGAATCGCTGCTCAGACCGTTGATTTTTGCGGTGTAGCGCGAGCCGCTTGCGGTGAATTGTTCATCGCCCAGCAGGTTGTTCAGGCGGTTTACGTCATTCTTTATGTTGAGATAAAAATCCTCCCAGCCAAGCTCATATGCGGTCATGTTGGATTCGTTCGCGGCAACGATGCTTTCGCCCACCGAGGTAAAGGTATTGTTCTTCAGAATCTTCAGATTTTCGCTGAACAGAGTGCCGAATGTGCTGTCCGCCCAGTTGATGTGCAGCCACGCGCCGTTCGACAGCGCCTTGAGATCGGCGTCGTCCGTTTCGTCCATCGCCAGAATCTTTGCCACGGCAGGGCACTTCAAATACAGGTCGCCGCTGTCCGCGTTGCATAGGAGCTCGAGCTTGACGTTGCTCAACGCACTGCGCAGGAGAGCTGCCTGTGCGGCGGTGAGTACGTCATCCGCCTGCGGATCATCGAGGAAATAAGACGCCAGCACGCGCAGATCGACGGTCACGGTCGCCTCAACGGCTTGTCCGTTCGCCAGAATTTCGGCTTTGACATCGATCTTGTAATCCTTGTCGCCGTCGATGGTGTCGAAGGCGGTGTACACCGCGCCGATCGTCGCCACCGTGCGCAGCGTCCTGGCGTTTTCGGTGGACGGCTGCGCCTTGATCCACTTGTTGAGCACGGTAAACTTGCTGTCAATGTCGTTTACAAGCGCCGCGCGGTCATACAGCACGGCGGTCTGCATATCCTGATCCCACTGCACGGTCAGTCCGAACGCTTCCGCGAAAAAGCGCACCGGAACATAGGTGCGTCCGCCTTTTTTGTACGGCGCGGTATCAAGCTGCACGGTTTTGACGGTTTTGCCCGCGCTGTCCGTGACGGTAAGCTGCTTGCCGCCGAGCGCGAACGACAGCGTTTCGCCGCCCTTTTTCGCGGTGATTGCTCCGGCGTCATATGTGACCTCGGCGCCGAACACCTCGGCAATGGCGCGGAAGGGAACCATCACGTGCCCGTTTACCTTTTCCGGCTGTGCGTCCGCAAAGTGGACATACGCGCCGTTGAGCTGCACGGAAAGCTGACAGCGGAGTTTGTATTCATCGCCCTCTGTCATGGCACGCGCTGTATCACGATAGCATTCCTCTAAATCACCGTCCCAGCCGAAGGACAGCCCCTCCAGATCGTCATACCCCCAGTAATCGACTGCGATCTGGGGATCTTTATGGATGGCGTCCAGGTGCTGCCGATAATGGTCACTGAGCGTATCATAATCGAAAACGCCGTAGTACGATTCCTGCTCCATGTACTCCTCTGCGCTGTCGTACCCAAACTGCTGATACATCGGCGGTGTGGCATCCAGCGCGAGCGCGCTCGGCGCCGAGCCGGCGAGCAGCAGCGCTGCGAGTGCGCCAGCGGCAAAACGGTTTCTCTTTTTCATATTGTGCCCCCTCACATAGGTGTTACTACCATTGTACAGGAAAACAGTGGGATTTGTCTATCCGCAGTTTGGCGCAAATTGGCGGGCAAAAACCGTCATACTGTCCATACGGGCGCATAGGGTAGAGCAAGGGAGGGCACTGCTATGTTTATCACGATCACACGCACGGGTCTGCACCGAATTGGTGTGGGACTTAGCGTTTTGGCGGTTCTGACCGCGGTTTTCATCCTGTTTCCGCGCGAAAATGCTGAGCCGACAGCCGCCGAACAGGCGGTTCCCGCGTCTGTCAGCGACTGGGGATTGTCGTTCCAAACCGAGGGTCAGCCGCCGGTCGGCAATGTCTCCGCCGAGGAACTGCGGCAGTACAACGCGTTTTACGTCGGTGACACGAGCCGAAAGACCATCTACCTGACGTTTGACGCGGGCTACGAGAACGGCTGCACGCCTGCCATTCTGGATGCGCTCAAAAAGCATGACGCGCCTGCCTGCTTTTTCGTGGTGGGCAACTTCATCGACACCGCGCCGGAACTCGTAAAGCGCATGGCAGCGGAGGGGCATATCGTGGGCAACCATACGCTGCACCATCCGGATATGTCCGGCATTGCGGATAAGAGCGCGTTTGCGGCGGAGCTGAACGGTCTCGAGGAGAAATACACCGCGCTGACCGGTCAGCCGATGCAGAAATTTTATCGTCCGCCGCAGGGGAAGTTCAGCGAGGAGAATCTCCGACAGGCGCAGGAGCTGGGGTATACCACGGTTTTCTGGTCGCTCGCCTATGTGGACTGGTATACGGATAACCAGCCGACCGATGAGCAGGCATTCTCCAAGCTGCTGCCGCGGATACATAACGGAGCCATCGTGCTGCTGCATTCCACCAGTGAGACCAATGCGAGGATTCTCGATGAATTGCTGACGAAGTGGGAGGAGGCAGGATATACGTTTGGTGCTCTGACGGAGCTGGCGCAGTAATTGAAAATGGAGAATGGAAGATGGAGAATGAATGTGTCCGCGCACAGCGCGACAATTAAAATACGGCGCTCCGCGCCGTTCCTTAATTTTCAATTTTCCATTCTCAATTCTCCATTGCAAATAAAAAGACCTCTCCTTACTTGGAGAGGTCTTTTTATTTGCTTTTACGGCATCATCACGCGGCCTTCAAACTCGGCGCGGCGCTTGATGTCCTTCATGACGGTATCGAACTGGTTGAGGTCGAGCGACTGTGCACCGTCGCAGAGGGCGTGTGCGGGATCGTTATGCGCCTCGATGATCAGGCCGTCAGCACCGGCAGCGATGGCTGCGCGGGACAGCGGCTGCACCATATCACGGCGGCCTGCTGCGTGGGACGGGTCGATGATGATCGGCAGGTGGCTGAACATCTTAACCAGCGGAACAGCGGAGATATCCAGATTATTGCGGATCAGCTTCTCAAAGGTACGGATGCCGCGCTCGCACAGGATAACATTGGTATTGCCGCCTGCGAAAATGTACTCGGCAGCCATGAGGAACTCCTCCATGGTGGCGGACAGACCGCGCTTGAGGAGGATCGGCTTTTTCGAGCGGCCCAGCTCCTTGAGCAGCATGAAGTTCTGCATGTTGCGGGCGCCAAGCTGGATGATATCTACATCTGCAAACAGGTCGAGATGCTTTTCGCTCATGATCTCGGTGACGATCGGCAGACCGGTCTGACGCTTTGCCTCGAGCAGCAGCTTGAGACCCTCGGCCTCCAGACCCTGGAACGAGTACGGGGAGGTACGCGGCTTGAATGCACCGCCGCGCAGGAAGGAGGCGCCGGCAGCCTTAACGCGCTCGGCACACTCGACGATCTGCGCCTCGTTCTCGACCGAGCACGGACCTGCCATAACATTGAAGTAGCCGGCACCGATCTTGCGGCCCGCAACCTCGATGATCGTGTCCTCGGGGTGGAATTTGCGGTTGACGGCCTTGAACGGCTCGGTCACGCGCTGTACACGCTCGACCACGTCATACGCCATAATGTCCCCTTCATCGAGCCGGGTCGTGTCGCCCATCAGGCCGAGGATAAGTGTATCCGCACCCTGGGAATAGTTGATCCGCAGCCCCATATCCGTGAAATGCTGCATCAGTTTGTCGACATGTTCCTTGTCGCTGTTTCGTTTGAGTACAACGATCATTTCAGTTCACTCCTTCACAATGTGATAAATTTTAAGTAGGATTTACGGTACGCTTAAATTTTTTCAGTTTTTTTACAGCGTACGATTTGAAGTATACCATATCAGAGGATAAAAAGAAAGAGCGATTTACGACAAATCGCCCTTTGATTTTCCACGGTTTTTGCACATGGTTGCATACTGCTAACTGAATATTTACGATGCTTTTGCCGCTTCGTCAGCCTTCAGCTCCTTGTATTTTGCGGTTACCGCGCTGCAGAACTCGTCCCAGCGGCCGCTGTTGATGAGGGTGGACGGACAGATTTTGCCCGAAAAGTCCTGATGCTTTTTCAGTGCCTTGGACGGGTTCAGATCGTACTCGATCAGCAGCCGCGCACACAGTTTTTCGGTGTTGATGAGCGTCTGTTCGTAGTTGCCGTCCGAGTTGACGCACATTTCAATGCCGATGCCGTTCATGTTGCCGCCGTTCTTCTCCATGCCGTCGCCTGCGTGATAGGCAGTCTCATCATCCGGCAGATGGTGGTAGATCTCGTGATCGTCCACCGTGTAGTGCCACGAAACAATGCCCTCCTCGGCGTTGGCGTTCTGGTGGATGAACGAGTTGTGCGCGGCCGCGTTTGCGCCGGTGCCGGTGTTGTCGGTCTCGTGGATGACGAGATACCTGATCTCGCGCTTCTGTCCCGGACGGGCGCGTGTGCCCTCGGGAAGAAAGTCGGTCATCACCGGGATATCCTCAATGTAGGTAAGTCCCGCGTCACTCTGCGGCTTGCGGAACACGATCTTCTGTGTCAGCATGCCTGCCGCAAACGACACGATCATCAGTCCGATCGTCAGCATCAGGCTGACCTGAAGTCCCTTGCTTTTCTTTTTGCGTGCCATGATTCACCTTGTCTTTTCAAAATTACATCGTCTTGCTTTTTCCATTGTACTACGTTTTACGCGATTTTTCAAAACAAAGACTGTAAACTTTTTGTGAGCAACGAATAGAAATTTGCAGAAATGGTATCAAAATTGGCATATTATATCGCACGATAAGTGCGCATTCAATAGAATTTGCTGTGCAAATTCATGAAAACCGGGGACATGTGCCTCGGTTTTTATACTTATAGAGGGAAAAAGTTTCGACCATCGGGAGGAACTTTTGGACGACTTTGGA
>OLSD01002647.1_pt1 | contig 12321 bp, 30 predicted proteins | sample 1672211 | NCBI WGS metagenome assembly OLSD01 (sample SAMEA3136659, study PRJEB25190) | human gut metagenome | reverse complement strand
GCTCATTAGATGCTTATGCTCATCTAAAGCTCACTTGAGACTAAGCCATTTTGCCACTCTCTCGGTCGTTGTAGTGGCAAGGACTTAACGCGCCCACACACTTGAATTATTTAACGACGTTTCAAGCCGTCAATTTTGAAATTATACAAAATTACATAGTTCTAAAACCACGTCGTAGATCGTGCTACGAACACCGACAAAATTATTTAACGACGCTTTGCGAACGTCATGCAAGAGCATTGCAAGATTATCGAAAATGTAAATTGAATTAACTCATCCTTAGCTTGGGACAATATTATCTTAGCACGTACCATGTTCGCTATGTGTTCGCTCTTTGTCCGCTAATTGTTCGCTTTTATTTTTAACCTGTTCTTTTAATTCTTGATTCTCAATTATCAGAGCATTTACTCCCTTTGATAGTCTCAACAACTTACCATCTGAGCAATGCAATTCTGGCTTATCATTGATACCCTCAATAACGTCATTCAATGCTTTTAATACTCCAACAGTTTCCATTTTCATCCCTACTTTCCTTTTATATCCTTAGGGCATATCCATCCTAACATGCTAGCTTGGCACATATGGACTCTTTTTCCATCAAGTTCCCAACAACTAAGACAGTACGGTATCTTTTCATCCCCAATCCAATAAAACAAACCTGACTCATCAATTTTCATTTTAATAGAAAATTCATCCTTACTTTTCAATTCGTTTAAGCTTTGCTTTAATTCAGCATTTTCCTCTCTTAGTAAGAAAATCATATCACTAAGTTCAAAAACTTTTTCACGTAATTCTAAATCTTTACTACTTTTTACCAATGAATTTATATCGTGAATAAGCTGTGAAATATCTTGATAACTAACCATAGTATCACCCTTTATTTTCTTTATGCATAGTAATTCTTTTCCCTGTATCTTACAATAATCCTAGCTTCCTGCTATTTAGTTCTTGGATCTTTTTGTCCTGTTACAGCTTCCATACCTTCAACTGTAACAATTATAGTCTTTCCAAAACGTCTATAACTACCTTTAGGCCATTTATCTGGATTTTGGCGTAAGGAAATTCTTACATAAGATTCACTCTTACCCCATATTTTTGAAGCTTCCTGTGCACTCATAATTTCACTGCTATTCAAATCTATCATGGTTTTACTCCTAAAATATTCAACACTGTAATGATGATAACGCCTATCCAACAAATGATTGAGATATACTTTAATACTTTCTTCATTGAAACTTCCTCCCATTTCGTTTATTGTATAGGTAAAGGGGAGCTTGATTTCTCTTGCTCCCTTTGCCTATAGTCCTAAGGTTTGATTCCTAGCCATTCAAGTACTGATACTATCAAAGCAAGTACTGCAACCACCACGTTTATGATGTCTAGGATCCCTACCTTGGGGCTTTTTTGGTGTTTAGGTTTTGGCTTACCTTTGAAACGCTTGCGTCTCAAGTTTTTCACCTCCTCCCTACATCTATTATAATATCACGTTACCGTTATAAATTCAAGTATTTTTAACAAAAAAAGCCCGATTTTTCGGACTTTTTTCACTATTGCAATACAATTAAATCAATTCCACAAGACTGTACTTTTAGTCTTTCAGCAAACTCATTCAACGCTGCGATTTTAAGTTCATGATAACGCGTACGCCCGTATTGCAATTTTAGACTAACTTGCTTATCTGGATAACCAGCAACGTAACGATCGTACAAAATAACTTGATGCGTATGTCTGCACAAACTCAGTGCTTTGTTGACATCATTTAAAACCGCAAGCGCACGTCTTGTCGTGTCACCACTAACATATTCAATCACTTGATTTTCATTGCTATTTTTACCGCTTGTTGACCGTGGCATTCCATCAATGCTGGGCGAGCGTAAAAAGTTAGCGTCCTTGTTCGCCAATCTCAGCAAACCTTCTAAATCATTTTTTAAAAAGTTGCGTGTTTTTTTAGCTGTCTCATGCTCGTCTGCCACTGGAAATAAACTTGATAGTTCCAACTAACCGCTCCCCCTATATGTTATAATTAGTTATCGTCGTTTTAGGGGGCCACAGTTATTTCTGTGGTTCTTTTTTTAGTTTCTTACGTGTAACTAAGTATCTTTTACGCACCAACTTGCTAGTATTGCAACTTGACGAAAGCACACTTCTTGAAATATTTGTCATTTTCGCTAATTCATCAACTGACTTAGATTCATATTTTTCATCAGTAATCGTATCAATCACTTGCCACAACCAATTAAATTGTCGCTTGCATGTTCTTAATTCCTCTCGTGCCTTTTTGCGTACTGACAATACCGCTAGCCATCCCCAATCATTGGGATGATTTTCAGCAATATATTCTTCACGATTGTACCACTTAACTTTTTCTCCGTTCTTGACAATGTCAAACGTGTCTTCTAAATGCGTCACTGCTGGTCCTAATCTTGCCTTCATGCTATCATCTCCCTAAGTCAGATCGTTATAATACATGATCGCCCACATCGTAAATAATCCAACAACAAAACCAAAAAATGCGAAAAATAAACTTAACATTGTTCTACTCCCTTAAATTTATTCAAATTTTCTAAATACCGTACTTGTTGCCACAAGTATGGATCATTATCATCACTTGAGTTATCAGATAAATAAAAATCTCCCACGCGCATACGCACATCATTGATCACAGCGATTGGATAGCGGTATGTAGCTAACAACTCTACCAACTTTTCTTTTGCACTCATTTAGTCTCATCTCCTAAATAAAATTTAATTGCATCCCTGCAAGCTGATTTTGCAATACCTTCAAGCAATTCAACACGTTCTCCGATTCCGACATTTCGCTTACTTGCCCTTGTTAACGATTTAAAACTTTTGCCATCAAAAGCAATCAACCCAATACCGCCAAGATTAAAACGATTACTTAAAATTTCATCAGCTAATTTTGCAGGAACGACCAAATAATTTTTATCTCCTAGATAAGAAAGCTTGTTCTTGCTTTTTAGATCGCCCATCGTTACTTTTATTTCATAACATCTAATCTCACTAGAAGTATCAAATTCAACATAGTCGCAACGTTCGTAACCGCTTGAACCTGAACGACCAACCGTAACTTCAAGTGCGCCATAGCAACCTAAAATGCTATTTGTTCGTTTTATCAAAGCTTGCTCAATTTCAAGCGTCTGTCTCGTCTTTGACATATTTCACTACTCCCTCCCTAAGCTTTCAAATTCATCCCTAACAGATGTCAGCGCATCTAACTTGTACTGCATGGATTTAATATGATCATTACATGCGATCAAGTCATAAATAGCAAAGGTAGCCCCGTGCTTATAGCATCTAATGCATTCATGGGATGCATCTATTGCTTCCCATAATTCCTTTTTTACGTCTGCTATCTGTTGATCAAGTCCTTGCTTAATTTTTTCCAGCTTCGGCACTTCTTCATTTTCCAAATTACTGTCCCTCCGTTTCGATCCATGATATCGCTTCTGATAAAATTTTTTGCTTGTTTGTCAGTTGCTTCAAGTAGTCCACACGTTCAAATAAATCATCGAAATTATCAAAAGACCAATAAAAGTCCATATTCCCATAGATTCCACAATACGATTCGTCGATTTTGTCTTCTACTTCTTTTAGCTTAGTGCGTAAGACCTTTAATTGCTCTGTATTCATGCAGTCACCTCGTCAATTCGAGCGCATAGATCCGATTATCTAGAACTGCAACGTATTCAATCATGCACTCTAATTGATGTTGCATTAATCGCACTTGCAATGCTCCAATTAAATCAGTCTTTGTCTTATCACTCAAAAAGTTTTCTAATTTTACAATTTTTTCGGATAATTCTGCTTTTTCCTGCTTTAGTTCTTTGATAACTTGTTCTGTCGATTTCATTGTTCTGATCCTCCGGTTTTCATTTCTTTTGCTCGTTTCAATTTCTTTTGTCGACGTCGACGCTTATCACGCCTGCGACTGCGTTTCTTTCCTGTCATTTAGTTTCCTCACTTCCCATCATATGCAAATGCTAGTAGCGACATCAGTGCAACAAACATCCCTAAAAACAAATACTTGACTACTACGATCATTTCTTGCCTCCAATTCCTTTCTGCTCAGCGAGCTTGATTGCTTGCTTAAGCCCATCATTCCAGCCACGTTGATATTCACGACGTGCAATCTCTTTTTCTCGAATATCGACTAACTTTAAAGAATGTTCCTTGAAGTTATCTAACATCTTGCTCAATTCGTCCAATTTTTAGCGCCTCCCGTTTTTTAATTACTTACCTAGGTAAATACCCCGCTAACGGATTCGAACCGTTCTGCGCTACAAAAGCGGGGTTTATTTGAGTTCTAGTTTTACGATCCTATATGTGAGTATCTGATCAATCAACTTTAGACTCTCTGCAAGCATTAAGAGTGAACTACGATCAGTCAAATCGTGTTAGTTCGACCAACAAGACCCGCTTGCTAGATCTCGTTGGTAATGTCCCCCTGCACATTTTCAGCAACAAGGGGATGCTTTTCTGTTGGAACAAATGCAGTTAAATCAGCTTTTTTGCAATAATTTCTGCAGATTAGCCGAATTTTCGGCAGATTAAGCGATCACGCTCATCTTGATATCTAAATTCTCCAGCTTAGTTTCTAAGTACTCTTTGATTGCTTGTTTAGCTTCGATTTTCCACATACCCCCGTCAGATTCAAAGAGTGCTGCTTCCATTCCTTCACGCATTCGGAAAACAAACTTACTTTCTGGTTGCTTGACTTCTAAGAATGTTCGATATGGTTGCAATGTAACTGGGTTAGGAACGCGTGCAGTTGCAACGCTGGCAACTCCTGTGTTGATTTGAACGCTCTGGCTAACACCATCATCGCTAGCAGAGTTGACATGCGATTCCTTCAAGTTTCCGATCACTTGCAACAAGATATCTCTATCTGTTTCGCTGTTCTCAACAAATCCAGCTTGTAAAGCAATGATCAATTCAGATTGACCATACCAACGTTCGTAACTAAATTCTGGTACGTCTGCTTGAGCTACTGCGTACGTTGGTCGCTCACCATGATCATCCAATCTCCCTACGAGTTGGACTTCAGTCGGAGATTTTACAACTAACATCATTTCATTTGCGTTACCTTCACGTTCGATAAAATCGATCATCCCCGTGAGCGTGCTCAATGTCACATTATTTTTGGGAAATTCGGGATGCTCTAATAGTCGCAGACCATCACGATCAACTTCATACTTGTGTCCATCAACTTCAACAACTTTTTCTTCATACGCCTTACGCGCCAATTCAATTACTTGTTCTAATGCATTACCTAAATCATTCATTTTTTTATCCTCTCTTACGTTTTTGTAAATCAATTACTTTACCTTGAGTTTCTGCTTCAACTTCATCAACTGGCTCGCCTGTATCAGTTTTTAGCGTGCTATCCTGCGGATCAAAGAACGTCTGTCCCTCAACACCAGAAAGTAATTCATTCGCATGAATCGCACCTTTAGCATCTTTACCGATTAAGATCGTAGTTGGTACTGAATTTTCAGGTACTAACTTAGTCTTGACTTGGACACTAACTTCAGCTTGTTTTAAATCGCTCGAAGGCTTGATGCCGATCTTCAACTCGATCTCACGCTTTTTGCTTTGGTCCGTGTTTGGATCTAAGATATTCTCGATCACTTCACGAAATGCACGCTCCAACTTTTCATTCACACCTCCTTCCGCCATTTGTTTGAGATCTAAATTGATCGTGCTCTTCTTCACCATTTTCTTGCTCCTTTCCGTGATCTGATAACAAAATCTCGGACCACTTCAAAATTTGCTTTTGTTTCTTCCGGGATCACTAAGATCTCGGTATTTGTTGACTTATTCATCAAGACTGCAAAGTCTGGTCTGACAGTCTCAACTGTGTATTCATCTTTGCCATCTGTTAGCAAAGCCCCTTTACGGAGTAATCGCCCGTTCTTATCCCGAAAAATTGAACTTGGCTTTACGTATCTATTTCTCATCGAATCGGTCTCCTTTTATCTGGATCAGTGGCTTCAAGTTCGGCCATCAAACGATCTACCTCACTGTCTAGCTTCTTTTGTTCATCAGTACTCAATTTCTTTGAGTCAATCTGGTTACTTGATCCATCTTTATTTTTGGCCCAGTCCGGCAATGTTTCGCGCTGGACCACTTTTCTATTTTGCTTTTGTTTATCTTTTTCCATTTCCAAACGATCAAACTGTTTGCGTAGCTTATCAGCTGACAAAATGTTTACTCGCCAAAAGTCATCTTGAGTTGCAAATACGATCACATCACCGATCGTCTTCCAAGTTCGGCCATCACGCTCATTCATTAAGCGAAATGTATCGGCCCACTTCTGCAGATTAGGGATCTTAAAGTCTGGCTTATTCTTCAAGATCTCATCTAGCAGCTTACGTGCACATCGGTATGGTTTAGAGTCAGGTTCATATTTGACTTTCTTTTTGTTTTTTGGTCGAGGTGTGTCTGAACTGCTTGGCAGTTCGGACGTAACTCTTTTCTTACTATTAGTCTTATTACAGTTAGTATTATTACTATTAGTATTATTAGTAGTGGGTTTTCCGTCGGCGGTTTCTCCGTCAACGGTTTTCCCGTCGACGGAAAACCCGTCCACGGTAGAAACGCCGTCATCTTGCGATTTTTCCAAACTTTTTACGATTTTCCTTCCAGGATATGGATTCAAATACCACTTACCCAATGACAAGCGTCCATTTTTATCTCTAGTCTGCTCAATAGTCAAATATCCAAACTCAATCAAACGATTTTTTGCCGTTCTAAACGCATCTCTTCCGTCCGCTGCATGCTTAATAATCTCATTTTCATAAAACTGCCACTCATCAGATTGACGCCAAAGATAAGCAAACAGCCCTTTGTCTGCCCATTTCAGGCGCTCATCGTCAAGGAGCTCGTTCGGAACTTGAGTGAACCCAAGCTGGTTCAATTTGTGCAATGCTTGCTTCATCTCGATAACTTCCTTTTCTAACGATTGACTCTGTGCGAGTTGATCCACCACTTATGGTCAAGCGAACCTGAGATCTTCTTGTTTTTGACGTCATCTTCAGTCTGAAAGAAAAAGATCCCATTAACATCCCTGAATAAAAATAGTCGATATTCTCCATTCTTCTCATACCACCGTTTTTTCCTAAGTTGGCTGATCGCCGTCACTTTCATTTTTCAATGCCTCCTGCTGCTTATATAACTCATCAAATTGATCACACTGCTTCTTGCTCATCAGACCGATGTCAACAACTTGCTCAGTGTCCAATAAAATTCCATGAAAATGGTACTTGTTGTAGAACTGAACTGCACCAATGTTATGAAATTCTGCGTGATGTCTTGCACATAAACACTCTAATCTGTGTCCTCTGTGATCAATATGTCGCCGATCATTACCGATCCCAACAGCGTCTTCATGATTGATCTGCAAATTTTGCTTACTGTGGCAAACTGTGCAATATCTATACTTCAGACACCACCAAACTTGACGATCTACATCAACTGTTTGCCACACAAGTTTGTTTGTAGGCGCTATTCCTTCACGTAAACACGTTTCAATGAGATACTCGATAAATTGTCCAGCAACTTCTTTTGAAACGTCTGAGAGCGAAAATATGGGCGTCTCAGTGTCTTCACAAAAATTTTGCTTTAGATCCTTTTTTAGAATCGCTTTTTCGTAGCTCGTCTCGTACCCTGTAACGTCACCTAGATCACTGATCAAAGCATAGATGTATTTTCGTTGGCGCTTGCTGATGCTTGGCTCTAATTCAAATAGTCGGATGCCTCTTCGCAATTCTTTTGAAAGGGCTGCTACATCGCTAACTTTGAACGTTGCTAGATCACCAGCAAGCTTAACGAACTCGATTTTGTTGTTCTTCATCTGCTTTCAACTCCAGCTGAAGATAATTCTTCAAAAAGTTGCGTTTATCTAACTCATTCACTCGACTCAACAGAAAATCAATATAGTGGATTCGATCACTGCGACACTTGCAATAATTGCCTAAAACCAGCAACACATCCTTCTTCCATGACTCCATTTGACACCTCATTCAAATTCAGACTCGTTAAAATATCCGTTCATCAACACTTCGTAAGGATTTTTTTGCCTTTTGTATTTTTCTTTCAATGCGTCAACTACCTGCTTTTTCAGTGGCTTAGGTAAACTTTCTAATAATTCTGCGATCATTTGGACAGGTTTCACTGTTTTTCCTTTAATCGTGAGTCCCGAAATTCTCGGATCGTCATCGTCATAAATTACGATCATGTGGTTTTTATACCCAAAATAAGCTAACATGCTAGATGTTGAATTGAGCATATCGTTTAAATGTTTACTTCTTAATTCTTCAATCATTTTTTCACCTTCTTGCTATTTAGGTGTAACAAGACATGTTCCAGCGTTTCTTCTGGTGTATTTTCTAAAGCAGTTAGAATCAAATGGGCTGCTGCAATAGGATTTCCTGACGTTAAAACTCCGAGCTCTCCACCACCCCGCGCAACTATCAACGTACGTTCAAAACCAACGCTTTCAAGCGCCTTGTCAGCAATCTTGAATGCGAACTCACGTTTTTCATCTTCGGTAAATTTTTCTTGTAGCGTCTCTACATCTAAGCCAAAAAGTCCTTGTGCTAATTCTTCAAACTCTTTGTCATTCATGTTCATCTCTCCAATATGTTATAATTTCAGTAAAGTTATTTTTGTTAGGGTCGCACTGCCATGCGATCCTTTTTTATGGTCTAAACAGCCAATCTAGCCCTCGGGTCCATTCGGCATCCCGTGCACTTGCGACTGCTGTGACGATCAGTGCTAAGATTCCAGCCCAGCCAAATACCCACTCATCATGTGGCAGAAAACCCGCAAGCATTACGCCTGTTAGGACCGCCACGATGTAGCTACTGTTAAATTTCATCTGACTTCACCTCCTCAGTAATATGTTCAAGTACGTCTAGCATCAAATACCAATGCTCGAGATCGACGCACACATCATGCACATGTAACGACATCGAGCGTAAATGTGACAAGTTAAATAAGCCTCGATCTGACTCGATTACGCGATTCATTCGTTTCATGTCTTTTTTTAGTTTTGTTTCAAGTTCTGCAATTTTACCTTTGCAAATTTCTAAGCGTTCCTGCATTTCAATTTCCATCTTCATTATCTCCATTTCTCTTTAAGCATTTGGCATACACCATCAATTGCGATCAATATCGCTAGTAATACTAATAACTTAATTTTCATCACTTCCTTATGTTGGTAATTTTGCATCCCAATCAATGCGATGCCGGTTTTCTTGCATCCAGCGCTTTGCTTCGACAGCATAAATACCATATGCACTGCCACGCCCTTTAGATGGTTTCAGCCAACCACCTTTATTACCGATCAAGATCTCTTTCTTGAACTGCGCAAAGATAAATAACTTTACCCATTCGCGATCCTTGCCAAAGCAACATTTCTTGCGAAACTCATCTAACGTCCAAGTTTCCCCAAGATCTTGATCAACATCGCTCTGCAGATTTTTAGACACTTCATCTTTCACAAGCCTCTTGATATAGCTATCCAAGAAGTTTTGTGCACTCGTTTCATCCACCGCTTGCATAACGATCACCTCCTAAAATAGTCTCCCTTGTCCTTTAGCTTCATCGCCGATCTGTTCGATCATTACTAGGGTTGCAGCTGACGGTGTCCACTGTCTTAAATACTTAAGAACAACTTCCCAATCTTTCTTTCTGATTTGTGTCCTTGTACTTACACCCGCAACTTCATTTACGCCTCTATTGATATCGCTATACAACTTTGAACGTTGTTTTTGATTTAACTCTAGGTGATTAGCAGAAACGTAGTAATTGATCTCCGCATTGATCTTCTTACCTAGCCATCCATATTCGCTAGGATCTAAACGTGCATTTTGCTCAAATTCATCCATTCGTGTGTTCAACGCATCAACCTTGCCAGCTGTCTCAAGTGTTGAATCAATTGCTAGCTTAAGCATTTCTGTTGGCGACTGTGGCAGGCGTGGTTGATTTCTAATTCGCTCTTCCATAGCATTGAATGCTTGAATGTACTTGAGCTTGAACTCATCAGCCTTGCGACCTGTGAAGCCCATTGCGATAAATGTGAAACCATCCCTATTCATGTAGTACATTTTATTTTGTTTACCGCTGGAATCTTGATAAAAGCTTTCCATAAACATGTTTTTGTACTGAGCGCAATTTTGCGCTGAGCTAATTTTATTGTTAATTGCACGCATAACTTCTTTATGATTTTTATCAAATGCTTGAGCGACAACTAGACTTGTTGTCACTGCTTGTCGATCTTTCATTACTACTAATTCATTCATGTATATTCTCCTTTCATTCCCTGCTACATTTTGTATCCAAAAGCTGTAGCAAAAATCTTCTCTTTCGGAATACCAAAAAAGTTTTCTATCTTTTGCATTGTTTGTGGTCTTGGTGTTCTAAAACCTGTTTCATATGATTGCCATGTTTTCGGGTTGATATCCAATATTGATGCGATTTCTGCTTGTGTTAGTCCTTTTTCTTTTCTTAAAGATGCTAACATTGACATAATCATCTCCTCTTTCCTTCTAACTACATTTCGTAGCCCTTGAACAATTATTAATATACACTACTATTTGTAGTTTGTAAATATATTTTAGCTACCTTTTGTAACTTTTTTATTTTTTAATTTAATAATGCTACTTAAAGTAGTATTATTAAATTGTAAAATGACAAGGAGGCGACAAAATGTTTAATATTCGACTTAAAGAGCTTAGAAATCAAAAAAATATGACCCAAGATGAACTTGGAAAAATTTTAAATGTCTCTGGAAAAACTATAGGTACATGGGAACGTGATTCAAGACAACCGAATATAGAGACTATTAACGCTTTAGCAAATTATTTCAACGTGTCTACCGACTACCTTTTAGGGCGCAAAGAAGATAGCAAAACTACAAATGATGATAAACAAATTGATTTAACTGGAATTGGTCAAAAAGAAGATGAGGAAAAAATATTTTCATATGAAGGTAAAGAAATACCTAAACAGGATCTAGAACTTATACGAAGAATTTTAGAAACCGGAGAATATAACGAGTAGGTGTTTAGTATGTATGATGAATTATCAGAAGTAATAGAATACTTAAAATCAATCGCTGATAGGTTCGATATTGAATATTTTTGGCCTTCTGCGCTGAGCCCATCGACTCCACCTGCTGCAAAACCAAGCAAAAAAAGAATCGTCATGAATCCAAACTGGCACAACGCGCGTGAGATTCCCTTTCAATTTGCTCACGAGATCGCACATATCTTAAATGATGATGATACTAACTGGGTCTATTACTATCAAGGGGTACATAATGGAGTATCAAAATTAGAGTATGAAACAAACAGACAAGCTGTGCGGATTGTATTATCATACTTTGATCAAGATACGATCGAATATAATCCTGTCAGATTTATGCAAGCATTTGCTATCCCAGGCCACTTGAGCAATGTAGTTAATGAAGAACTTGGTGCCTATTGTGCAGGAACACAAGAAAAAATGGATTTTGACTAGTTGGGGTAAATTAATCCCCCCAATACTTATGACATTAAAAATCAATACAGATAAAGGAGAAACTGAATATGTCTAAAAAGCAAAAACAAAATCCCCAAAAAGGACGCCGGTCTTATAAAGTATATTCTGAAAAAAATGCCTTAATTTTACTTTTGATTTTATTATTTATTACTTTCACTGATGCTATTCTAGCGATAACCATACCAAATAACCCTGCCTATATTTACTTTGATAAATTCGCAACAATATTTGCAGCCCCATTTGTATTATTTACGTTAGGTATTGTTTTTAGTGAAATCAATAAAATGAATAATGATAATAAGTAATATATATTATTCATTATCAACTATGCTGGACATACTCGCATACAGTAAGTCCAAAAACTGAAGACTTTAAAAGCTGAAATACATAATTTAGGAGATGACCTTGTATGTCAGAAAAGAAACCAACTAAAGACCCATTCTATATGAAAGCGTGGTTCTGGTGCCTTGTTGCAGGTGTAATGTTCTTAGTTTTTATGGGAGCTATCGCTAGCTTAGATACTACTAATAGTACGGGTAACACTGAACAAACAGCTAGCTCAAAAAAAGATAGCGATACTGAAACTGATGATCTTGATTACTCAGACGAGTCAGATTCCTCTGATGAAAGCTCTGACTCTAGCGATGACTATAGTGATAGTTCAAGTGAAGACAGTAGCGATACATCAGATGACGATGATGATTTTTCAGGCATCGAAGATATGCCTAAATCTGAAAGGCTAGATGCCGCTGTTAAT
>OLSD01002646.1_pt1 | contig 12322 bp, 8 predicted proteins | sample 1672211 | NCBI WGS metagenome assembly OLSD01 (sample SAMEA3136659, study PRJEB25190) | human gut metagenome | reverse complement strand
CTCAAACACCCCGCAGGGGTGTTTGTTGCTAGCGCAAACGCGAACTTGTCGGGGCACAGCCCCTCCATCTTGCTATCGCAAGACCGTTCTGTCGCTTGCACACCCCGCTGGGGTGTGCATTGTTGAACTTCATTCAACAAACGCGAACTTGTCGGGGCCTTGTTGTATATCTCATTATGGCATATACAGCGAAGCCCCGGAACGGTCAAGACCGTTCCCTACAGCTTATTTTATATTGCGGCGCAAACATACAAATGATCTGTAGGGCGGAATGCCCTCATCCCGCCGCGGAGAAGCCTTGCTGATTGCGTCAAACCTTGCGAATTTGTTCAAATTTTGTTTACAATTTGTCTAAGAATAGCCGGTCGAAACTGCGTGAAATTTATCCGCATCACCAAAAATGAGTGAAGCGCTTTGTACAGTGTTGACAAATGTGTGCCAAAAGGTTATTGTAATAGCAATTCATCAGCCAAATGCAATGAACAGGAAATGACCTATCCGTATCACCGCTTACAGAAAGCCGTTGGTTGTGCAAGACGGCAGCAAGGCGCGGTCTGGCCCTCACCTGCGAGCAGCTTGGGGGAAAGCGGGCAGAACCGCCCGCCGTGTAGTTCAAGCCGGGAACCCTCCGTTAATGGGGTGCGCAGTCCGGCACAGTGCGGTGTGGGGCTGCGGGTGAGCGGTCGGCATTGAGCCGGCAAAGCAAAGTGGTAACGCGGAAGTAAAAGTTGCAATGGTGCAGCGCATGATTGCAGTGTATGCCTTCGTCTTTGCGTTGGTCCAAATGGGCCAACAAAAGACGAAGGCTTTTTTTGTTTACCGCATTTGGCTGGATGGAGTGGAAAATTTTTATTATTAACGGAGAGAAGGATTATCATGAACACACTCGTCATCGTGTTGATTGCTGCTGTGGTTCTTGTCTGTGCTTATGCGTTTTATGGGCGCTGGGTGGCAAAAACCTGGGGCATTAACCCGAACGCACAGACCCCCGCTGTTAAGTATAACGATGGTAAGGATTACGTTCCCACCAACGGCTGGACCGTTTTCAGCCATCAGTTTTCTTCCATTGCCGGTGCAGGCCCTGTTACCGGTGCAATCCAGGCTGCAGCCTTCGGCTGGCTGCCGGTTCTGCTGTGGGTGCTCATCGGCGGCGTTTTCTTTGGCGCTATTACCGACTTCGGCGCTTTGTATGCTTCCGTTAAGAACGACGGCAAGTCCATGGGCATGCTGATCGAAAAGTACATCGGCAAGCTGGGCCGCAAGCTGTTCCTGCTGTTCTGCTGGTTGTTCTGCGGCATCGTTATTGCAGCTTTTGCTGATATGGTTGCCGGTACTTTTAACGCTTACACCACGGTTGACGGCGTTACCAGCCTGGCTGATGCAGCTACCACCAACGGCGCAGCCGGCATGGTTTCCATCATGTTCATGCTGTTCGCTGTTGTGTTTGGCCTGATCCAGAAGAAGTTTAACTTCTCCGGCTGGAAAGAGGCTGTTCTGGGCATCGTGTTCATCGTGCTGTCCTTTGCTGTCGGCATGAAATTCCCCTTGATTTTTGACAAGGCTACCTGGAGCTACATTACCTTTGTTTACATTTTCTTTGCTGCAGTTCTGCCCATGTGGCTGCTGAAGCAGCCCCGCGACTACATGACCACCTTCATGTTCATCTGCATGATTGCCGGTGCTGTTGTTGGCCTGCTGGTTGCACATCCCACCATGAACCTGCCCGTCTTTACCGGTTTCAATAACGAAAAACTGGGCACCATGTTCCCCATTCTGTTCGTTACCGTGGCTTGCGGTGCTGTTTCCGGCTTCCACAGTCTGGTTTCCTCCGGTACTTCTTCCAAGACGGTTGAAAGCGAAAAGGATATGCTGAAGGTTGGTTACGGTGCTATGGTGCTGGAAAGCCTGCTGGCTGTTCTGGCCCTCTGCGTTGCCGGTGCAGCCGCTGCTGCTGACGGTACCCCCGCTGCTGGCACCCCGTTCCAGATCTTCAGCCGCGGCGTTGCCGGTTTCTTTGAGATGTTCGGCGTGCCCGTTTATGTTGCTACCGTCTTTATGACCATGTGCGTTTCCGCTCTGGCTCTGACCAGCCTGGATGCTGTTGCCCGTATCGGCCGTATGAGCTTCCAGGAACTGTTCAGCGTGGACGATATGGAGCATGCAGAGGGCTGGCGTAAGCTGTTCTGCAACACCTACTTCTCCACCATCATCACCCTGGCATTTGGCTTCCTGCTGACCCAGGTCGGCTATGCCAACATCTGGCCGCTGTTCGGTTCCGCCAACCAACTGCTGAGCGCTCTGGTTCTGGTTACCCTGTGTGTTTTCCTGAAGGTCACCGGCCGCAACAACAAGATGCTGTTCCCGCCGCTGATCATCATGCTGTGCGTCACCTTCACTGCTCTGGTTCAGCGCCTGATTGCTATGGTCAAGGCCATCCAGACCGCAGCTTCCACCACCATCCCCGCTGGCGAAACCACCTGGGGTGCTGTGTTCATCGCAAACGGCCTGCAGTTGATCATCGCTATCCTGCTGATCGTTCTGGGCATCACCATCGTGGTCAACTCCTTCAAGAGCTATGCCAAGAGCGAAAAGAACAGCGAGAAGGCTTCTGCCTGATTTATCCCTGACAGTTACTACCTTCCATAAATAACAGCCACCCCCGCAGTGTCATGCCATGCTGCGGGGGTGGCTGCTTTTATATTTGTATGTATCTTATAAAGAGTAAAGGCAACACCGCACAATTCCCGCCTCGCGGCTTAAGCACCGCTCCGGCGGCTGCGGCACCTCGCTCGCCGTATCGGCACTTAGAATTATGCGGTATTGCCCTAATTATAAAGTGCTCTGTAGGGAACGGTTTTGACCGTTCCGAAACCTTGAGGTGGATGGTGTAACAAATTTATGAGAAATTTTGACTTCCCCTGAGGATAACTCCCCGCGCAGGGGCCGATGCTCGCATCGGCCCACAGGCAGAACATCTCGTAAAAATGGCAAGCGGGCGCACAATGTGCGCCCCTACGGGGTTAGTGGCGGTACCCCGTTTTTATTTTTTCTTCCCCAGCAACTGCGTGCGGATATACCGGAAACATTCGTCCTCGCCTTCATCCCGCAAAATCAACAGGCAGGTTTCCAGCTGTTTGCGGGTTTCGGGGTGCAGGATGTAGTGGTCACGGCTGTGTTCGTAATACTCCCACGCGGCGGCGTCTGTGTAGCTGGTGCCCTTGTAATTCTTGCTGGCGGCAATGCGGTCACACACCATTTCCGCCACATAGCGGTTGGGCATGCGCATCCCGGCCATGGCGTGGTCGCCGTTAGGGGCATAGTCAATCCAGTATTCCAGGTGGTGCTTGTTGCGCCCCTTGTGGTGCAGCCATGCGGCAGAGTAGCCTTCCGCCTTGCGCTGGGCGTTGTTGGGGCTGCAGGTGCCCTGCCAATATTTGGCACCGGCCCAGAATTCCACGGGGGACAGTTTGCTCAAATCATGGGTCAACCCCTGCCAGTACAGCCCGCAGCGGAAACACCCCTGCATGACCAGCATTTTGTGGTGATGGATGGTTTTATAATGTTTGATGGGATGCCACATGGCAGATTCCCCCTTTGCTACTCAATCAAAAACGCATTGCTGCCTTTGATTGTAATACAAACGCCGCCGGTGCGCAAGCCCGGCGGCGGGATTCCAATTATTCTTTTACCGCAGTGATGGCGGTTTTAACCAGCCACACCAGCAGCGCACAGCTGACCGGCACCAGTGCAAAATGCCACAGCATGGGCACCAGATGGACATGCACATAGGCGTGTGCTTTGGAAAGCACCATCCAGGATACCGGTGCCGCCAAGCTGAGCACCCACACCAGCGCAGGCCCGGCCAACACGGCCAGCGGCTTTTTGCGCAGGGCCAGCACCGCAAGGCACAGGGCAAAGCCCAGCAGGGTAACGGCGATCAGCGGCTTTAAGGTGATGGTCAAGGGGCCGAATTGCAGCAGGGGTTCATCCACCTCCACAAAATAGCGGGTCAGAACCTGTGCAACGCTGACATCGCTCACCATATCATCCGTCAGGCTGACACGGCTGGTAACAGCCCCGGTCAGGTTCTGCCAGCTGCCTGCGGCACTGCCAAAATAGATGACCCCCTGAATGAACCAGGCCCCCAGTGCCGCTGCCACGCCGCCCACAGCAGCAAAGCCGGTGCATATCATGCGGCGCAGCCAAGCGCGGCGGTCCCCGCCGGCCCAACAGTAGACAAGCGGGGCTTCGCACAGGATCAAAAAGGTGGAAATAAACTCAAACCCGCACATGCAGCGCACCATGCAGGCGGCGAACACCAGCAGGTAACACCACCAGGGCGTTTTGCCGCGCCGCCGGGTAGCGGCACAGAGCAGCAGCCCCGCCAAAGCGGGCAGCAACCAGGTCCACAGGCACCAGTACAGGTCTTTCATGCCGCGCTGCGGCCAGGGGGCAAACACTACGGCGCACAGCCACGCCAGCGCGGAAAGCGGCCCCCACGCCCGCCATACGGCCAGGCAGACCAGCAGAGTAGCCGCATAGAACAACATACTGTTGATGTTGTACAGTGTGTTTTCCCGCGCTTCGCCGCGGTCCTCAAAAACAGAGAGCACTTTGTTCAGCACGCCGAACGCCCAGCCCTGCAGCCCGGTCTGGTGGGTGTAAGCCTGAAAATCCTGCGGGGAAACGGGGGTGTTGTCCCGGTACCAGTAGCGGTTTTGTTCATCACTCCAGTCCTGGGTATATACCCCCATAAAGCCGCCGGGGCTGGTCTGGTTCTGCTGCATCTGCAGCATGCGGCCGAACACGAGAGTCTGGGAGCCATTGTCCCAAAAGCCGGTCAGATAGGTGCTGCCGTTGTGCCGCCAAACGGTCAAAACAACCGCCAGCACCACAACCACCACCGCCGTTACAGCCACCTGCACCGCCGCAGGCAAGGATCGAAATTTTTGCTTCAAAATAATAAGTTCCTAACGTATAGAATCAATATCGTCTAAAAAGTTGAAAAAGCAGGAACAAAGAAAGGAAACCAGCGAGTTCTATGAGCCAAACTCCTACCTGCCTACCTGTCCCACTTATCGCACAAGCTGGCGATCTGGCTGGCAAAGCGGGCAAGATCCTTGTTGGCACCGCCGCGGTTGTGCTCGATCACAACCAGCAGCCGCTTGCCCATGTTCAGCAGGCGTTCAAACGCCGGGCTGGTGCGCGGCTTGTCGGCAGGCTGGCTGGCCTTGGCCAGCGGCACCATGGTGCCCTGCCGCAGCAGGGCAACGGCCCCGCCGGTCAGCTCATACACGGCACCGTTGTACGGCGCTTCTGCCGGGATGCCCTCCGCCGTCAGGGTGCGGGCAAAGTGATCGGCAACCAAGTCCTCGCCGTGGTTCACAAACACATGTTTGGGTTTGGGATCAAAGTGGCGGATCCAGGTCAACAGGCCGTCCCGGTCCGCATGGCCGGACAAGCCGCTCATCTGGCGGATCTGCGCATTGACCTGCACCGTTTCGCCAAACAGCCGTACTTCATCGGCACCCTCGATCAGTGCGCGCCCCAGCGTGCCGGGGGACTGGAACCCCACAAACAGGATGGTGCATTCCCCGCGCCACAGGTTGTGCTTGAGGTGGTGGCGGATGCGCCCGGCATCACACATGCCGGAAGCGGAGATGATGACCTTGGGGGTGGAGTCCAGGTTGATGGCAACAGAATCCTCTTTGGTTTCACTGATCTGCAAGCCGGGGAACGCCAGCGGGTTTTCGCCCTTCGTCACCAGGGCTAGGGCTTCGGCGTCATAACATTCACTGAAGTTTTCCCGGAAAATGGTGGTGGATTTGCTGGCCAGCGGGCTGTCCACAAACACGGGGAAGTTATCGTGCCCGTGGATGCGGTGCTCCTCTTTGATCTGGCGGATAAAATAGAGCATTTCCTGCGTGCGACCCACGGCGAAACTGGGAATGACCACATTGCCGCCGCGGTCGAACGTTTCCTGCAAAATCTGGGTCAGCTCGGCCACATAGTCCGGCTTGGGGCCGTGGGTGCGGTCACCATAGGTGGATTCCATCACCACAAAATCCGCGTTGGTCAGGTACTGCGGGTTACGGATCAGCGGCTGGTCCAGGTTGCCGATATCGCCGGAGAACACAATGGTCTGGCTTTCGCCGTTCTCCGTTACCTGCAAGGTGATGGAAGCGCTGCCCAGCAGGTGGCCTACATCGGTAAAGGTGGCCGTAATGCCGGGGAACACTTCCAGCGGCTTGCCGTAGCTTTGCGGTACAAACTGCTTCATCACGGCCATGGCGTCTTCTACTGTGTAGTCCGGCTCTACCAGCTCATTGCCGCTGCGCTGGGCTTTGCGGTTTTTCCACTCGGCTTCCTGCTCCTGAATGTGGGCGGAATCTTCCAGCATGATTTCGCACAGGTCCATGGTGGCATCTGTGCTGTAAATGGGGCCGCGGAATCCGTTCTTGTACAGATAGGGGATGCGTCCCGAATGGTCAATGTGGGCGTGGGTCAAAAGGATGGCTTCAATCTCACCGGGGGCGCAGGGCAGGTCCGCATTGGGGTAAACGTCTTTGCCCTGCTCCATGCCGCAGTCCACCAAAAAGCGGTGGCCGCCTGCTTCAATCAGGGTGCAGCTGCCGGTCACTTCACGGGCAGCGCCCAAAAAGGTCAGCTTCATAACAGCCTCACTTTCTCCCGGCACCGCGCTGCGGTGCTTCGGGCAACGTAAACGGGTTTGCAAAGTTATTGGTTACATCATTGATATTCATGCGGATATCCCAAAAGACATCCCCATAATCACGCAGAATCGTATAACTACCGCCTGCCTGCTCCAGAGCTTCCAGCGTGGCGGTATCGGTCACCACAAGGGCGTCGCCGTCCGTCGGCTCAAAGGCAGTCAGGCTTTCCTCATAGGTGCGGGTCACGGTACCGGTGTCGATCAGGGCACCGATGGCGGCGGAGGTCGTCCGCGCCAGCACCAGCCGCTGCCCGGCGGGAACGGCATCACACAGCGCCCCGCGGGTAACATCGCCAAATTCAAGCTCGGTAATGCCGCCTGCCAGCGCGGTTACGGTCAGGTCGGCGGCATCCTGCGGGCAGTTGGCGCGGTCACCGTCGGCATAGGCCAGGTAAAGTGCGGCGGCATAGTTGGCAAAGCTGATGGTTTTATCCGCACTTTCGTTGGCTTCAAAGGTGAACAGCGTCTGGCTGCGCACATCCTCGTCGCCGTCTGCCAGGCTCTGCAGGCTGGTAAAGGCGGAATCATAGGCAGTCTGCTGGGCGGTGGTGTAACTGCCGCGGGCGGATTTCAGGTCGGCAGCGCTCATGCTGGCGGGTTCGGCTGTCATGCTGCCGTCCGCCGCAAAGGTCAGGTTCAGGCAGCCCACGCTGTCCCAGCCGGACCCGGCGGCAACAACGGCAATGCCGTTTGCCTTTGCGGTGCTGGTGGCTGTGGCGCCGGCATCCAAGACGGCGGTCACGCCAAGGTCTGCCAGGTCGGCATAAATGCCGCTGATGTCGGTATCCGGTCCGGCAATGCAAAGGATGGCGTCAGCCCCCTGGGCCTGCAAAGCAGCAACCTGTTCGGAAGCCGCCAGCGCCAGGTCCGCAGCGGTCAGTTCTTTCGTCTGGGCGGAATTGCCGATCGAGGCCAGCGAGAAGAAGCCGATCTTTTTGCCTGCTTCCTCCACAATGGTGTTCATGCCGTTGGAAATGCGGTTGCGGCTCCAGCTGGTGGAACGGGCCAGCAACGCTTCATTTTCTGTCGTGTACAGGTTGGAAGCAATCGAAGGCCCAGTGGCGGTCATTACATCGCTGAGAAAGCGGTCAGTGCCATACGCCATATCGGAAGCATCAAAGGCCTGCAAATCATACCCGGCTGCGGCAAAGGCGCTGGTCATATCCATGCCGCCGGTCAGGCTGGCGCGGGCGGTGCCCTGCAAACTGCCGCCTGCATCCACCAGAATGGAGTCCTCGCTGCCCGCTTTCAGGGCAGCAATGTCCGCAAGGCCGACCTCTTCGCCCTCGGTCAAGCCCTGCAGATTACCGGTAACGTAAACGGGAATGGTGAATGCCCCCACCCGCACCGTCACATCGGCGCTCATGCGGCCATCCGCCAGGGTGGCGGTGATGGTGCAGGTGCCGTCCGCCTTGGCTTTTACCTCGCCGTGCTTATTCACGGTGGCAACGTCTTCATTATCGCTGGACCAGAAGATTTTCTGCCCGCCCTCGCTTTCGCTGGGCTCATCGGTCAGCAGGGTGGCGGTGGCTTTCGCCTTGGGCAGCCACAGCTCGTTTTTGTAGGTGTCGTTGGTCAGCGAGGGCAGGATGTCCTTGCTGGTTGCTTTGATGCCGGTAAAAGTCAGCTCTTCCATCACAAAGTCAACATCCACCGTGTCGCTCTGCACGCCGTACTTTTCGCCCGGCTCCGTATAGGTGGCCTGCCAGATGGAATACGGCCCGGTGTAGCCCAACGCGGAATTGAACCGCGCAATCCAGAAATTATCGCGCCAGCGGTCAAAAGCGGGGTCCGTCAGGCGGCCGCGGGTCCAGTTGATGGAGGCGTAAATGCCTTCCTCGCCCTTGTAGCCCAGTTCTTTCAGGCGGTCGAAAAATACTTCGGTCAGGTGGGCCATCTCGTCCGGGTACAGGCCGGTGATGGATTTATCCTCCAGGTCATAATAGACCGGGTAACTGAGCTGGTAGGGGGTGGCGGTGTAATCGTCCAGCCCCTCGTGCGGGGGTGCCACAAGGCCCAGCAGGCGGGCAACGTGTTCGGCTTCCGATTTGGCCTGTTCCTCGGTGGTGGCGTAAGAGTACAGATAGGTGCCAAAGGGGATGCCAAGGCGGGTGCATTCGTCCGCGTTGCGGCGCCACTGTTCATCGTCCTGGGCGTAATCGCCGGTGCCGTTCCACTCGCTGCCAAAGCCGCAGCGGATCATGGCAAAATCGATCCCGGCAGCCTGGGCTTTCTCCCAGTCCACTTCACCCTGATACTTGCTCACGTCAATGCCTTTTTTGGTGGCGGCCAGAATCGGCTCTCCGTCACTGTTAAAGTAGTACCCGGCATCGTTCTTGGCCCACGCTCCGGCACTGGTGCCGGGGTCAATGGTCAGGGGGGCTTTCTGCCCGCTGTTGCAGGCGACCAGCCCGATCACTACCAGCGCCACAACGGCAACCAGCACGCACGCGGCCAGTGCAAGACGCAGGTTGGGCTGCTGCTTCTTTTTGGGCTGTGGGCGGCGGCCCTGCGGGGACTTGGGCTGGGACTGTTTGCGGTAGGTCTGGCGGGGCTGTTGTTCCGGCTTGCGGGGCTGCCCCGACGGCTGTTTGTTTTGTTCCATCGGCGGTTTCCTCTATGATCGCAGCTGCCCGGCGGGCAGCTGTATGTTGGCGTTAAATTTGTGAATTCTTGTATTTTATAAGAATATGGTAACATTTTGTCAAACAAAATACAATCCGGTAAAGCAGGCAGATTGTGTAATTTTGGGCAGGAAATTTTGGCAGCCGGGCAAAGCAAACTGCCCCCTGCAGTTTTCCACACAGCAGAGGGCAGTTTGTTGAAAATGTTCAGCAGATGCAGGGCAGGCGGTTAAGCTCAGCCGATGGTAATGCTCCAGACAAAGGTCTTGCTTGCGCCGGGGGCCAGCTCAATGTGGCGGCCGGCTTCGTTCACGCTGTTGGCCCAGCCGTTCCAGGGCTCCATGCAGACGAACGTCTCGGCATCCTGCTGCCACAGCACGCCGTTGGTGAACACGCTTTCATCAAAGGCAACTTCCACCGTGTGGCCGCTGCCGGAATCGGTCAGGCGCATCGGGCTCTTTACGCCGGTCATCAGGCGGATGGAATCTGCGGAGCCTTCCTTGCGGGTCAAGGTGATGGTTTCCGGTGCGGCAGGCTGCTCGCCCTTGGCATTCTCGGAGCAGGTGGCGGCGTTGATGTCAAAGTGGACGTTCTCCAGCTTGGAAGCTGCGAAATACGGGTGGAAGCCAATGCTGAACGGCAGGGCTTTGTCGCTGGTGTTGTGCACGGTCAGTTCCAACCCGGCCTTGGCACCGGACAGGGTATAGCGCATTTCCAGCAGAAAATCAAAGGGGTAAACAAACTTGGTCAGGCCGTTGGGGGTCAGGGTCAGCACGATCTCATCATCCGCAGCGGTTTTGACCTGCCAGGGCAGCAAATCGGCAAAGCCGTGGACCTCAATGGGATAATCGGAGCCGTTAAAGTGGTGCATACCGCCGTCCGGCTTGCCGCAGCTGGGGAACAGGATGGGCACGCCGCAGCGGGGGCGGTCCGAGGATTCATAGTTCTTATCGCGCAGCCAGAGATATTCCTCACCGCTTTTGGTGAAGGAGGTTGCCATGCCGCCCTTTTCCGGTGTAACGGTCAGGGCGTACTCCCCATCGGTCAGGGTAAGGGTGGAATATTTGGCATTGTACTTTTCGTAAGTACCGGCAGTCAGCTTGGACATTGTTACAGTCCCCTTTCTTCAGTTACAAAAACGGCCCGACCGCACCGGGATTCTTGGAGCAGCGCACAGCGCCTTGATCCCAGAGCACCCGGAACGCCCGGAGCCGTTCCACTTTGTGCACCGCAGGCAGACACAGCTCCCGGCGGGCACTTCTTAATTCTCTTAATTCTATTATACTCTCAAAATGTTCCCGGTTCTACCCTTTTGGGTAACAAATGCGGCGGGAGCCAGAGCATCAGTGCAAAAATTACAGCACAACGCCATCCTTGAAGATGGAAATTTCGCGGAAGCCCTTCTTCTCGGCGCAGGTCTGCTTGCCGGAAGCAACGTCCAGCACCAGCTGGTACAGGTCAGCACCGGCTTCATCCAGCGTCTTTTCGCCGTCAGCAACAACACCGGCGTTAAAATCGATCCAGGTGGATTTTTTGGCAGCCAGCTGGCTGTTGGTAGCAATTTTCAGGGTGGGAGCGGGGGCACCGAACGGAGTGCCGCGGCCCGTGCTGAACAAGATCATGTGGGCGCCGGCGGCGGTCAGGGCGGTGGCGGAAACAAGATCGTTGCCGGGACCGTACAGCATGTTCAGGCCCTTGGTGGTCACAGCATCGCCATAGCCGATAACGTCCATGATGGGGGCGCTGCCGCCCTTCTGCACACAGCCGCAGGATTTATCCTCCAGCGTGGTGATGCCGCCCTGCTTGTTGCCGGGGCTGGGGTTGTCGTACACAACTTCGTTGTGGCTGATGAAGTATTCCTTGAAGCCGTTGATCATATGCACGGCCTTCTCAAACACTTTTTCGTTCTGGCAGCGATCCATCAAAAAGCCCTCGGCACCGAACATTTCCGGCACTTCGGTCAGCACGGTGGAACCGCCGCGGGCGCACAGCATATCGCTGAAGCGGCCGATGGTGGGGTTGGCGGTAATGCCGGACAAACCGTCCGAACCGCCGCACTTCATGCCGACCACCAGCTCGCTGGAGGGAATCGGCTCGCGCTGGAACTGGGCAGCATAAGCGGCCAGTTCCTTCAGGATCTCACGACCCGCAACCAGCTCATCGTCCACATCCTGGCAGGTCAGGAACTTGATGCGGTCATGGTCGTATTCGCCCAATTCGGTCAGGAACTGCTCATGGGTCAGGTTCTCGCAGCCAAGGGAGAGCACCAGCACGGCACCGGCGTTGGGATGGCGGGCCAGCGCAGCCAGCAGTTTGCGGGTCTGGGCGTGGTCATGGCCGGTCTGGGAGCAGCCGAACGGATGGGTGAAGGTGTACAGCCCGTCAATGCTGTCGGTCACAAGATCCTGATTGTCCCGCACAAGGGCTTTGGCGCAGTCGTTCACGCAGCCAACGGTGGGGATGATCCAAATCTCGTTGCGGGTGGCTGCACGGCCATCCTTGCGGCGGTAGCCCATAAAGGTTTCGGGAGCAACGGGGGCCAGCGGGTGCACATTGGGGTGGTAGCTGTACTCGATCTCGCCGGACAGGTTGGTTTTTACATTGTGGGTGTGCATCCAGGTGCCGGGCACGGCATCAGCGGTGGCATGGCCGATGGGGAACCCGTACTTGATGACGTTTTCGCCCGCGTGGATGGGGGCAATGGCCATCTTGTGGCCCTGGGGGATATCTTCAACAGCGGTCACAGATGCACCGTCCACCGGCACAGCGGTGCCTTTGGCAATGGGATGCAGGGCAACCACAACATTATCCTTGGGGTTGATCTTGATTGCAAGAGGCATACAGAATCTCCTTACTACGATAAAAACAGGTAGGAGTTAGGAAGTAGAAGTTAGGAATTGTTAGCCCTGCTTTTAGGGCAATACCGCATAATTCTAAGTGCCGATACGGCGAGCGAGGTGCGGCA
>OLSD01002643.1_pt1 | contig 12333 bp, 15 predicted proteins | sample 1672211 | NCBI WGS metagenome assembly OLSD01 (sample SAMEA3136659, study PRJEB25190) | human gut metagenome | reverse complement strand
TATGCCGATACTGTTTCCATCACGGAAGAAAACCTCTTTCGTGATGAGGAGGGCAATGTAAGAAATCGTGTTGCTGCCTACGAGGATTCTATTCGCCATCATCATGAAATGGTTGAAATGGCTGCTTATAAAGATAGTATAGCCAATAAGCTTTTGCAAGAATTAAATGGGTCACCAGTAAAAGTGTGTGGATTAGGCATAGATCTTCATTAGTCTGAAGAGAAAGAACTTACGGTCAATAATACCTCTGAGTTGTGCTCTGAAATGCTTGATCTTTGCATTGAGGGATTCTGCTGATGCATTGGTAGAGCGATTGACAAAATAGTTAAGGATCTCATCCTCACGGTCGTACATGGCGGCAGCAATATCATTGAACGATTTGTTGCCGAAATCACCGACCTTCGAGTACCATGAATGCAGGCTGACAGCACCTTGCTCCTTAGTACACCTCTGCGAGAAAATCATTCGAAGAGAGTGGGTAAGCGAGAAAGCCGTCTTTATGTCCGGAAACTCACGGAACAGTATTTCTGCACGTTCCTTCTGTGTGTCTGTCCATTTCTCGGGTGACATCATAAGTAGCCCCTTACTGCGTGCAAGGAGTTCTGCACGAGTCTCTCCGTTCTCAAGTCTTTCGGGATAGTACCTTGCATTGCGCCTTATGGCATTGCCCTCCTCATCCACAAATGGACCATCGTTCTCCTGCAGCTGGCGCATCATCAGACGGTGCTCTTCCCTAGCATTGGCATCAAGTGTCATCTGCTCACGCCTATACTCTCTGCGTACCTCTTGCAAGGCTTCAAGACAAAACTGCTGATGATGGAACCGGTCGAGCGTACGCATAGCCTTCGGAAAGCATGTCTCTACTATGTTGTGCATACTCTCAGAGAAGTCGAGAGTAACCTCTTCCACGCTCATTCTCAACGCTTCTGGTATCTTCATCAATGCCTTTATGACATCCTTTGCCTTAGTGCCCTTGACTACAGCAATAAGGCATCCCTTGCGACCATGTGCATCCTTGTTCGAGGCTATTGTGTATACCTCTCCCGTGGACAAGCATGTCTCATCTATGCTGACGTGAGGACTTATGTTCTCTGGGAAGATGAGCCACTCGTCAGCATGGCCTAGTTCAGACCATTCACGATAGCCGCTTAGGTGGTCCTTGTAGGCTCTGCCATACTCATCACCGTCTATGTGATAGTCATCCTCAAACGAACGGGCCGTTATAGGGCGCGTCTCCAAACGCTTCTTTTAAAAAATCCGCCAACTCGGTTGAGCAGCGGGTGGACTCCTGAATGAGATTGCATTCGGTCATCACGTTGTGACCATCTGCATCAAGCCATCTGCGACGGCGCACGTGAAGCAGTACTGCCTGACCTCTAATCGGAAAGTCGTGAAACACACTTTCGCGTGTAAATCCATTGGGGCGCAGGTCTTCTCCGTCGTCAGGTTTCTGCTCGTTCTCATCGAGATAAAGGTGAATCACCTGTGTGTCACCTTTCTTCTCGACACGTACAGTCTTCAAGTCAAACCAGTCAAGCATGCGGGCTGGCAATAGGCATTCCGCTAAGAGTCTATACTGTTCCATTTTCTTCTAACGTTTACTCTATAAACGTACACCTGCTTGCTTTTATTGTGCTATGCTATCCACACGCTTTTGCAAGTGACCCGGAAGGATGTGCTGACCTTGGAAGAGGCAGCCAAGTTCATGGGCATTGCCCGCAGTTCTCTCTACAAGATGACACACGAGCAGACCATCCCGTTCTACAAGCCGAATGGCAAGATGATCTTCTTCGAGAAGTCTGACCTCTTGGCATGGGTACGGAAGAACCGTGTGTCCTCTGAGGCGGAGATTTCCGAGGAGGCTGAACGAATCATTCAGCGTCTCGCTACAAAATAGACTGGAGTATGGCGGAATACGAGGACAAGCTGAAACTGGCAGTAGATCTGGCAGTCCACTGGGCAAAGACCGGGCTAAGGCAATTCTCCATGCGTGATGCAGTCAATGACTATATGAAGGAGGTAGGTGCGAACAAAGCCATGACGGATGAGAGCATCATTGACAGGAGAAGAATCTGTGCGCAGCAACTTACCATCAGGAGTATCGCTTTCCTAAGCAAGGATGAATTGCATAAGGTGGAACAGGAATTAAAGAGGATAGCAGAGGACGATGCGCCCAAGCAACAATTAGGCTGGCATAGATGACATTTCTCTTTCTTCCCTCTGTTTGGAACAACAACATCTATCGGTTTCAAAGGTGACAAGGTTAATAACCTTAATGCCGTAAGAATAATAATCCTAACGCTGCAAGGTTAATAACCCTATCAGGTAAGAAGCCGTATTACTACGAAAGGACAGCAGAATGAAATGTTCCATCTTTCCATTTCTCTTAGCCAGTTAGATCCAATGGCACAGCAATCATTCTGCCTTATGTACGCAGATACTGTACCGGTCTTGTAAATGTGGAATGCCCACGGAATTTATCAATTAACCAAATGTCAAACCCAGGGACGGCATGGCAGGAACACCATGCGCAGGAAGCAAGACACATCTGTCTGCCGTTCCTTTTTCTCTTTACTGAATATGCAAGGCAACAACAACGAGGCAGCAATTCTGCCTATTGACTCTTTTCTGGAGAAGTCATTTCCCTTTACTGACATCACGCTTCATCTTTCAGCGGATGCGATTACATTCCTTATGGGGACAACAAAAGGACGGCTTAACCTCATGTACTATCTGTACATCCTCCACACTATGACCATCGGTGACAAGTCGCAAATAGTGCGAGGCATCCGTGTCGAAACGGGCACCTGCCAATGTTCACTCTCGGTCTCTTCCCTTGAAGAAGTGTGGGGTATCAAGCGCAAGCAGGGGCGCAACCTGCTCGACAAGATGGAACAGCTGGGGCTTATCAGCCGCTCGTCTGATTTCGTCACCTCCATCGTAGATGTCGTGAGTGTGCAGGATGGTCATGCCATGGGACAGGTGTTCACCAATCCCAACTGTCTTCTCCTTGCTGAGAGAAATCAGACTTCTCCAGTTTTATCACCACCAGCCCAATCTGTACAAGGCGCAGATACGGCTACTGTCATCATGGAGACATCAGAAAAGCCTCAGGCGACTATTATCACCTCTTCCGAGGTAACTATACCCTCCAAAATAGCAAAGATGCCTCAGAGCCTCTTTGATTTCGCAGTCGAAGACGGAACTGATGTTCCTGATGGGCAGCATAAGTAGGATGGTTGGGTGTGCAGAGCTTGCTCCACGGCCCAACTGATTAAGTGGGGGCATAACACAATATGCCCGTTCACCTCTGCGAGGTTCAGGGCGGCACAGCAACGGTCTCATGCCCCACATGTTCCCGTACCTGCCATGCCAGCCTATAGCCTGGGACATGGATGAATGCCCCCACTACCACAAAGCAATACAAGAAAAGGAATGTCTCACGATCCATAGGCTTGGAACGTGAGGACATCCCCAATTTAAAACTATAACGTAACAGAGCGGAAATATGAGTAATGAGCCAAAAGGTGCAATGCACTTTGAGGGCAGAAAGTCCATCGGAGCGATGGAGGCTGCCGAGAACCAGCGCAGGTGGGACGAGAAGCACTATCAGACAGTGAACAAGAAACCGCTGCATTGGTACGACATCACCCGTGCACATCTCAATTTTGAGGTTGCCAAGGGTGGTATTATCCAAAAGATAGGAACATCAAAACCTGTCGAGGAACGTTTCAAAGAGAGGTTGGAAGAACTGGGTGTGAAGCCTAACCCAGAGGTAAAGAAGAACGACCCGGCGGCTTCGAAGATGTCCAACCAGATTGTAGAGTTCGTTTTCAGCGGTGACCACGAAGTAATGAACATGATGGCATTCGGCAATCAGGCTGTCGATTTCGAGCGCGACGGAACAGCGGACAACAGACACATCCAGCGAATGAATGAAATCGAGCAATGGGCTACCGACCTCTATGGCTGGATGGCAAAGAAGTATGGTGAAGAGAACATCATCGGATTTGATGTGCATCTTGACGAGACTACGGCACATTGCCATGCGACCATCATTCCTGTTGTGATGAGAACAGAAAAGAAGACTGGCAGGGAGCGACCTGTGGTTTCATACAAAGGGCTGTTCGGTAAAGACAAGGCAACAGGTCAGGAGATCATGAAAGAGTTGCACACGGAACTCTACGAACAGGTGAACAGCAAATATGGGCTGATGCGTGGCGACCCTGTGGAGATTTCGGGCGCACAGCATAAGGACAAGGTACAGATGTACTATCAGTTGAAGCGTGAGTTACCGGAGTTGGAAAACCGTGCCATAGAGCTTAGAATCTTTATCAGCAAATTGGAACTGCAATACAATGGGCTTAGCCATCAGATTGAATCCTTGAAACAGGATTTGGAGAACAAGAAAATCACCCTGTCTGAATATGAGGAACGAACATCAGAACTGATGAAGCAGAAGATTGCCCTGGGTGACAAAATCCGTGACCGCAAGAGCCGACTCATGCAATGCGAGAACCAGATTGCATCGCTTCGCCAGCGGCAGGCTAATGCTGAGGTTGCGGTAAGACAAGCGGCAAATAATGTGGAAAGGATGAAGGAGGCACAACTGGGTAACTCCGTCATGATGGTCAAAGGGGCAATCTTCGATGATATGCTTTCTGGCTTGCGAACATTCCTGGATAACATGCCGAAGCCAACTGCCTATGCTTTGGAGAGAGTGCAGGGAACTATCGTTGAAGACCTGTTTGACGGCACATTGGAAGATGTCATTTCCACTGCCGCAGGAATGGTGGCAGCCGCCATCGGTGATGCTACCACTCCCATGTATTCAGGTGGAGGTGGCGGTTCGTCTTCTGATGACAAACCAAAGAAAGATGATGAGGAGGACTGGTGGAGGTTTGCCCATCGTGCCGCCAGATATGCCAGCAGGAACAAACCTTCCAAGTCGGCTACTCGGAGCGTGAGAAGATAGGCATCAGTCGCTGCCAGTGTTCTATACAGGGGAAAGGGTCATACAGGGTAAACAGCCCTCGGAAGTACGAGACCTTTTCCCCTTTTCTTATGGCTTCCGTTGCCATCTCTTTCACTCCCTGCTGTTCTGCAAGTATGGTCAGTTGCCGTTCCATCCGTTCACGTCTCTTAGAGAAATGGTCAATGGAATAAAGGCGCAAGGCTTCAAACGCATCGTTCTTGCCATTGTTACGATACAGTTCCAGCAGGTCATCGTAGGCATCAGGTTCCCAAGGATGATGCCCGATAAGGAATAAATAGTATTGTTCCGCTGCCACAAATCCTTGCTTCTTCTCAACATCCCTACAATATGCGAGTGTGTCTGCCAGCCTGTTCAGGTAGTCACTGATTTCCATGTCCGCATCAGCAGGAATTTTGTCTTCGTTATCACCCTCATAAAAGTCAAATGGAGGAAGACTGGCACAATACTCGTCATAGCGTTCTCCGAGGGTCGGGTGCTTGATATTCGTTGGAAAAGTGAGAACGAAAGGTTTCTTTTGCTGTTCCTTTTTCTCGCCTTTGGGCGAATCCGCTGTTTTCGGGTTTGGTGGACAAATCTTTGGCTCTTTCGGATTTTGCTGTTCCTTTGCACCTCCTGTTCCCATCACCATTCCTATGGTAACACCAGGGTATGCCTTTCCATTACTGGCTGTAAACTTCTTTTCATTTGGATTGGAAGTGAGAACAACTTGCGTCTGATGGTACTTGCCTCCGATAATAAGCACAGGAATCTTCTTATCCACGTATTTGGCAAGACTGGCTGACTCGTCGTGCATGAGCGTAGGCAGAACAGGAGGAACTATTCTTTCCCCCTGTTCCTTGTGCTGCTCATCAGCTTCGTTTGTTTTCTTGTTGCCAAATAACTTGCTTAAAATGCCCATACTCAATATACAATGTAATTTTTTAAGTGCAAAGTTACAACCTTTATTCCACATATAGTGATTCTTCTCAGACATCAGCTATAATCAACGTTAAATCAAACATTATTTAGGCATATTTTCACCTTCCTGTTAGGTGGTGGTAGCCTTTAATGAAGGCCAACCATAATATTCATTTTAGAATGTCTTTTATCTTGCCAAGAAAAGAACGGTTTTCATTACTTTGTTTGCGTTCAATTGAGCTAATAGCGATATCCAGTATTGCCATAAGCAGAATTTCTTGTGTACTTTTCTGGGGAAGCGGAATACGGACATAAGTATCCATGTAGGTATCAATCTTTTTGTTCACAAACTCCGCTGCCGACAAGTAGAGTTGCTCCTTTTCCTTTGGCACATGTACTTCTAACTCAAAACCATATACATTGACGCTCAGTTTTTTCATTTCTTTTTCCATATTGCTTATTCTTGCTTTTAAAATGTAACCAATATAAATTATTCCACAGCAATTAACACAGCCGTATAGTTGTCATCACCCTGCCTTTCACAGCGTATGCGATAAGCATCAAGTATCTCGTCCAGTGACTTCTCATCCATCATGTTTGCCAAGAAGAATTTATTCGACATACACTTGTACAAACCGTCCGAACATAGCATAATTCGATCGCCTTCTTTCAGTTTGAACTGCACTACATCAGGCACGCATACTTCAGGACGATAGGAGAAGAAACAACGGTCGATAATTTCCCAACCATAATCCATGCGGATGTGATCCTTTGTCTGATATAACAGCCCCACATCTGGGCGAACTAGATAACATCTGCTGTCACCCAAATGAGCTATGGTCACAGTATCTCCTTCTATGCTTGCCATCACCATAGTCGTCCCCATCTTTACATGCCCCATAGCGAATGTGCAATCATCTAAAGCTACTCTCGCCTTTAGACAGGCTCTCTCCACTTTCAGCTTGCTGTCAGTCTCGTCCACTTCATTTCTCCAATAATCAACAATAGCATCAGCAACCGTTTCACTCGCCACTTCACCTTTGTCATGACCACCCATGCCATCGCAAACCACAGCAAGCCATCGGTTTCCATCAGCCATACCAACTATACGGAAAGCATCTTCGTTCTTCTGTCGTTTCCCCGTTTCACTAATCGATGCGTATTGAATCTTTATCATAATTATTTAATTTTTAGTCGTTATAGTCAAAATCCTTCCAATCTATGTCATCACAATCGTCTGACCCTGTATAGTGAGAACTTTCAGCATTTATATCTATGTAGAAATCACGCACCCACAGAAGGTCGAGGATTGAAAATGTGGTGTGCTCGTATAGATTGTGGAAGGCATAACACAGTTTCATACCTCTTGTCTTTTCTCTGTCAAGTCCTTCATTCCAATTCTCTGTTTCTTCAGAAATATACACAGTCTCTTTTTCTGATGGAATTGTTTCTGGCCCTGTGAAATAAATACTATTCACACCATCTTTATAGAGTGGTATAAACTCATCGTAACTTCCATTTAACACATTCCACATCTTCCTTGCTCTGTTGGTTTGTACAGGATGAATCTCTGAATACTTGTAGTTCATGAACACTTTCCCCTGAAACTCCAAGTTTTCAAGACCTGTTTCTTTAACGCTCTCGGATAGTCTGAACAACCTTTCCCTTATCTCGCACTGCGCTTCGACAAGAGCTTTATTAAACTCTGAAAGCAAGGAATAATATTCATCCGTCCATTCAAACATTCCATTGAGAATACGTTTGCGGACACTCAATAAATGTTGTACGGCAAGTTTTGCGTCCTCACCTTTCCTACAACGTTCCTCGTCTCTGATTGTGTCGAGAATTTCCATCTCTACAGCCTTAATTGCTGGATGATCAAATATTTCTTTAACTGTCATATTTGTGATGTTTATAATAATTATGGTGCAAAATAACAAAAGAGGTGTGCCAACTGTGGGCGCACCTCCATGTAATATTATCAAAATGTTGATACTATAGACTATTTCTTCTCAAAGTCAAGTCGTGATACATTGATAAAACCAATTTTCTTCAAGTCAATACCATACTTGTTTTTGAAGAGTTGGTTCACCGCATCGTGATGCATCGTTTTGTACAGAGGATGATCCAATGTTGGGGTAACATATTCTACGAACATGCCTTTCTCTAAGTGAACACCATTGTATGTGGTGGTGTCCTTTACTGTAATTTTCCAAATGGCCATAATTTGTTGTTATTTATTAGCTGATTGATATTTCAAGAATGCCCTATAATGATCCATGACTCCTTCATATATATCGGAATTTGATTTCCTGTCACTCGGATGATACGAACAAAATATAAGTGTGCCAGATAGCTTATGATAGTGGACTTCCTTGTGACCTTCAATGCTAATAAGTTCATCTTGTGGATACACATCTAATATGAAGCCGTAAATATAGTGGCTGGCACAAACAATCATAGTTGGTGACAATATCTCTATTTCTCTTTTGAGCAAATCTCCGAAATCATGTAGATGTCGCTTCAATTCTTTAGGGACAAGTTTTCCTCCACCTGGCTGTTTCTTACATTCAACAATAGCAAAGGGGTGGGTATTGAAAAAGTCCTTCACTTCGTCAATATGCTTTGTGACTTCATCATACCACCATGGATTATCATTGTCTGCCTTTGACAATCCCCAAAGGAGATAAGCAATATTCCGCATGAAACGAGGATCTAAATTCCTATTAGCCTCCTTTTTACTTAGTTTCTGTTCTGTTGTATCGTTTACTGTATTTACCAGCCATTCACGAATGTCTTCATCCCACTTCTCTCCCCCTTTCTGATTCTGGTCTTTTAGCAAGAACAAAACACGCTTTGGTGATGAAAACCAGGCGTCTTCATTTTGTTCATTAGGAATACTGTTATACATCAACCCGTCCCTTGTAAAATGAGATGTGCTGTCTGTCGCTTTCATTCTATTGTGCCACTCGATGAAGAGGCCTTCCAACTCTTTTTTAATACTCTTATTCATTGCAGTTGAGTTATTTAAAAATAAATTTTAAACATATTCTAATCAGTTTATTTATAGTATCTCTCTTGCTATCCACGCACATGCCTCCGCATCTGCCAAGGCATGGTGGTGGTTCTTTAAGTCATATCCGCAGCGGGCGGCGATGATGTCGAGGTTGTGATGTCCTCCTGGCCAACGCTTACGAGATGCTATGCAGGTACATTGGAACTCGTAGTCGGGATAATCCATATGATAGACACGGAAGACTGCCTTCAGACAACTCTCGTCGAAAGCCTTGTTATGGGCCACTAAGGGCAATCCCTCAATAAGAGGCTCTATCTGTTTCCATACTTCGGGGAAGACAGGGGCATTGTCAGTGTCTTCAGCACATAAGCCGTGCACCTGACTGCACCAGTAATTATAATACTCCGGCTCGGGCTTGATGAGGGAATAGAACTTATCAACTATCTCCCCACCTCTCACTATCACCATGCCAACAGAGCACACCGACGAGCGCTCGTTATTGGCAGTCTCAAAATCTATTGCTGCGAAGTCTTGCATATTTGATGTTCTTATTGATTGTCTTTATTGATTAGATTGACCACTACTTTCACCATGACATCTTTCTCTTCCGTTCGGCTTTCGGCTATCATCAACGTCAAAGCAACGAGGGTGTTGTCTGCTATACGTTTTCTGCCGTCTGTGGAATACAGGATGCCATTCTTCTCCATGAACCAGAGAAAGAGCATGGCTGCAATACGTTTGTTGCCATCGGTGAACGAGTGATTCTTCACTACAAGATAGAGCAGCATGGCAGCCTTTTCCTCTACTGAGGGATAAAGGTCTTCGCCACCGAAGGTCTGATAAATCTGTCCAATGCTGCTTTTGAAGGAATCATCTTTCTCATTGGCAAACCATTGGCTACCACCAAACTTCACCTTCAAGGCATTGATGGCATCCATGGCATTCTCGTAAGTGGCACGGAATGGTTCTTCTTTGGTCGTCTTCTCAATGCCCAATGTCTGATAGTCGTAGCGATCGAGTGTGTCGAGAGCATAGACATAGTCGGTGATGACATTGAACAGTCCTGAATACTCTCCTTCAGATACCTTGTCTTGGAGGGTGAGTGCACGAGACATCAATCGCACCACATCTTTCAACTCGTCATAGTGGTCGAGGCGACGCTGGTCGATGGCATAGCCTTTGATAAGATACTGCTTTAATATATTGTTAGCCCATTTCCTAAAGACAATTCCATTCCTGCTCTTTACTCTATATCCTACAGAGATAATCATGTCAAGATTATAATAATCAATATTTTGCATTTGAGTATATCCTTCTTTTCTGCCATATTTCTTGGGTGTCGCAAATTTTGCGACTACCGGCTCACCTTCCAGTTCCTCCCTCAATGCGTTATTGATATGTTTTGCTATTGTCTTGTAATCTCTACCATAAAGTTGAGCTATTTGCTCTCGATTAAGCCACACGGTATCTTTCTCCAACTTTACTTCAAGTTGGGTATTGCCGTCATCTGCCGTATAGAGCACGATAGATGAGCCGTTGTTTGCAACAATTCTATTCTCTTTCATTCCTGTTCTTCCTTATTGTATTTATTCCACATCCTTTTTATCTTCCCTGCTATCTCCTTGCGGAGCCAGAGTGGTTCGAGCACTTCCATGTCCTCTCCATTCCATAGTATCTCCTGCTGGAAATCGAACGTAGGGCGAAGGTGATACTCGAAGATGCTGTAGTCATTGTTTTTTTCTGTCTCATGCTGCGATTCATGCAAAGGTAAGTCACGAAGGTAGTTGGCTTGTCCTGTACTCAACTTTAATCTTACCTTTTGTATGTCGCAGTCGCCTCCTGCAATTATGCCAAAACATCCTTCGAAATATTCCTGCGGACAGAACTCCTTCGGATATTCAAACGTATGACTTGACAGGCGTAAGTCGCAGATGCGGTCAAGACAAAAGATTATATCCATATTAGCAGGCCATTTGCGAGCCACCATGTACCATCGTTGGCGAAAGAGTTTTACACACAAGGGCATGACATAATGGTCACGGATGTCCTCTCGCCAATAGTTATAATAGGTAATATGGATGAAGCGGTTTTTCTTCATGGCTTCAAGAATCGAATCCAAATATTCCCGTCCACTCGGCACATCCTCCAATAGAATCCTGTCCTTAATGGATTTATTCTCTGCGAGAGAATTACTGACTGAATAGGTGCTGAGAAGCCAGCTCTCGATGCTACCTCTTCTCATATCCTCTTCGTTGTCTATGTAATATCGGTAAGGTGCTGCCTTTTCGCATTCAATCGAAAGACCGAATGTGTCGAAGATGTTCCATTTCCACTTGTGGAAAGTGCGCTTCAGCAATTCCTCACCGCCACTTAGGTCAACATTGTCCATCCATTGACGGTTGAGTTCCTCAAATGTTATCTTTCGAGCTTTGTAGATGGTTTCCACTATCCACACTAGCTTGTTGGTTTGATTCAGTGCCATATATAATCCATTTTATATACTAATACGAATTTGATGCAAAATTATTGTATAGGTGTGCCATTTTTGTTCACACCAAGCCGAAAAATAGTACTTTTTCTAATAAATTAAAGATAATTCACTTCAAAATAGATTCAACAAGAGGGAAAAAAAAGTGTTCCAAGCACGAACCCTTATTGTGGCTCGCACATCGAACGTTTTCGTTAAGCCAAATGAACAAAGTCAAACATGTTTGAACTTTGTCATGGCGAGAAAACGAAGGCAACAGCCAACACTTCTTGTGAAATCAGAAGATGCCGTTAAGCATATTAACCGCATCGACTTTCTTTTCCATCACCACATCGGCATAGATTTCCGTGGTGTGGATGTTGGTATGCCCCAACATCTCACTTGTGGTATAGATGTCACTTCCTGCTGTCAGGATGAGGGTGGCGAAGGTGTGACGGCTGCAATGGAAGGAAATAGATTTGTCTATTCCTGCTTTGGCTGTCATACGCTTCAAGGCACGGTCGGCATTGCAGAGAAGGGGGATGTGTGTGAACACCCTGTCATCAAGTGAGGCGGTGCCACGTTCCGGCATCCATTCCAAAGCCTGCTTCCCCAAAGGAATTACCGCAGATTTCTTCGTTTTCTGCATGGATTGGACATACACTTGTAGCCCTTCCTCTGTCTCTCGGATATCTCGCCAATACAGTTGTAGCAAGTCGCTATGGCGCAAACCTGTAAAGCAGCAGAACATAAATGTCTGCTTCGTAACGGGACTGCCAGTTTCGACTTCCGATATGCGTTTCAACTCTTCTACGGTAAGATAGTCCCTGTCGCTCGGTGTCTTCGCAAAGGTCTCTCGCTTTTCCAGTTCATAGAACGGGTGCTTCTGTAACACACCTTGTTCCACCGCATATTTCAGCATAGAGTTGACATCGGTCTGTATCAGCAGCATTGTTT
>OLSD01002642.1_pt1 | contig 12334 bp, 10 predicted proteins | sample 1672211 | NCBI WGS metagenome assembly OLSD01 (sample SAMEA3136659, study PRJEB25190) | human gut metagenome | reverse complement strand
GAATCCATGCTGGCCTCAAAGGATTCTGTTCTCGCAATCCTGCGCGTCGACGCGCGGAACGATGAAGCCGCGGCGCAGCTTGCCGCGCTGCCGGAGGCTGACGGCTATCAGCAGGAACTTGAGCGGATGCTGCGGGTTGGTGTGCGCAACAATACCGGCTTCGGCACGGATCACCGTCTGGAATGGAAAAATGGCGGCGTCAAAATGGAAATTATTCAGGTAGATGGAAGCACGGCGTATGCGGTCGTGACGAACGTCGGCGGCGAATTCGAGCCGGGCGACCGGCTGCTGTTCCGGGCGTCGTATCACGACCAGAGCGCAGACCTGTTTGAGCTCCCGGTACCGGAGCAGCTGGAACAGGAGCTGGTGATCGAGCTGGACGGCGATCCATCCTGGAAGACCGCGACAATCACGCCGATCTCCTTCCGGCTTGACGGTATTGATTCCTCGCAGAGCAGCAATTCTGTGACTGTTACATTGAAGGACGGGACGCGCTTCAATCTTGCCAGCAAGGAAAACAACTACGCGGACAGTGCCTACGGAACCTACGGTTCCATGAGTCATTCAGCAAGCTGGATGTACGACTCAGATCAGTGCAAGGAGAACTGGCTGTTCTCCCAGCTGATCGATCTGGATGAGCTGGCCTCCATCACCGTATGCGGCGTCACATACCCGATTTTACAATAAAAGCAACGCAAAGCAACATAATCGGAATATATGCATCACAAATAAGCATTTCCAATCTGCTGCCGGGTATGCTAAACTAAGGAAAAATACAGCAGGAGGAACTTGAAATGCAGGAATTTGATCTGATCGTGATCGGCGGCGGGCCAGGCGGATATCTCTGCGCGGAGCGCGCGGGAAAGGCGGGGCTGCGGACAGCGCTGATCGAAAAGCGTGCGCTGGGCGGCACCTGTCTGAACGAGGGCTGCATCCCGACAAAGAGCCTGCTCTACTGCGCCAAGCAGTATCAGGCGGCGCTGCACGGCGCGGAATACGGCGTGACGGCGCAGAACGTCTCCATCGACCACGCGCAGGTCGTTGCGCGGAAGGACGGCGTGGTCAAAACACTCGTCCGGGGTGTGGGCGCGGCAATGAAGGCGCATGGCGTGACGGTTTTCGCCGCCGAGGGCCGGATCCTCGGCAAAACGGGGGAGCGCTTTGAGATCGCCGCAGGCGGCGAGACACTGTCCGCGCCGCAGCTCGTGCTGGCGTCCGGCTCCAGCGCCGTGATCCCGCCGATCCCCGGTGTGCGGGAAGGACTTGCTTCCGGCTTTGTTATGACGAACCGCGAGCTGCTTTCCCTTTCGGAGCAGCCGGAATCGCTCGTCTGCATCGGCGGCGGCGTGATCGGGCTGGAAATGGCGTGCTATTTCGCGTCCATCGGCACGAAGGTGACGGTCATTGAGATGCTGCCCAAGATCGCGGGCAGCACCGACCCGGAGATCTGCGAGCTGCTGATGCGGACGTACAAAAAGCAGGGCATGGACTTCTGCCTGAACGCCAGAGTCGAGGCTGTCACAGACCGGAGCGTCGTGTATTCCGACGCTTCCGGGCGGCACGAGATCGCCTGCGGGCGCGTGCTGCTGTCGGCGGGACGGCGGGCGGATGTGACGGGGCTGAATGTGGAGGCGCTCGGCATTGCGCTCGAACGCGGCGCAGTCGTGACAGACCGGCAGATGCGCACGAACGTCCCCGGCGTCTGGGCCGTCGGCGACTGCAATGGCAAGCTGATGCTGGCCCACACGGCCTATCGCGAGGCAGAGGTCGCGGTCAACGATATGCTCGGCAAAAAGGACGCGATCGACTATTCCATCATCCCCTCCGTGATCTACACCACGCCGGAGGTCGCCTGCGTCGGCGAAACGGAGCAGAGCGCAAGGGAAAAGGGACTGGACGTGCAGGTGGTCAAGGCGCCGATGGCGCTCTCGGGCCGGTATCTTGCAGAAAATCCGAAGGGAACCGGCTTCTGCAAGCTGCTCTATGACCGGAAAAACCGCTGCGTCGTGGGCGTCCATATGGTCGGCTCCTATGTCTCGGAGATCATCTACGGCGCGGCCATGATGGTGCATTCCAAGCTCCCCGTGCAGCATCTGGACAAGATCGTCTTCCCCCACCCCACAGTCGGCGAGGTCGTGCGCGAAGCGCTGTTTCTGCTGTGACCGGGCAACCCCGGAACTTTGGCACATAGAAAACGCCCCGAAGCGGCTGCTTCGGGGCGTTGATACTGTCAAAAAACCATGAAGCGCAGTCGGATGACAGAGCAGCAGGGGAAGCGTGAAGGGGGCAAAGAGCCCCCTTCGCGTTCAATCAACTGCCTCAGCGGGGCGAAAAGACTTTTTCGACACGCTGAAACGCCCCGAAGCGGCTGCTTCGGGGCGTTCGCTCGATCTGTCAGTCTGCGTAATCCTTCATTTCCTCGCGGCGTGCGCGGCAGGCGGCAAGCTTTTTGACGCCTGCGCAGATCTCGTCGAGGAAGCCGACGACGACAAGCACGGTGCCGATCACGGCCATGACCGCGCCCGCGATCTTCAGGATGCTTTTGATGGATTTCATATCAGTGCCCTCCTGTTTTTTCTTCAGTATAAGCCTGTTTTTTCGATTTTGCAAGGGGTTTAGTAACCGATGATTTAATCGACAAGAGTTACCAGCGAGAGATTTTGCCGCAGATGAAAGTTTGAAAGCGCAGGAATACTTTGTGTATTTCAAGCTTTTCAAACTGCACAGCTGCGGTAAAAGATCCGCTGGTAACCGCAGGCGATTGGATCATCGGTTACTATCAACGCGTACAATGAAATCGGCCTTTCTGGGCTTTGCGGGGGCGGGCTCCTGCGCGGCGTAGCCGAGGATGCAGTGGCCGATGCCGGCGTAATTCTCGCTCACGCCCCATTTTTTCATCAGCGCCTTGCCCTCCGCGCTTTCAAACTCCTGCCGGGCCCGGTGGATCCAGCAGCTGCCGAGGCCGAGGCTGTGCGCGGCGGCCATCATATTGCCGATGACAAGGCTGCCGTCCTCGACCCATATATTCACATTTGTGTCCGCGAACACGACGCACACGACCGGCGCGCCGTAGAACGGGTGCGCGGCCGGGTTTCCGAGGATCGACGCGTTCATTTTTTCCAGCTGCGCGATATCGTCCGGGTTTTGCAGCACGACGATCTTCCCGGCCTGACGGCCCATGCCGCAGGCGGCATACGTTCCGGCCTCCAGAACGGCGTCCAGCTTTTCCTTCTCGACCGGCTGCGAAAGATACTTCTTGACGCTTCTGCGGGTCAGCAGGCAGTTCAGCACTTCATTCATGACAGTCCCTCCGTTTTATTTTTCTTTTCCCGCGCCTTCCGGGGGCGTGGTGATGTGGACATGGTTGTTGATGTGATCGATGCAGTAGCAGTAATAGCCATTGCACTTCGAGCAGTAGCGGAATTCGAGGTTCGGATAGTCCGTATCCGTCCGGCCGCAGACCGTGCATTTATGCCGGTAGGGCTTCTCGCCGGATTTGGAGCGGTAGGAGCCTGCCCAATTGGGGTTCGGGCGGGCATTTGTCGTGGTCGTGCGGTAATTCTTCCGCTGCCGGTAGCGCAGTGCGTCGGGCAGGATGTTTTTGACGTCGCTGCCGAAGAAGAGGAAGTAGTTCAAAAGCGGCACGACGGGCAGCAGCCAGTAGAACGAGAGGAACGAGGCCAGCTGCAAGGACGAGAACACGTTCAGCACCGTGAAGCCGAGATAGACCCACGCCATGTATTTCATCTTGATGGGGATGAAGAAGAACAGCAGCACCCGCGCTTCCGGCGCGATGGTCGCGACGGCGAGAAACAGGCTGAGGTTCAGCGCGGACGCGTCCGCCCCGGAGCCGAGCAGCAGCGCGGCCAGATCGGTCAGCACAAGTCCGGTCAGATAATAGAGATTGAAGCGGAACGTGCCCCAGTAGCTCTCCAGGATCTTTCCGAACTGATAATAGCAGAACAGCGACACCGCCGCCAACAGCAGTCCCGCGCCCCGCACGTCGTTCAGGTACGTAAAGATGTACGAAAACAGCCGCCAGACCTGTCCGCGCAGAATGGCGGAGCGGCTGAAGCAGAGATAGCTGTAGACGATATTGCTGGGGTCGATGTACGAGAGCGCAAAGACCGCCAGATTTCCAATGGCAATGACGAGCATGAGATTCGGAATGCCCTTGCCCCGGTTTTTGAGGCAGAAGCGTTCAAACCGTCTGCGAAGATCCTTCATAGTGTTCACCCTCCTGATGTTCAGGTTTTATCATACCGGCTCCGGGCGGAAAAATCTACCCTGCAAATGTAAACATTCTGTTCTGCATGGAGTATGGGCGGGTTCCCGCTGAGATAAACCGGGAATTTTGCCGAAATCAAAACTTTTCTCTTGACTTTTCCGGCGGGTTTTGTATAATCAGGGTACAACTGAACAGCCTTATCAAGAGTGGTGGAGGGAACGGCCCAATGAAACCCGGCAACCTGCGGATGCAAGGTGCCAAATCCGGCGAAGGAATCGAAAGATGAGGGAGAGAACCGTATATCGTTCTGCCCCTCGGGCAGGGCGCTTTTTTATGCCCGGAAAGGAATCAGATATGAACAACAGAAAAATCTTTACTTCAGAGTCCGTTACACAGGGCCATCCCGACAAGCTGTGCGACCTTGTCTCCGACAGCGTGCTCGACGCCGTGCTCGAGCAGGACCCCATGGGCCGCGTCGCCTGCGAGACAGCGGCGACGACCGGCATGGTGCTCGTCATGGGCGAGATCACCACGTCCGCCCGCATCGACATCGCCCAGATCGCCCGCAAGGCCATCTGCGACGCAGGCTATGACCGCCCCGAGATGGGCTTCGACGGCCACAGCTGCAATGTCATGGTCGCCATGGGGCGGCAGTCCCCGGATATCGCCATGGGCGTTGACAACGCGTATGACGACGGTACGACCGGCGCAGGCGATCAGGGCATGATGTTCGGCTTCGCCTGCACGCAGACGAAGGAACTCATGCCCGCTCCCATTGCCTACGCGCACAATCTCACCAAGGCGCTGACGCACGCGCGCGAATCCGGTCTTCTGCCCTGGCTCCGCCCGGACGGCAAGAGCCAGGTTTCCGTGGAATACGGCCCCGACGGACTGCCCGCCCGCATCGACACCGTCGTCGTCTCGACCCAGCACGCAGACTCCATCGCCATCGACGATCTGCGTAAGGCCGTTATTGAGACGGTCATCGAGCCGAACCTGCCGTCGCGCCTGCTGGACGAGAACACAAAATACTACGTGAACCCGACGGGCCGCTTCGTCATCGGCGGGCCTGCGGGTGATTCGGGCCTCACGGGCCGCAAGATCATCGTCGACACCTACGGCGGCTACGCGGCCCACGGCGGCGGCGCGTTCTCCGGCAAGGACCCCACGAAGGTTGACCGCAGCGGCGCATACATGGCGCGCTACATCGCAAAAAATCTGGTCGCGGCCGGTCTGGCCGACGCCTGCCAGCTGCAGCTGGCCTACGCCATCGGCGTGGCGCACCCCGTTTCCGTGCTCGTTGAGACATATGGAACCGGCAAGATCGCGGATGATAAGCTGGCCCAGCTTGTGCGCGAATGCTTCGACCTGCGCCCGGCGGCCATCATCAAGACGCTCGATCTGCGCCGCCCGATCTACCGTCAGACCGCCGGTTACGGCCACTTTGGCCGCGCGGAACTGGATCTGCCGTGGGAAAAGACGGATATGGTGCAGACTCTGCTTGCAAAAGCGTAAAAAATAGGATATAGTATCCTTGTATGTTTGCATACAAAGGAGCGAAAAAGCATGAAAAAAATCGAGATCATGGGCTGCGGCTATATCGGCCTCCCCACCGCTATCACGTTTACGCTGGCGGGCTATGAGGTCTGCGGCTTCGACGTAAAGGATACCGTCGTGGACACGCTGAACGCGGGCCATATCCATATTGTAGAACCCGGCCTGCAGGACGCCATGACGAAGGCCATGGCGACCGGCCGCCTGCACTTTACGACGAAGCCGGAACCTGCCGACGTCTTTATCATCTGCGTCCAGACGCCCTACCGCGAGACGGAGGAGCACAAGCGCGTGTCCGATATGCGCTTCGTCGAATCCGCCGCGAAGGAGGTCGGTTCCGTCCTGCGCGCGGGGAACCTCTGCGTGCTCGAATCCACCTCGCCTCCCTATTCCACGCGCATGGTGGAGAAGATCGTCTCGGAAACGTCCGGCCTTGCGCCGGAGCAGTTCATGACGGCGCACTGCCCGGAGCGCATCATCCCCGGCCGGATGCTCATCGAGCTGCGCGAGAATGACCGCATCATCGGCTCGAACCGCCCGGAATCAGCGGAGTTTGCAAAAGAGATCTATGAAAAGGTCGTCACCGGCGGCACGATCCGCCTGACGGACGATCTGACCGCCGAGATGTGCAAGCTGACGGAAAACACATTCCGCGATATCAACATCGCCTATGCCAACGAGCTCAGCAAGGTCTGCGACCGGCTCGGCATCGACGTGTTCAAGCTCATCGAGCTTGCCAACTGCCACCCCAGAGTGAACGTGCATACCCCCGGCGTCGGCGTCGGCGGACACTGCATCGCGGTCGACCCGTGGTTCATCCATGAAAAGTTCGAGGATATTACGCCGCTCATCTACGAGGCCCGTCTTGTCAACGACGGCAAGCCCGTCTGGACGGCGGACCGCATCGCACGCGACGTGAAGCCCGGCGCAAAAATTGCCGTGCTCGGCATGAGCTTCAAAGCCAACATTGACGATACGCGCGAAAGCCCGTCCGTCCTGTTTGCGAACATCCTGAAATCGCGCGGCTATGAGGTTCTTGCCTGCGAGCCGTACATTCAGGGCGACGTGGCGGGATACCACAATTTTTCCCTTGCCGAAGCCATGGCGCAGTGCGATTATGCCGTCATTACGCTCATGCACAATGTCTTCAAGGAAAACAAAGCCCTCATCGCCTCCAGACCGTATTACGACTGCGTGGGCCTGATGGAGCAGTAAACAGACAGCCCAGCCGCTGCAAGCGGCTGGGCTCTTTTGCTATAGAAATGTGCCATTTCCTCGCCCCTGCGGGGCAGCCGGAAATGATGCACAAAAACTTCATGCACCGGCATTTGCGCATTTTCGTGGTGCAGTGCTCACGCATGAAGTTTTATGCCAGCAGGTTTTGCGTGCGGCAGAGGCTGGCGTAGATGCCGTCTTTTTTGAGAAGCTCCTCGTTCGTGCCGCGTTCGGCGATGCAGCCGTCGGCAATGACGACGATCTCGCCTGCGGCGCGGATGGTGGACAGGCGGTGTGCGATGATGAGCGTGGTGCGGTTCTTTGCCAGCTCGTCAAACGCGTGCTGGATCTTCGCCTCGGTCAGCGTGTCAAGGGCGCTCGTCGCCTCGTCAAGGATGAGGATGGGCGGATTTTTGAGGAAAATGCGCGCGATGGAAATGCGCTGCTTCTGTCCGCCGGACAGGAGTGTGCCACGTTCGCCGACGTAGGTGTCGAAGCCGTCGGGCATGGCCATGATATCATCGTAAATTTCCGCGCGCTTCGCCGCCTCCACGATCTCCTCCATCGTCGCGCCGGGCTTACCGTAGCGGATGTTTTCCAGAATGGAATCGGCGAACAGAAACACGTCCTGCTGCACGATGCCGATGGAGCGGCGCAGGGACTCCTGCGTGACGCTGCGCACGTCATGGCCGTCGACGGTGATCGAGCCGCCGGTCACATCGTAAAAGCGTGGAATGAGCTGGCAGAGCGTGCTCTTGCCGCCGCCGGAGGGACCGACGATGGCGACGGTCTTGCCCGCCGGGACGTGCAGGGACACGTCATGCAGGACCTCCGGGTCGTCCTCATAGGAAAAGCTCACGTTCTCGACTCCAATTTCGCCGCGCACGTGCGTCAGCTCAAGCGCGTCCGGCGCGTCGTGCAGCTCCGGCGCGGTGCGCATGATCTCCAAAAAGCGCTCAAAGCCCGCCGTGCCGTTGGAAAACAGCTCCGTAAAGTTCGCAAGCTTCCGGATGGGGTTGACAAAGGACGCGATATAGAGCGTGAACGTCAGAAGATCGACCGTATCCATCTGCCCCTTCATAATGAGCAGGCCGCCCACAGTCACGACGGCCACGGACAGGGAGCTTGTGAAAAACTCCATCACGGCCATGAAAATGCCCATTTCCCGATGGAACATCTTCTTGGAGGTCTTGTAAATGTCGTTCGAGCGGTCGAATTTTTCTTCCTCGACGTGCTCGTTGGCGAATGCCTTGGCCGTGCGGATGCCGGAGAGGGCAGATTCGATGTCGGCGTTGATCGCGCCGGTCTTTTTCTTCACGCGGCGGGAGGCCTCGCGCATCGCCTTGCGGCGCGAGACGATGATCGCGATAAACACCGGGATCATGACCGCCACGACCAGCGCCAGCCGCCACTCGATTGTCGCCATGACGGTCAGCGCGCCGACGATGGTCACAAGCGAGATGAACAGATCCTCCGGCCCGTGGTGGGCAAGCTCGGTGATCTCAAAGAGGTCGGTCGTCATGCGGCTCATCAGCTGGCCGGTGCGGTTGCGGTCGAAGAACTCAAACCCCAGCTCCTGCATATGGCCGAACAGGGCCGCGCGGATATCGGCCTCCACGCGGATGCCGAAGGTGTGGCCCCAGTAGGTGATGATGAAATACAGCACCGACCGCAGCACATACGCTGCCAGCACGATCAGCATGATCGTAAAGAACGTGCGGTACGCGCTCTGCGGCAGCAGCGTGCGCATGGCGTAGCGCGAGATGATGGGGTACGCCAGATCGATCATCGACACGACCAGCGCGCAGGCCATGTCGAGAAAAAACAGCCCCCGGTGGGGCTTGAAGAAGGACAGGAAGATCGAAAAGCCTGACCGCTTCCGGTATTGCTCTGTTGTCATGATATTTGCTCCGTTTCTTATATTCGTGTGTATTATACCGGGAGTTTCCGCGGATTGCAAGCCGTTGCGCAGTGCGTATTTTTCTGGTAGAATAGCCCCAAAAGAGAGGCGAAGCATATGATTGAAATTCTGAAGGAAACAGCGCGCTATCTTGTCTGCGTCAAGCCCATCGGCATAGCCGCGCAGGGCACGCAGGCGGAGGCGATGCCCCAGCTGCTTTCCGCGCAGCTGGGCTGCGGCATATTCCCCGTTCACCGGCTCGACCAGACAGTCGGCGGCGTGATGGTCTACGCAAAGACGGCGCAGGAGGCCGCACGGCTGACGCAGGCGATGGGACAGGGACAGATGCAGAAAACATATCTGGCCGTCCTGACCGGATGTCCGGCGGAAAAGGCCGGGACACTGGAAGATCTGCTGTTCCATGACCGGGTGAAAAACAAGACCTACGTGGTCAGGCGGCAGCGCGGCGGCGTGAAGCAGGCGCGGCTGCACTATGAAATCCTTGCCGAACAGGACGGGCTGAGCCTTGCGCGCATCCGGCTCGAAACGGGGCGCACGCACCAGATCCGCGTCCAGTTTGCCTCGCGCGGCCTGCCGCTGCTGGGCGACGGAAAATACGGCAGCCGCGACAATCGCTGCGCCTGCGCGCTCTGGTCGTACCGGCTGTCCTTCCCGGACGGGAAGGGCGAAGCGGCTTTTGAGGCACAGCCCCCGGCCCAGTTCCCGTGGACGGTGTTTTTCTGATACGATGTACAGTACAAAGCTTTCGGCAAATTCGCACCGTATTTTCCCGTTTGACTGTACGCACATCCTGCCGCGCGGTTGCATACACTACCTGTATTCTTGCTATACAGGAGGGGCATTTCATGGCGGTGACACGGTATTTTCTGGGCGGCAATACGGCCTCCGGCTTTGTCTCGTTTTACGGACAGTTCTGCCGGGGGCCGGAGGATTTTCTGTGGGTGATCAAGGGCGGGCCGGGGTGCGGCAAATCGAGCTTTATGAAGACCATCGGCAGGGCGGCGGAGAACGCCGGACTGGATGTCGAATACGTCCTGTGCTCCGGCGACCCGGATTCGGTGGACGGCGTGTATCTCCCGGCCCTGCACACCGGCTACGCCGACGGCACGGCTCCGCACGTGCTCGAGGCCGTCACGCCGGGCGCGGCGGGACTGTATCTCGATCTGGGGCAGTTCTATGACCGCATTGCTTTGCAGAAAGAGCGCCGCGCCATCGAGCTTTTACAGACGCGCTACCGCGCGCTCTACCGCGAGGCGTATGCGCGTCTTGCAGTGTTTGCGCGTCCGTCCTGCCCGCTCCCGGCGCAGGAGGAACGGAAAAAGCGCTTCCTGCGGGCCGTCACCTGCCGGGGCCTTTATTCCGCCGAGCCGCCCGCAGGCGCGGTGCAGCTGGTGTCCGGGGAGGAGCTGGAGGCGCTTCGCGCGCGGGAAACTGCGGTTTTATATCAGAACCCGCTGTTTCCGGACGAGACGGAGGCCGTGTATCTGCCGGACGAGAAGCGCTATTACCGTGGACCGGATACCCCGCTGCCCGATCTGTCGGACGTGACCGCGCTTCTCGCGCAGGCGAAGGCCCTGCACGACGAGCTGGAGGCCATCTATAACCCGCACGTGGATTTCGCACGTGTTTACGCGCTGGCTAATTCCCACGCGCTGCGATTGTTCAAAGAAAATTAAGTTGTATCTGCGGGGAAATTGTAGTAAAATATAGTGAAATTCGAGAATATCCTACTCAGGAGGGAATACCAATGAAAAAACCGATCGTACTTGTGATCATGGACGGCGTTGGACGCGGCGACGGCGGCCCCGGCGACGCAGTCAAGCAGGCCAACACCCCGACGCTCGACAAGCTGATGGCCACCTGCCCCATGACGTGGCTCAAGGCCCACGGCACCGCCGTCGGCCTGCCCACGGACGACGACATGGGCAACTCCGAGGTCGGCCACAACGCCCTCGGCTGCGGCCAGATCTATTCGCAGGGCGCAAAGCTCGTGCAGGAATCCATTGAGACCGGCTCCCTGTACCAGTCCAAGACCTGGGTCGACCTGACGGACAACTGCCTGCAGAACGGCAGGGCGCTGCACTTCATCGGCCTGCTGTCCGACGGCAACGTCCATTCCAATATCTCGCACCTGATTGCGATGCTGAAAAAGGCGCGTGAGATGGGACTCAAAAAGGTCTACTGCCACATTCTGCTCGACGGCCGCGACGTCCCCGCGACGAGCGCGCTGGACTATGTTGATCAGCTGGAAACCGTTCTGGCAGAGCTGAACGACGCGGAGCATGAATACAAGATCGCCTCCGGCGGCGGACGCATGGTCATTACCATGGACCGCTACGAGGCCAACTGGCCGATGGTCGAAAAGGGCTGGCGCACGCATGTGCAGGCCGAGGGCCGTCAGTTCGCCTCCGCGCGGGAAGCCATTGAGACGTACCGCGCCGAAAATCCCGGCATGATCGATCAGGATCTGCTGCCGTTCGTCGTTGCGCACGACGGCAAGCCCGTCGCGAAGATCGAAAACGGCGACAGCGTCATTCTCTTCAACTTCCGCGGCGACCGCGCGCAGGAGATCTCCCTCGCCTTCGACCGCAAGGACTTTGACAAGTTTGACCGCGGTGACTATACTAGCGTGAAGTTTGCCGGTATGCTGGAGTACGACGGCGATCTCAAGATCCCGATGCACTATCTGGTCGAGCCGCCCGTCATCCGCAACACGCTGACCGAGGTTCTGTGCAAGGCGGGCGTGCACGAGTACGCCGTGTCCGAGACGCAGAAATACGGCCACGTCACCTACTTCTGGAACGGCAACCGCTCCGGCAAGGTCGACGAGAGCCTTGAGGACTATGCCGAGGTTCCGTCCGACGTGATCCCGTTTGAGCAGGCGCCCGCGATGAAGTCCGTGGAGATCACCGATCTTCTGGTCGAGGCCATGGCCTCGCATAAGTACCAGTTCCTGCGCTGCAACTATCCGAACGGCGACATGGTCGGCCACACCGGCGTTCTGAGCGCCGTCATCACCGCCATGGAGGCCGTCGACGCAGGTCTGGCCCGCGTGAAGGAAGCTGCCGACAAGTACGGCTACACCCTGCTCGTCACCGCCGACCACGGCAACGCCGATCAGATGCTCGAAACGAAGAAGGGCAAGACCAGCGTGCGCACCGCGCACTCCCTGAACCCTGTTCCCTTCATCATCTACGATCCCGACAACAAGTATGAGATCAAGGACGGCCATTACGGCCTTGCCAACGTCGCGCCGACCATCGTGACCATGATGGGCCTCGAAACCCCCGACTGCTGGCAGCCGAGCATGATCTGATTTTCGCACTGGCGCGGGAGCCCCGGGCGCTCCCGCGCCAGCTTTGGGGCCGATGCCGGTCACAGCCGTTCGCGACGAAGGAGCGTTACGGATGTGGGTC
>OLSD01002639.1_pt1 | contig 12336 bp, 9 predicted proteins | sample 1672211 | NCBI WGS metagenome assembly OLSD01 (sample SAMEA3136659, study PRJEB25190) | human gut metagenome | reverse complement strand
ACATTCCTTAGCTACTGTTAGTATATGCTGAAAAAAATAAAAAGTCAACTTAAAATATCATCCTCTTCGCAGCCGGGTCGGTTAAATGCAATAATCACTCCACCCATTCTCCTGGGCAGACGTACAGCTGCTCCGCACCATCAGTTTACATTCCAGTTCCATCCTGGTCACAGCTTTATGTCCGTTATTGATCCGGTCCAGCAACAGCCACAGGGCAAATTTCCCCATATCTTCCTTCGGCAGATGAACCGTTGTCAGCATTGGCGTTGTAAACTGCGCCTGTTCAATATCATCACTGGCGATCACCGACGGCATATAGATATTTTTCCTGCGGCTTAACAGCTTCAGCACACCTACCGCAGTAATATCATTGGCACAGTAAATCCCTGTAGGATAATCCGGCATGGCAAGCAGTTTCTCCATGGCTTCATACCCTTTCGCTTCCGTCTGATTGGTCTCAATTACAAAGTCCGGATCCAGTTCCAGATGATGGTCATAAAGCGCCTCCACAAAGCCCCGGTATCTCGCTTCATTATGACATTCTCCGATATAACCAATATTTGTATGACCAAGCTCGATCAGATGCTCAACTGCCATAAATGCAATCTTTTCTCCATCACATACAACTTCATCCACAACTCCGGAAGATGCATTACGATTTACACATACCACATTCTTATATTTCTTTCGAAAGAGCGCCAGTGCTTCTTTATTACATTTTCCAATCACGATCAGACCATCGCAGTGTCCTTCTGTCTGCTCATACATCTTCTCAATAATATCTGCTATATTTTCCCTTCTGCACCGCTTGTCACTGGAAAAAATAGCCCTGTACCACACCTGCGACAAAATACAGTTATTCCGATGAATTTCCGTTTCTACCACTCTTAGCAGTTCATCAAAAAAAGGATCTACATGCGCAGAGTCGGTCCTTGTCATCAGAATATTTATATAGCAGGTTTTCTCCTCTGCAGAACTGCTCCCGGTTTTCAATCTTCGGGCTGCTTCATTTGGCACATAGTTTAATTCTATTGCTGCTTTACGTATACGTTCTCTTATCTGAGGAGAAGAACATTTATAGTCCGGATTATTTAACACTCTGGAAACGGTCGCAGGTGATACCTGCGCCCGTTTCGCGATTTCCTTGATTGACATTTTCTCTTCCCTTTATTTTTCCATAAATTTTATAAAGCAACAATTTAGATGCCAGATTTACTAATAGGTTTTGTTCATCATATTCTTTATTTCATACTTTGTCAATATAAATTATATGTTTTATCCTTCATAAATCTGATCAAACACTCCGCCATCAGAGAAATGTGTTTCCTGCGCTTCCTTCCAGCCACCGAAATCATCAATAGTCACAAGGTTGATATCCAGATCAAATACATCCGAATACTCTTTCAGAATATCTTCATTAGATGGTCTGTAATAGTTATCTCCCGCAATTCTCTGGGCTTCATCAGAATACAGATAATTCAGATACTCTGTAGCCACATCTCTGGTACCTTTTTCATCCACTACTGTATCTACCACTGCTACAGACGGCTGTGCCAGGATACTGATACTTGGAGTTATGATCTCATAATCATCCGGATAATCCTTTACAGAAAGATAAGCCTCATTTTCCCATGCGATCAGTACATCACCCTGTCCGTTCTCTACGAAAGAAGTAGTTGCTCCTCTTGCGCCTGAATCCAGAACCAGCACATTCTGATACAGCTTCTTAATAAAGTCTTTAATCTGATCTTCATCCCCATTAAACTTATCCTTCGCATACGCCCATGCTGCCAGATAATTCCATCTCGCACCACCGGAAGTCTTAGGATTCGGGGTAATCACACCTACACCATCTTTCACCAGGTCATCCCAGTCCTTAATTCCTTTTGGATTTCCTTTTCTCACAAGGAATACAATTGTTGAAGTATATGGAGAGCTGTCTTCCGGAAATTCATCAATCCATCCGTCATCGATCAGTCCTGCATTCTGAATAGCATCCACATCATATTCCAGTGCCAGAGTAACTACATCCGCTTCCAGTCCATTGGCAACCTCAAGTGCCTGCTTACCGGAACCTCCATGAGACTGTGTAATATCCACATCCTGTCCTGTCTTCTCCTTCCAGTGCTCCTGGAATATCTTATTATACTGTTCATAAAGCTCTCTGGTCGGATCATAGGAAACATTCGTAATACTTACGCTGTCTGCCGCATAAACTGTGTTTCCTGCTACTGTCCCTAAAGTAACTACTGCCGCAAGGGCTGCTGCTGCAAATCTGATTTTTCTGTTCATAATATTATTCCTCCTCTGAGATGTGTCTGTCAACTTTAGCTACAATACTACTTTTTCTCTAATTCTATCTTTCAAGAGAACTGCTTCTGTTTCACCTGTCACTTGTTATTTGTGCTCTGTTCCCTTGCTGATGAGGTATTATAAACACAGTTTTCATACGAATAAAATATGAATATATGAAAACGTTTGCACAGCACTGCCCCTGCCACTTCTATTAAACACTAATTTTCCATCTTCATAACGTAAAAAGGAGTCCGCACTATTGTAAATGCGAACTCTTTCTTCTCTTATTTTTCTGTTTTGTGAAAACGTATTCAGCTTGTCAAATAAGGAAAATAATACCAGAATCATCAAAATCCTGATCCTGGTACTATTTTTAATTTGTTCATTTTACATTATTTGTATTATTTTTCAATACCTCTTAAATACAATCTTGCCAGAAGATGATGCGGATCAAGCTGAAGGGTTTCTTCGAAATGTTCTTTTGCTTTCTCCAGATTTCCAAGACCGAGATTTCCCAGTCCCATCAGATAACAGCAATGTGCTTTATTCTTTCTGGTAAAGTTTTCATCGAAGATCAGAAGATCAGGATAAGATACTGCGAAGTAGTCCATCTTCACTTCATCATAAATATGAGCTTCCCCATAACTGATTAGTTTATAGAATCTGGAATTTGCGGCAATCGGCTGACTCAATTCTTTTAATGCAAGTCCCTGATACATAATCATATCTGCCGGCTGATCATTATAGAACAGCATTCCTGCCGGTTCATCCGTTCCGATAGTTGCCTCTGCAAAAAGCTGCTGCGCTCTTTCTGTATTGCCAAGTGCTTTTTCTGTCAGCGCCAGATAGTAATTAATATTATTATCTTTGGAGCCCTCCAGTTTTCCTTCACCCAGATTTTCCGGATATACCAGAGCTTTTTCAAGGAAATCTTTTGCCTGTACCCAGTCTTCTTTTGTGATGGATTTCTTAGCCATTTCTACAAGTGCACGGGTGTACTGAGTCGTTGTCTTACCTTCTCCTCCTTCCCATGGATGAAATTTTCTTCCCATAAGAAGTTCATATGCTTTCTCATGATTTCCCATGTAATTCTGAAGTGTGATATATTCAATAAATACATCATCACGTTTCGCAAAAGTATCCGGATATTTCTCATAGAATTCCAGACGCTTCTCTACAGAATAATCTAATTTCTTATACAACTGATCCAGTTCCAGGAATACTCTGCTGTCTGTAGTATCCAGTTCAAAAGCATGTTCCAGTACTTCTTTTGCTTTCTGTGGCTCCTGACATTTATTATAATATACCAGAGAAAGGTTTCTGAATACGATTGGGAATTTGTCATCCAATTTCGCGGATTTCTCCCATACTTCTTTTGCCTTGTTATACTGGCGTTTATCGTACCATAAGTTACCAATATAATAGTAAGCCTTCGGAAGTTCCGGCTGAAGTTTCATTGCAAGTTCCAGCGCCTTGATGTCTTCCAGACGGTTCGGGAAACAGCAATAAGAATCTGCTGCATCTGCTTTCGCAGCCATCTCTTTTGCTTCTGCTTCTTTTCCAAGTTTGTACAGGCATTCTGCACGATAGTAGTAAAGCATCGGCCAGTCTCTGTCACAGATATTCAACATTCCAAGTGCTTCTTCGTAGCATCCGCTTTCCATGTAGTCAATTGCTGCCTGGATAAAGTTCTGGTGGAAATTACGCATACGTACTTTCAGTGCCTGTTTCATTTCTTCCTGTTTATCTGTATCTTCCAGAAGAATATTTTCATATGCAGATACATAATCAAAGCAGTCAACCTTCTCATTCTCTTTAAGCCATGCTTTTGCTTCTTCTGTTCTTCCAAGTTTACGAAGGATTACTGTTTTTAAACCTCTTGCTTTAATATTGTGGCTGTTTTTCACAAGTCCCTTTTCTATCAGTTCAAGTGCTGATGGGTAGAATCCTTTACGTGCTGCAATCGCTGCAAGGAAATAGAAAGACATTTCCTGCTGCTCATTAGACCAGGTTGCTTTGAAGAATGCATCATATGCTTCATCATAACGTCCCTGATAGAATAATGTTAATCCAAGGTCATAATAAGCTTCACTGTTGTATGGATTCGGATTCTTCCATGTCATTCTCTCCAGTGCTTTGCGGAAATATTTTTCACTTTCTTCCAAAAGGCCGCGACGGAACAGAAGCATACCATAAGCAGTATTCAGGCGAATATCACCTTCATCACGCTTCAGTCCCTCCAGGTAATAATCATCCGGCAGATAAGTCGCATGACGATACTGCTCAATATGAAGTCCTGTCAGATAAAGTTCTTCGCATGTCAGGATTTCATGTGGATCTTTTGCTGCCTGTGCCGGTTCAGGGATCTTCGGAATCTTTTCTTCCAGTGGAGTAAATTCTACAAGTTCTCTTCCTTTATCATTAAACACACGAACAGTAATATCCGTCTTATTCTCAACGTGAATATCTACTGTTTTCTCATATACAGATACCGGAGAAATATCGGCTGTTTCTTCAAATATTGTTTCACCTTTTTTCTCCAGAATTACTCTGGCATTCTTTTCTTCCCCTGTTGTATAAACCTGTAAGGAAACCTCATTGCCTTCAATTTCCATATTTACCATAGCATCAATGGATGCGTTCTTTACATAACCTACTTTTTTATATGGCATAAAGTACTGTTTAAATGTTTTTTCCTCAAAAGGTTTTAACCATGTAAAGTCTGGCTGATTGTCAGTATATACACCTGTCATAAGTTCAATGTACGGACCATCTTCATCTGTAAGATTACGGTCCCATGCTTTTCCAAAATCACCACAGCCCCATGTCCACTGTTTTTTACCCGGAGAAATATGATGGTCTGCTACATGAAGGATTCCTGCTTCTTCTCTGTAATCATATCCACCCACAAAGTCAAAATCAGATTTTTCTGCCATATAGGAAGTTGGAACAGGAATATTTTTATAACGGGAAATATCTACACCTGCACTGTAATCATGTTTATAATATACACCTGTGGCAATCGGGAATTTGGATACATCACGTTTACCATGATCCATAACTGCATGTACATCCGGTGGGAAAACAGACTGTGTATAATCATTTACAGGAACTGCCGGATTTGCCCACCAGAGAAAAGTCTGTGCCATTGGAGTACGATTGTACAGCTGTCCACGGATTTCAATATATGCCTTGTCCGGATACAGTGTAAAGCTTGCAATTCCTTTTGTTCCGTACATCTGGTCTACATCATTGACCATAACTGTTTTACTTCCATCTTCATGTTCTGTAACTGTATAGTCTACCGGCTGATAAGTAGTCGGACGGTGATGCTGCGGCCAGTTAAATTCAATACCACCGGAAATCCACGGTCCTGTCAGACCTACCAACGCTGGTTTAATTACATGGTTATAATATACAAAATCATATCCATTTGTTTTATCATATGCTCTCTGGATTCTGCCACCCAATTCCGGAAGTACCATCACTTTAAGATACTGATTCTCCAGATAAACTGCCTTCCATGCCTTATCTTTTTTGACATCTTCAATCTTCTCTACCACAGGATACGGATATACTCTTCCTGAACTTCCCTGGTATACTCGCTTTTCAGAAAAAATCGGATTCTTTTCTGCTGCCCCGATCTCATATGTAGGAATAATCACTTCTTCTTCCCAGATTCTTACTTCTTCCATGTTACTTGCCTCCCAATTGTGTGTTACTTTTTATTGTTCTTTTGTTACATTAAACAGCAACGTTTTTTATGTGTTTTAAACATATAATGTTTTTTTATTGCTTTTCATCATTTTTTATGATAGCTTAATTATATACGGTAATTACTGAACATTCATTACTGTAACTTGCTTATAAGTTTAAAAAAATTGCTACAAGGAGAAGTCTTATGAGAACAAAAGAAAATTTAGTAAATCCTGTTTCTGACTATTATCTCTATCAACCAAGTACTATCGCATCCAGAGTTTATCTCTATCCAAAAGAAATCGGGTATTTTTTCTATGAACCAGGATATTGGCGCTCCAGGATCCAGTACGATAGTTTTCTTTTAATGTATATTGCAAAAGGAGCCTGCCAGATTCAGCTTCCAGATCAGCAGCTGCAAAACGCTGCAGCCGGACAGGTTGTGCTTATTGATTGTTATATTCCCCACGAATATGGATTCAACTGCAATTCCGAGGTTTCCTGGATGCATTTCGACGGTTCTCTTGCAAGAGATTTCTATGAACTCATTACCGCAAGCCATGGAAATATTATTTCTCCTTCCAACCCTTTCCCTATTACTAACGGACTGGAGCAGATGCTGCATGTTTTCCGAAACTCCAAACCTTTAAAAGAAGGAGAATCCTCTGAGATGATCACTCAGATGTTAAATACCCTTTTATATACACAGGCATATTCCGGAAGCACCACTTCCCATTTCAAAGTTGTAGAGAAATCCCGCGCCTATATCAATGAACATTTCAGCGAGCCTCTGACTCTGGAACAGCTTGCACAGAACGCAAACATGAGTCCTTTTCACTTTTCCCGTGTATTTACCGCTCAAACCGGATTTACTCCTCATCAGTATCTGATCGCAACAAGACTCAATTCCGCGAAATTTCTATTGAAGCTTCCGGATATACCTGTTAAAGAAATTGCTTTTGGTTCAGGATTTAACAGCGAAAGCAGCTTCTGCTCTACTTTCCGCAAGTGGGAAAATATGACCCCTAGCGAATACAGGCAACATATGATATTTTCTTCAAGTACGACCTGATAAAAAACAAAGCAGAAACTACTTTCCTGCAGTTTCTGCTTTGTTTTTTTATTTTGTAATTATCCAATATTTTCATAAAAATACTGAACAATCATCCTTTTCTATATGGAATTTAATTAGCAGCATCCCCCATAACTTCTTTATAATTTTCAGGAGTAACGATTTCTGCATCTACTGCTGTTTCCATATCGGCATCTTCTCCATTGATCAGTTTCATTAAAACTTCCACAGAACCTTCACCAACAGACTGAGAAGAGAAATAAGCCGCTGCCTTCATACATGTACCATCAGCACCTTTATCATTCCATTCATCTTTTGCCATATAGCCACCAAGACCTACTACACATGCATTTGCATCCAGACCGGCAGTTTCAAGTGCACGGCACGCACCGATTGTTCCTTCTTCGTTTGCACCCATTACCATCCATGTTGTGATCTGTGGATTCGCAGTAAGTACAGCCGCTGCTGCAGTGTTTCCTTTATCTGTAGTTCCATCATAGTCTGCATAGAAAATATTGTCTTCATTAAAATCAGCACAAACTTCTTTGAATTTGTCATATTCCCCCTCTGCACGAGGCACACAACTGGACACAGTATCCATTGTCATGATCAGAAGACCAACATCATCTTTTCCAACAAGATCATTGTCTTTTGCATAATTCGCCATCCATTCACCGTTTGTCTGTCCAATCGCGTATGCATTAATGCCTACCCATGGAGCCAGTTTCTCCCCTGAATCATCCTGCAGAGCATCATCACATGCAACAATTGGAATCCCAGCCTCTTCTGCTTTATCAACTGCTGCCTGAGACAATGTCTGGTCAGGAGTACAGGTAATGATACCACTTGCATTATTTGCAACGGCATTATCAATTGCCTTTAAATACTCTTCCGGACTCATCTTGGCATCTACATAAATAAACTCTCCACCAGCATCCTCAACAGCTTTCTTTGCCGCATCTCCTTCGTCAATAAACCATGTCTGATCACCGGCTTTATAAATACCATACACTACCAGTTTATCTGCTGCACTTGCCGAAACTGTCGGTACTACCATACCTGTCACCATTGCTGCTGCCAGAACTGCACTCATTGCTTTTTTCTTCATGTCTTGTTCCTCCTTAGACTAAAAATTATAATATGTTTTGCTGTATTCAGTCACACCCCATGTGTGAAAGTCTCATAATTATTTAATATTTTTCATGCTTGCTTCCAGAAGTTCTTTCTCACGTTTCTGCTTACGGATAAAGTCAGATGTCAAAGCAAACAGGAGAAGAGCACCTCTTGCTACATATTGCCAGAAAGTAGATACATTTACCATAATAAGACCTGTATTAAATGCCTGGATCAGAATAACACCAAGGATTGTTCCAAACATATCACCTACACCACCGGCAAAAGAAACACCACCAAGAATAACTGCGGTAATAGCATCAAACTCAAGGTTAATATTTGCAGCAGGCTGTCCGGAATTCATACGGGAGGAAAATACGATTCCACCCAATGCTGTCAGCGCTCCAATAATGACAAAACAGCTTGTAACTATCTTCTGTGGATTCAGTCCGGCAAGTCTTGCTGCTTCCTGACTTCCTCCAATTGCATATACACTACGTCCGAATTTCGTCTTTGCAAGTATAAATCCAAAAACAACAAACGCCAAAATCATTAACCATACAGATACGGGAATTGTCAAAAATCTTGCTTTTCCAATCGTCAGATAAGCTTTATTGCTGATCGATACCGGTTTACCATCACAGATAATGTAAGCAAATCCACGCATAATATTCTGTGTTACCAGTGTTGCAATAAATGCTTCCAATTTGATCTTATTAACCATCCATGCATTAAAGAAACCAGTAGCAACACCTGCCAGTAAAACAACAGCTATAGTAAGAATAAACGGTACATTCTTAGAAAGTAATAATGCTGCCAGTGTTCCACAAAAAGCTGCCAGAGAACCCGGTGACAGGTCGTTCTGTCCGGCGATGATCAGATATGTATGTCCAACTGCAACCAAACCAACCAGTGAAGCAGCAACCATCAGATTTACCATGTTCGCCCATGTCATAAAGTTCTTATTCAGACATGTAAATAATGCAAATACTATGATAATTGCAGCGATCAGAATCAGTTTATCGCCACCAATCTTATTCAGAATACTTTTTTTCTCTTTTTTAATTTCAATATTACTCATTTGCTTCCTCCCCCATCATTCCCAGGCTTAACAATCTGTCTTCAGTAGCCTCTTCTCTCATTACTTCACCGGAAATACGTAAGGATTTCATAACGATGATCCTGTCTGAAAGTCCGATAACTTCCGGCATTTCTGAGGAAATAAGAATCACTCCAAGTCCCTGCTTAGCAAATTTACAGATCATGCTGTAAAATTCAGATTTCGCACCTATATCAATACCCTTCGTCGGTTCATCCAGAATCAGAACTTTAGGATTCGTTGCAATCCCTCTGGCAACAATACATTTCTGTTGATTACCACCGGAAAGTTCTACTATTTTTTTGTCTGGAGACGGTGTTTTTACCTTAAATTCTCTGATTCCCCAGTCGGCCTCTTCCGCTTCTTTCTTTTTATCTATTACACCAAGTTTATTAGAATTCTTATCCATAAGTGCAATATTGATATTACCGGCTATGCTCAGATTGCTGAGAATACCCTGTAATTTACGGTCTTCCGGAACCAGAACAATACCATTATCCATAGCTTCTTTCGGAGATCTGTTCACAATTTTTTTGCCTTCCAGATAAATCTCTCCTGATTTCATCTTATCGGCACCTATAATTGCTCTTATCAATTCTGTTCTTCCGGCTCCTACCAATCCTGAGAAACCAAGCACTTCACCTTTATGAAGGACAAAAGAATTCTCTTTTACATAATCCGAAGAGACACCCTTAACTTCCAGAAGAACATCTCCGATCTTATCATTTCTGTCCAGGTTTTTAAAAATATCTCCCAGATCACGGCCAACCATCATTTTAATCAGCTGCTTCTCTGGAACCTCTTTTGTAATCACTGTATCTACATAATGTCCATCCTTAAAAATTGCTACCTTATCCGCAATCTGCTGGATTTCCTTCATACGATGAGATACATAAATGATAATCTTACCCTGAGCTTTTAATTTCGCAATAATCTCAAAAAGACTGTCAATCTCTGCATCACTCAAACTTGCTGTCGGTTCATCAAAACAGATAACTTTAAGATTTTCACGACTGTAAGCCTTCATAATCTCTACCATCTGCTGATATGCAATACTCAGATCTTTGACCTTAGTAGTAGGTAAAATAGGAAGTCCAAAATCATCTATAATCTGTTGTGCCATCTGGTTTGCCTTTGCCTTGTCAATGATTCCAAATTTCTTTGAGGGCATACGTCCCAGATAAATATTCTCCGCCACACTCAGTTCCAGAAGAATCTGTCGTTCCTGATATATCACACTGATTCCTTCCTGAATTGCTTCATGGGGAGAACTGAAATGTTTCTGGACTCCATCCAGAAGATATTCACCCTTTGTAGGCTGATAGTCTCCATTAAGAACCTTCAGCAATGTTGATTTTCCGGCACCGTTTTCTCCAAGAAACGCAAGTACCTCTCCTCCATATGCTTTAAAACATATATTATCCAGCGCTTTTACACCAGGGAAATACTTTGAGATATTTTTAAATTCTAATACACTGCTCATGTGCTTTCCCTCCTTCTCTTATCTGCCTCTTATTATAGTCATGCTTCTCCACTATTGCATTACTTGAAATTGCTATGGAGTTTAAAAAAATTGCTGTTTTTTGTATGGTTTGTTTATTATTTCACGAATTATTTTTTATTTTTGTATATTTTTCATATTTTACTCTTTTACATTTTGTGTATTTATGATTCTTTTGTTTTGTTTCATATCTTTTATCCGTCATTTTTATTTTATATTTCTTTTTTTCTTGAAAAAACAATGATTTTACGTTACATTTAAACCACCTGATACATCAAAAGAATTATCACGGATAATAATATGAAAGCGAGGCAATTTCTATGTTTATCGAACAAAGCAAAAAAAAATCACCACTTTCCGAAATATGTAAGGAATATATCACTGTAAAATTAACCTGTAATGATGGATTTACAGTAATTTTATGCTCTGTCGGAGCCTCCATCCGACAAATTCTTTTTCCAACTTCTGATGGTTACTTAAAAAATATTGCGCTTGCTTTTGACGACGATACGGCCTGTTTTTCTAATTCACTTTATGCCGGTGCCACGCTTGCTCCATGCGCCGGCCGTATTTCACATGGTAAACTTTCTATAAATAACACCCTTTACTCTCTGTCCCTTAACGAAAATAATACCCATACTCTTCACGGAGGATTTCACAATGCTTCTTTTAAAAACTGGGAACTGATTTCTGCTGAGATCAGTGACGAAAGCGCCACTGTGATTTTTAAAATCATATTAGAAGATGGTTTGGACGGTTTTCCAGGGAACAGAGAAATAAAAGCAATTTATATGCTCAAAGAAGACCACACACTGACCTTAAGATATGAAGCCGTTTCTGATAAAGATACATATTTTAATATTTCAAATCATACATATTTTAATTTATCCGGTAATTTTTCTGATTCTGCATTAACCCACAGAGTTCAAATTAACGCTGATCAGTACATAAGCAATACGCCTGAATTCATTCCGGAGAACATTTTAACAGTAAACAATACACCTTTTGATCTTCGCAAAATGATATCTCTTCAGGAACAAATACTAACATATCCTGATGATATACAGATCAGGAGAAATCTGGGATTTAACCATGAATATATTCTGAATCATAATACTTCCGGACAAAATATAAATCTGTCGGTTTCGGAACACTCAGAACTATCAGACAACTCAAAGACACCGGATCTTATATGTACTGCTCCTGACAACTCGCTGCAACTCCAGGTCACATCTGATGCACCTTGTGTAGTCATATATTCCGGAGGTTATTTCGAAACTGGTATAAAACTGAAAGATAATCAGCTTACAACTCCAAACTGTGCCCTTGCATTTGAATTTCAAGGATATCTGGATGCTCCTGGCAATCACGGCTTTCCATATCACATCACAAAAGCAAAAGAATTATGGCACCGGGAAATCTGCTATCGATTTTTAAAGTAGTTTAACCGAATCAAGCAAGTCCCCACCCACTGCTTCAATTGCGAAAAGCAATAAGCAGTGGGGGGGGACTTGCTTGTATCAGGAGGCGTGCAAGCGCATTCTGATAAACTGCGAAGCA
>OLSD01002635.1_pt1 | contig 12351 bp, 10 predicted proteins | sample 1672211 | NCBI WGS metagenome assembly OLSD01 (sample SAMEA3136659, study PRJEB25190) | human gut metagenome | reverse complement strand
CCACGTCCTGCGATAAGTTCATCCAAGTATTTCTTACGTTCAAATATCATATTAGGGTACATTTTTTGATACTAGTATCATATTTTGCACCACAAAGATAACTGTTTTATCCCAAAAGTCAGCACAATCAATGAAAAAACAGCGTTTATCAAGTAAAAGAACAGTAAAACGTAGCATCGTAAACTATACAAAAATGCTTTTTAGGACAAAGGGTATGACATGTAATCACTCCCTACGTTCAAGGGAGTCGTTTCAACCGTACCCCTTTATGGATTTCGTCCTATAACTTCCTTTCACCACATTATGTAGTCAGTTAAAAGCGCCCCTCCCAACCCTTATTCCGCTTTCCGATGGTGTGACAGAAGGTTAAAAACGTTAAATCTTCACCTTTTCGTATCTAAACAGAATCCATACGGTCACTTTTCTACCGTTTAGAGTGTATGATACTGATTATCAACTAATAATAGATAATCGATATAAAACCATAAACACAATAGCGGGATAAAGAAATAAAATCACTATATTTGCAAAGTAATAACAACAACAAGCAAAACAGAAGATGCGACACGACAAACTCGATAAGGAACTGCAGCTCATCATGCTGCTCACAGAGAACCACAGCTACTCTGTAGAACAAATCTGCGACAAGCTCGAAATGTCGAGGAGAAACCTATATTACTATCTTGAATTCCTCAAGGAAGCGGGATTCAGGATGGAGAAGCACGGCAGATGCTGGAGCATCGACCGCTCGTCGCCCTTCTTCGGACGACTCATAGAGCGCATCTCGTTCACCGAAGAAGAGGCCATCATCATCAGGCGCATGCTCGACAAGGCGGAGAGGACCAACGCCGTGATTGAAACGATAAAGAGAAAAATCGACAAGTTCTACGACTTCGACATCCTCGCCGATGACACCGTAAGCGAGAAGGCGGCACACAACATCAGCGCATTGCACGAAGCCATCAAATACGAGCGTCAGGTGGTGCTCCGCGGATATTCATCCCCCCACAGCAACACGAAGCGAGACCGGCTTGTGGAGCCTTTCATGCTCATGGACGGCAACAGGGAAGTGAGATGCTTCGAACCGGCTTCGGGGCTCAACAAGACCTTCAAGGTGGTGCGCATGGACGACGTGGAGCCGCTCGCCGACACATGGAGCTTCAAGGACAAACACATGCAGATGTTCACCGACGCATTCCTCTTCAGCGGCAACAAGACCATGACAATAGACATGGTGCTCGGCCAGCTCTCATACAACATCCTTGCGGAGGAGTACCCGAAGGCGGCAACCCACGTGAAGCAGCTCGACAAAAACCACTGGAGCCTGCAGCTCGACGTATGCAGCTATATCGGTGTAGGCAGATTCGTGCTCGGTCTTTTCGACGACATCGAAGTGAAGGGCGACGAGGGCTTCAAGGAATATCTGAAGAAAAAGCTCACGGTATTCAACGGAATGGCGTAAGTACGGAATACGGTCCGCCGCACGATACCGGCAACCGTTATTCCCCCTCTTCCACATCGGGATAACTGTATTTGGCAGAGGCCCAGACCCTACGGCGCGAAACAAACCTCACAAGAACATAAACCACCACCATCAACGCATAGACCAACACCGTCTGCAAAGCCGACATCCGTATATTCTCCACGCTCGCCCCAGGCAGGACAGAGAGCACGGACACGCCGTCATTGAGCAACTGCGACACGCTGTCGAGACAATACACAAGCACTTGCCCCACCACCGGCAGTCCTGAACCAAGTGCCACGCCGAGCGCCAGATAGAGCAGCAGCGTGGCCAACGGCACCGCAATGACATTGGCAAGGAGGAAATAACACGAGAACCTGCCGAAGCAATATGCCGTGAGCGGAGCAACGCCAGCCTGTGCCACTACCGACACAGACAACATCCGCCCCATCCAACGGCCCGCCGCACTGCGCTTCATCCACGCCGGAACAAGGCTCAGATAGAGCGGTTCGGCAGCTATCAATATCGATGCCACGGCGATGAACGACATCTGGAAGCCCAGATCGAAAACGCTCATCGGACTGGCAATCACCACCACGAGGGCTGCGACCGACAGGCTGACGAACGACTGCCCCACCCTGCCCGACACAATGACCAACGCACCAACGCTTATCATCAATGCCGAACGCACCGCCGAAACGGGCATCCCCACAAGCATGACATACGTCCATACGGCTGCAAGGACAAGCAGCTGCACCACGAAGCGCCACCACCACAGTCTGTTGCCACGCCAAAGCAGAAGCAGCAACAATGAATAGATGATTCCAAGATGCAGTCCGGAGAGAGCAAGCACATGCGATGTGCCCGCCACGGAATAGGCATCACGCAAATCCCGATGAAGCAGACTCTTGTCGCCGAGCGCCATGGCGTAAACCACGGCGAGGTTGTCGTCTTCCATCCCCGACTCCCTGAACACCGAAGCGAGTCTGCCGCGAACCGCCGACATGCCTATCCCGAGCCTCGCCCAAAGAGGCAACTGCCGGCGGCTGACCGACACACTGCTCACTCTGCCGCCATAAACAAACGACTGCGCCATGAAGCCATGCACCTGCATATAGCGCTCATAGTTGAACGTGGAGCCCGGATAGTTTTCCGGCCGCAGCAGCGTACCGCGGCAGTGCACCGCCATTCCGCATTTTATCTCCATCGAGTCCGTGGGCAGCACCGTCAGCTTTATCTTGAACGGCTTGATGGCGGCGCCATCCACCTCCACCACCACGGCATCCACGCGCAGCGTCTTCCCCTTCATCACTGCATCGTCAAGCGTCACGGCTGTATATCCCGTATCTTCGGAGAAAGGGATTACAGCCTCCTCATGCAGCTCCGCCGACATCCTTGCCGACCCCATGAGGAAGGCGGCAAGATACAGCGAGAGGCCCGACACGACCCTGTGCCGCCAAAGGACGAAAGACAGGACTGCCGACACCAAGGCGAGCAGCACAAGCCACACTACGCCACACTCCACCGGTACATAATACGCCGAGACGACGCCACACAAAAAGGGCAACACGAGACGCGACACCCCGCAGAGCTGACGTTTCGTATTGCCCATCATAATGCTATTAAAATTAAATTCGCCGTAATCAGCGGTCAATCATCCGATGCCTTGCCAATCTCGCGCTGCTTGTCGCCACACTTCGTGAGCCACACGACAAACCATACCAAAGCCACCACCGTGACCACACCGCCCAGCGCATAGGCCACAGTCTCCGGCAAGCCGAACGCCAGCTTGGAGATGAAGAGATAGGTGCTGCAGACGGCTGTCATAAGGAGCGCCGGGATGAGCGTGATGACATAAGGCTTGCTCTTCCTGACGAGATATACCGTTATAGCCCACAGCGTGAACACGGAGAGCGTCTGGTTTGACCATCCGAAATACTGCCATATCACGTTGAAGCCATCGGCATTGCTCGTCTGCCAGATGAGCAGGGCTATCGAGGCGGCAAAGAGCGGTATGCAGATATACAGGCGGTTGCGCTTGGGCTTCTGGTTCAGCTTCACTGCCGAAGCGATGATGAGACGGGCGGAACGGAACGCCGTGTCGCCGCTCGTGATCGGAGCAGCCACCACTCCCAGCATGGCAAGCACGCCGCCGGCAATACCGAGCCAGTCCTTGCATACGAGCGAAACCACCATCGGCGCCGATGTATGGAATCCGTCAGTGCCGGCTATCTGGTCATAACCTGGCGTGGGGGAATCGTAGAAGAACCACATTGCCACCGTGGCCCATACCAGAGCCACAAGGCCCTCGGTAATCATTGCGCCATAGAATATCGGGCGACCGAGCTTCTCGCTCTTCAGGCAGCGCGCCATCAGCGGACTCTGCGTGGCATGGAAGCCGCTTATCGCACCGCAGGCGATGGTGATGAAGAGGCATGGGAAGATATTGTCGGTAAACGATGCGTCATGCTCCTTCGCCATATTGCCGAGCCCGTCCCACAGTTCCGGCAGAACCGGCATCTTGACCACCAGCGCCACAATCAGCGCCACGGCCATGAAGAGCAGCGAAACGGAGAATATCGGGTATACCTTGCCGATTATCTTGTCGATGGGCAGCATCGTGGCGATGACATAATACACGAAGATGATGATTATCCACATGAAGTTGGTGCCGCAGATATGGCCGAGAATCTCCGCCGGACTATATACGAACACCGTGCCTACCATGAGCAGCAGCACGATGCTGAACACAAGCATGATGTTGCGCGGCACGATGCCGAGGTATTTGCCGATGAGCTGCGGCAGGTCGCTTCCGCCGTTGCGGATGGAGAGCATACCGGAGAGGTAGTCGTGTACGGCGCCGGCGAAGATACATCCGAAGATAATCCACAGGTATGCCGACGGCCCGAACTTGGCTCCCATGATGGCTCCGAAGATGGGTCCCGTTCCGGCGATGTTGAGGAACTGCACCATAAAGACTTTCCAGTTTGGCATCGGCACATAGTCGATACCGTCGTTTTTCACTACGGCTGGCGTCTGGCGGTTGTCCGGCTGGAACACTCCGGCAACGAACTTACCGTAAATCACATAGCCAAGTATCAGGGCTATGAAGCTGACGATAAAGGTTATCATAGTTTGAAATGGTTAGTTTATAATGTGCATAATCATAATGCACAATTCATAATTAAAAGAATTCCTGGATTTCCTATCAATCCATGAACCCCTGTTTCCTCAACGCCTCAAGCATTGTGGCAGACATGGCCTCGTTGGCCTTGCGGGTATAGCGGATGTCGGTAAAGATCTGTGCGAGCGTCTCCTTGTTGTTTATCTTGAGGAACTCCTGGTTTTCGGGCAGGTTCTCCTTCGGAGCGTAATATTCGTCGATTGTCTGCGGAGTATAGTCAGTATACGTCTCGCTGTGCACGATGCTGCGCAGGGGCAGGCGGTCGGTGAGCGGAGGATTCTCGTCGGGCCAGCCCAGCGTGATGGTGGCCACGGGCATGACGAGCCTTGGCAGCTGCAGCGTGTCGATGATCATCTGCGGGTTATACACCGTGGTGCCGAGATAGCAATAGCCCAGTCCTTCCTCGTCGGCGAGGTTGCAGAAAGTCTGCGTATAGAGCAGCGCGTCGGTGGCGGCATTCAGAAACGAGAGGATATTGTCGTAGCCCGGATGCGCCTTGCGACATTCCGCCCATTTGGTGGTGCGGTTGAAGTCGGCGCAAACGGTGAGCACCACGGGTGCCTCCGTCACCATAGGCTGGTTGAAATGCGCCGGAGCGAGCTTGCGCTTCATCTCGTCGGAACGGGTCACGACGACGCTGTAGAGCTGCAGGTTTCCCATCGTCTGCGTGCGCATCGCCTCGGCGAGCATACGGTCGAGCAGTTCGTCACTCACCGGTTTGTCGGAATATTTTCTTATAGTCTTTCGGGTTATTATAGATTTCATAGATATTTTGATTTTTCTTTTGTCAGATTCCCTGCAAAATTAGTAATTATTTGGCAATAATGCCGCCCCGCAACGGAAAATCTTTCCGTCCATGCCTCTTATTATACATTATTATTAATTCAAGTTTCTGATTTGGACATAACCTTGATAAATATGGCTGACCTCCTCGTCAACTTGTCTCCTCGTCAACTTCTGATAATATCATATAAGAAGCAGACGGGTTGACGAGACAGAGTCAGACGGGGAAACGGATAAATGCGAAAAGGACCTCGACACCACGTCGAAGTCCTTTCCATCATTTTTGAATGTCTTAGCTGTTAGTATTAATGTAGCATGTAATTCTGAAAATCAGTGTTTTGATGTTGCAAAGGTATTGCAATACTTGATATAAGACAAATATTTTTGCATTTTAAGCTAAAAAAACTACGTAAACGTTTACAAATTCGACTGATAGATTACACTCCGTCAGAGGGCTTTACGAGTTACGAAACAATGCTTCTCCGGCAATGAAGCAGCGCTTATCATGCCATGAAACAGCGCTTCTTTGGTCGTCTCACTGCAGTGAGATTTATTTTTCACTATAGTGGGAGATATTTTTCACTATAGTGAGATACATTTTTCACTGCAGTGAGACGACCGGCGGAGCTTCGCTTCACGACTAAAGAAAAAGCCGGATGGAACAAATTAAAATATGGAATACTTTGCCCACGGATATAAAATAGCGTATCTTTGCATAAGATAAGCTGCATCTCAGCATAACAACCAAGCAAGCTTGTTGTTCTGCATTCGATTTGCATTATCTTTGCATAAGATTTGCGGCACATTACTCACCTTATAATAAAAAGAAACAGACAATCATGAAAATGAAAATACATTTCTCCCACAAGGAGGAGCTTTGGAATTCCTGGTCGCACTTCGGCGGCATCGTGATGGGTGTCGGCGTAGGCATCGCCTTCCTCATATTCTGCATCGGTCACAAGAATGCATGGGCCACGGCCGGCGTGTCGCTCTATCTGTTCGGAATGCTGTGCTCGTATATCGCCTCCACGGTATACCACGCCCTGAGCGCGCGCAGCGTGTGGAAGGAACGTCTGCGCAAGTGGGACCACGCCGCAATATACTGGCACATCGCCGGCAGCTACTCGCCGCTGACTCTCGTGGCACTGCGGCAGCACGGCGGATGGGGATGGGGACTGTTCGTGTTCATCTGGACGTGTGCCATAGTGGGCACGGTGATGAGTTTCCGCCGGCTCAAGGACCACAGCAATCTGGAGACCTGCTGCTTCGTGGCTATGGGGCTGAGCATCCTCGTGGCCTTCAAACCGCTGATCGACAGTGTTGGTGCGACTGCCGTTTCGTGGATTATCGCCGAAGGCGTCTGCTATATCACGGGGGCCGTGTTCTACAGCCTCAACAAGCGGAAATACATGCACAGCGTCTTTCATTTCTTCGTCCTCGCCGGCAGCATCTGCCATATCATCGCCGTATGGGATGTCTTGATGGAATACCTTTAGAATGAAGAATGAAGAATGCGGACTACCCTTACTCATATAGCAAAGGTAATCCGCATTCTTCATTTCGCTGAGCGACAGCGAAGCTATTCTTTATTCTTCATTCAAACAAATCCCGCAGGCGGGATTTATTTGTTGAGTCTCCATGTCACGCCGTCCTTCGTGTCGTTCACCTCAAAGCCGGCTTCCTTCAGGGCATCACGAATCTGGTCGCTCGTGGCCCAGTCCTTGGCAGCCTTTGCCTTGGCACGCAGGTCGAGCACCATATCCATAACCTTGCCGAAGGCCTCCTCGCGGGCGTCGCTCGAATCGCTGCGCTCGTCTTTCAGTCCGAGGATGTCGAAGGCGAAGGTGCGCATCGTGTCGGATAGTTCCTTCAGACAGTCGGCACAGATTGTGGCCTTGTGGTCGATGAGCTTGTTCACCGTTGAGCAAGCCTCGAAGAGATAGCTGATTACCTGCGGTGTGGCGAAGTCGTCGTTCATCGCGTCGTAACACTTCTGGCGCAGCTCCTTCACGAGTTTCTCCGTCTCCGGATCACACTTCTCGCTCACCGGTACGTGCTCCAGGTCGCTGATGCCGTTCATCAGTTTCTCCATTCCCTTCTCGCTTGCCTGCAGCGCCTCGTTGGAGAAGTCCACCGTGCCGCGGTAATGGGCCGAGAGGATGAAGAAGCGGATGGTCATAGGCGTGTATGCCTGTGCCAGAAGCTTATGCTTGCCGGTGAAGAATTCCTCGAGCGTGATGAAGTTGCCGAGGCTCTTTCCCATCTTCTGTCCGTTGATGGTCAGCATGTTGTTGTGCATCCAGTATTTCACCATCTGGTCGCCCTGGCTCGCCACGGCCTGCGCTATCTCACACTCGTGGTGGGGGAAGACGAGGTCCATGCCTCCGCCGTGGATATCGAAGTGGTTGCCCAGATATTTGCGTCCCATCGCGGTGCATTCGCAGTGCCAGCCCGGGAATCCGTCGCTCCATGGGCTCGGCCAGCGCATGATATGCTCCGGCGAGGCTTTCTTCCAGAGGGCGAAGTCGGCCTGGTTGTGCTTCTCGCCCACTCCGTCGAGCTGTCGGCTCTCGTTGATAACGTCGTCGAGGTTGCGGTTTGAGAGGATGCCGTAGTGGTGCTGTTTGTTGTATTTCTCGATGTCGAAGTATACGCTTCCGTTGCTTTCGTATGCGAATCCGTTGTCGATTATTTCCTTCACCAGTTCCTCCTGCTCGATGATATGGCCCGAAGCGTGCGGCTCGATGCTTGGCGGCAATACGTTGAGCGCCTTCATCGCGTCGTGGTAGCGGTTGGTGTAATACTGTGCTATCTCCATCGGCTCGAGCTGCTCCAGCCGTGCCTTCTTCTCTATCTTGTCGTCGCCCTCGTCGGCATCATGCTCCAGATGGCCTACGTCGGTGATGTTCCTGACGTAGCGCACCTTGTAGCCCAGATGCTTCAGATAGCGGAACACGAGGTCGAACGTGATTGCCGGACGGGCGTGTCCCAGATGCGGGTCGCCATACACGGTAGGTCCGCAGACGTACATCCCCACGTTTGGGGCGTGAAGCGGAACGAACGGTTCTTTTCTCCTTGTCAGAGTATTGTAAATGATTAGTCTCTGTTCCATTGTTTTCATTATTTTTGTTTGTTGTTTTCTTGTTTTTACGGGGCAGGCCACCGGTTATTTGAAGCTGTCGAAGCCCTCGCCGAAGACTCCCTGGCAGTTGGTCTGGGAGACGAGTGCCGTCGGGTCTATCTTCTTGATAAACCGGAAGATGTCCTGCGATTCATAGTGGCGCGCCATAACGATGAGGATGTCCACTTCCTTCTGTGAATACCATCCCTTGCCTTCTATTACGGTGACGCCGCGGTGGATGTTCTTGTTTATCACATCGGCTATGTCCTTATAGTTCCTTGAGATGATGATGAACTGCACCGTCTTGCGCGAGCCGTTGACGACATAGTCGGTCATGTAGCTCGCCACGAGCGTGAACACCGCACCGTATACTATAAGCTCCACGCTATGGAAGAGCAGATATGATGACGTGATGATTGTGAAGTCGATAAACTGCATCGCACGGCCGAAGCTCATGCGGAAATACTTGTTGAGCAGTGCGATGATGATGTCGGTTCCTCCCGTAGAACCGTTGTGGGCATATATCAGTCCGAGGCCGATACCGCCCAGCAGACCTCCGATAAGTACGTGCATGAACTTGTCTTCGCCCGGGGTGATGATGGGATGGGCTGCAAAGAACGGCTGGAAGACGGCCACTACAAATGCCAGCATCGTAACGCCGATACAGGTTCGGTAGATAAACGTGCGCGACAGTGTTTTTATGGCAATGCCGAGCATCAGGAAGTTAAGGAGCCAGATTGAATAGCCTGGAGGGAAACCTGTGGCATAGTAGATAAGTGCCGAAAGACCCGACACACCGCCCATTACGACTTTCTCAGGCAAGACGAAAGCCGTATAGCCGAAAGCATAAGAAAGGACGCCAAGGAATATGAACAGAAGGTCCTTGACCTGCTGGTGGTCCATCTTGAAACTCGTTAATGATAAACTCTTGTTCATCGCTGTTTGTTTTTTCGTTTGATTTACTATTAAAGGTATATATATTATAACAGGAACAAATCGTGCATAGCAACGATCCTCCTTCAAACATCAATGCAAAGATATACTAAATTCAGACACTCGCCAAATATAATCAAAAAAATAATGAGTACCTTTGTCAAACTACTGCAAAGTAAATGGGGAAAGCCCATAAAAAGGGCGCTTACACCATCACACGGCAATAAAAGACAGAGATATGGAGCAACAACCGGAAAGGACATACATAGCCATCGACCTGAAGTCATTCTACGCCTCGGTGGAATGCGTGGAACGCGGGCTCGACCCGCTTGCCACCAACCTCGTGGTGGCAGACGTGAGCCGCACGGAGAAGACCATCTGTCTCGCCGTGTCGCCCTCGCTGAAGGCGTATGGCATCGGCGGAAGGGCAAGGCTGTTTGAAGTGGTGCAGCGAGTGAGGCGGATAAACAACGAGCGCAGGATGGAATGTGGAGGGAGATTCTCCGGAAAATCATGCCACGACCCCGACTTGAAGGTGCATCCCGACTGGGAACTGGACTTCATCGCCGCAAGGCCGAGAATGGCTAAATACATCGAAGTGAGCGCACGGATTTACGGCATTTACCTGAAATACATCGCACCGGAAGACATCCACGTGTATTCCATCGACGAGGTGTTCATGGACATCACTCCGTATATGAAGCACATGAAGATGACTCCGCACGAGTTCGCCATGACTATCATACAGGACGTGCTCAAGACCACCGGAATCACGGCAACCGCCGGCATCGGAACCAACATGTATCTCTGCAAGGTGGCGATGGACATAGTGGCGAAGCACATGCCTGCCGACAAGGACGGAGTGAGGATTGCGGAGCTCGACGAGATGACGTATCGCGAAAAGCTCTGGTCACACCGGCCGATAACGGATTTCTGGCGCGTAGGCAGAGGCATAGCGAAGCGGCTGGAGACTTACGGCATATACACGATGGGCGACATCGCACTGCAGTCGGAGCACAACGAGGAACTCCTCTACCGCCTCTTTGGCGTAAACGCCGAACTGCTCATCGACCATGCTTGGGGATGGGAGCCATGCACGATGGAGATGATCAAAAGGTACAAGCCGGCGGTAAGCTCGCTCAGCCAGGGACAGGTGTTGCAATGTCCATACCAGTACAAGAAAGCCCTCATCGTGATGAAGGAAATGGCGGAAGCTCTGGCGCTCGACCTCGTGGACAAGCGGCTCATCGCCCACAGCATAGGCATATATATAGGATATGACGCCGAGAGCCTCACCTCACACGAGGCCGCCCACACGCCGATAAGCGAAGTGGCGCTCAACTACTACGGCAAAATCGCGCCCAAGCCGGCAAGCGGAGGCGTCAAGCTCCCCCGCCCCACTTCCTCCACGAGAATCATCGTCAATGCCGCGGTAAGCCTGTTCGACCGTATTGTAGATCCCAGTCTGCTCATCCGGCGCATCAACATCACTGCCGGCAACATCGTATCCGAGGATACCATACCCATCAGCAAGCCCGAACAGCTCGACCTCTTCACCGACTACGACGCCCTGCACCGCCAACAGGAAGCGGAAAGCAAAGTCCTCGCCAAGGAACGACGCATGCAGGAAGCCGTATTGAAAATCAAGAAATCATTCGGAAAGAACACCATACTCAAAGCCCTCGACTTTGAAGAGGGTGCCACGATGCGGGAAAGGAACCAGCAAATCGGAGGACATCATGAGTGAATGAAGAATGAGTGAATGAAGAATGAAGAAACAACGTTCGGTGGCCGAAGGGAAAGCCAATGAAGAATGGAAAGTAAAGGATAAAAAACCAAGTAAAAGAAAAGGATCAGGATATGAAGAACAAGAATTATGAATCAATCATGCATCGCCCGCACCATATATCCAGACGGCATCCACGGATGTCCATGTCCAACCGTGCCGCCCAATTCGCCCCTTTCTCCGCCCTGACCGGATACGAAGAGGCCATAGACAAAACACAAAAAGACAATACCGGCAAATCCGACCTATCCCGCTCATTATCCATTCTTGAAATTTCGCCTGATCCCTAAAACTTCATCTGATATTATTTTGCAGAACGAAAAAATATAACTACCTTTGCACCCGCAAAAAAGCGCTTGTGGCGAAATTGGTAGACGCGCCAGACTTAGGATCTGGTGTTTTGCGACGTGTAGGTTCGAGTCCTATCAAGCGCACAGAATAGAATCCTAACTGCTTGATATTGAGTAGTTAGGATTTTTGCTTTTATATTTTTGCCGAGTTATTGCCGAGTTATTAAGAGTTTACCTGTATAAGCCTCGGCAAAAGTGTCATAATATCAGTTTCAACATATTATTTTTACACATAAAAGAGAAAACAACCCTATAGTTGTGTTTTTCCATTAAAATCATTTATCTTTGTAGGCGAAATGGCAATAGCCAAATATAAATGGTACAAAGCGAAATACGTCTAAGATGATAAAGGAAACAACATCTCCTGTTCAAAATATAGGAGCACAAATGAGCCAAGAAGAAAAACCTTGGTTTAACCATTCGCAGATGATAGCCAATATCATGTCCGCAAGAATGAAGGAACTTGGAATGACTCAAAAGATGTTGGCAGAGAAAATGAATTGTACCCAACAGTACATTTCAAAAATCTTAAAAGGGCGTGAGAACCTTTCGCTTGAAGCCATAAGCAAAATAGAGAATGCCTTGGATATTCATTTCCTGCAAATGAATGAATAGCCATGTTCTTATAAGTATAACGATAAAAAAGATAAGATATGCCAGTACAAAGTGAAGCTGCTCTCGAAAACGGACTTATAGATACTCTTCAAAAGATGAACTACGAGTATGTTCATA
>OLSD01002634.1_pt1 | contig 12358 bp, 9 predicted proteins | sample 1672211 | NCBI WGS metagenome assembly OLSD01 (sample SAMEA3136659, study PRJEB25190) | human gut metagenome | reverse complement strand
CCCAGGGCGATGCCCTGGGCTAGGAGCTTTTGGGCCTTCAGCCCGTTCTTGAACCACATGCGAAAGTTCAGTTTGTAATAATTATGTTTTGCAAAAATAATATTTTTAAAACGTAATACCAAATGTTTGAGGGGAATGTTGTAGATATTTAACTTTTTGGCAGGCGGTGGTATCGCTCTTTTAAAAACTCATATAAAAAAACGAAAAACAAAGGAAAACAGGTGATTAAATGAAAATTTTGCATTATCTTTGCAGCATAATTAATATATTAGATATAGACTATGATCAAAAGATTATTATCCTTTTTAGACGCTTCGCCAGTGAACTTCCTGGCTGTGAAGAATATCTCTGAGGAATTGGAGAAGAAGGGGTTCAGACGATTGAACCCTCAGGAGCCGCTGGGCAAGGTTGTGGCTGGTGACAAGTTCTTTGTTACCAAGAACGACTCTTCTATCTATGCTTTCCAAATCGGAAAGAAGGGGCTGGCGGATGCCGGCTTCCACATGATCTGCGCTCACTGCGACTCTCCTACCTTCCGCATCAAACCTAACGCTGAGATGACTTGCGAAGGCGGTATCGTGAAACTGAATACCGAGGTTTATGGCGGTCCGATTATGTCAACCTGGTTCGACCGTCCACTCACCCTGGCGGGTAGAGTGATCGTAAAGGGCGAGGATGCGATGCATCCGAAGACTCTCCTGATCCATATCCAGCGACCTCTGCTGCAAATCAGTAATCTCGCTATCCACTTCAACCGTCAGGTGAACGATGGCGTGAAGCTGAGCAAGCAGAAGGATGTGCTCCCTATCCTCGGCATCATCCATGATGAACTGGAGAAGGGTAATCTGCTGATGAACGTGATTACCGGCGAACTGGATATACAGAAGGAGGATATCCTCGACTTCGACCTCTATCTGGCTGATGCCACTCCTGCCTGCACCTTCGGTGTGCACGATGAGTTTATCTCTTCGGGAAGACTCGATGACCTGTCGATGTGCTGGGCGGGCGTAGAAGCGATGATTGCAGCAGATGCAACTTCATCTTCAGATGCTACTCGTGTTCTCGCCATCTTCGACAATGAGGAGACGGGTTCGCAGACCAAGCAGGGGGCAGGAAGTCCTTTCCTCTCTTATATGCTGCAGCGCATCGCTCTTGCACAGAGCGGAACGGAGGAGGCGTATTATCAGGCAGTGGAGCGTGCCTTCATGATTTCTGCGGACAATGCGCATGCCTGGCATCCTAACTACAGCGAGAAGTTTGACCCAACGAATCATCCGATGCTGGGGGGCGGTCCGGTCATCAAGTTCAATGCGGCACAGAAGTATGCGAGTGATGCGGTATCTGCTGCCATCTTCGCGAATATCTGTGAGGCAGCGGGTGTGCCTTGTCAGCGTTTCGTGAACCACAGTGATGTGGCTGGCGGAAGCACTTTGGGCAATATCCTCGCCTCTTCCATTCCATTGAAGGGCGTGGACATGGGTAATGCCATCCTCGCCATGCACAGTTGCCGCGAAACAGGCAGCGTGATGGATCACGAATACTGCGTGAAAGCTTTCACGAAGTTCTATCAGTTATAAGGGAGTTAGGGGAGTTAACTCCTTTAACTCCCTTAACTTTCATTTCTTTTCATACCCCTTATTCTGCACGAGCTTGGGATTCAGGTCGAGGCATTTCTGAGGAATCGGGAAAAGAATACTGGAATCATCACCCTTGCAGACCTTTGCCTTCTCCTTCATCAACAATACCTCGGGATACCTGATAGAGATGACTCCACACAGCATAGAGCGAGTCTTCCTCCTCGCTATGCTCTACAAAGTCTATGTCCTGATAGAGAGAAGATACGGTATGGTTGTAGATTTCAGACGCAGAACCATACATGGCATTCCCGTCGAGCTGCTCCTTAGGATGCTCATTCGCACAAGAAGAGAATACCATGACAGTCCCCAGCATGAGGATCCAAATGCAAATACGTGAAATCTTCATAACCATATCTACAGTAATTTGGGTAAAACATAATCCAACTGCAAATATACAAAAAAGAAAGATAGAAGATGTAAAAAAGGCAGAAAACTTACGCAAAATTTGCGTATCGGCTGATAAAAACGGAAAAAGGAAGCCAAGACAAATACAAACTTGCCCGACTTCCTTTTGTTTCATTTATATAAACGAGAACCACTATACCAAGGTTCCGTGCTTATCTATGTTAATTATCATTTCTATGTTAATTATCTCTTCACTCTCAATCCATTCTCGATGCTAGAGAGTTCATCGAAGAACTCGGCATCAATCTTCAGTCGCTCCTCTACCTTGGCGCAACTGTGGATAACCGTGCTATGATCGCGATTACCAATGAGTTTGCCCACTCTGGAAGCAGGCATCTTGATGAGTTTCTGAGCCATGAACATCGCCACCTGACGCGCCTCCACGTACTCACGCTTGCGGCTCTTGCTGTTGACTGCAGCCACCGTTACCTTGTAATGATTGCAGACCGCCTCCACGATTTCATCGAGGGTGAGCACCTTGTTGCTCTCCTCAACCTTGACGGCACGCTTGATGACACGCTCAGCCAGTCGGATATCGATGCTGCTGTTATATACGATACTGTAAGCCAGCAAACCATTGATGGCACCCTGGAGATCACGCACACTGCCGTTGCAGGTCTGTGCGATGAAGGAAACCACATCCTTCGGAATCTTCAGTCCATCCTTGCGCACCTTGTTGCTCACGATATCGATGCAGAGTTCCACATTCGGCTTCTCCAACTCCGCCACCAGTCCACAAGAGAAACGGGTGATGAGTCGGTCTGGCATATCCTTGAGTTCTACCGGAGGTCGATCGCTCGCCAGAATGATACGCTTTCCGTTACGGAAGAGGTGATTGAAGATGTGGAAGAAGGTATTCAAGGTCTTCGCCTTGCCTGCCCAATCCTGCACATCATCCACGATGAGCACATCGATAGACTGGTAGAAATTGATGAAATCATTGCTCGCATTATGCAGCACCGCATCGGTATATTGGGTCTGGAAGAGGCGGGCACTGACATAAAGCACACGCTTCTGCGGATACATCTGCTTGGTTTTCAGACCAATAGCATTCACCAGGTGAGTCTTTCCGCTACCAGAAGGACCATAGATGAACATCGGGTTGAACTGCGTGGTATTCGGATGCTCAGCGATAGACAATCCCACCGAACGTGGCAGCTTGTTGCTGGCACCCTCCATATAATTATTGAAGGTGAGTTTCGGATCAAGTTGGGTATCAATGTCTTCAAGCTGCTGTGGTTCTGCCGGGTTAGCCTGTGTCTGTGGCTGCTGTGCCAATCTCCTGCGCTCAGCCTCATCAATATCAGCCGGATCAGCTTCCACATCCTGGGTCAACCTGTGTTCCTTATCCGTTACCACACGATAAGTGAGCCGGATGCCATCGCCGAAATTGCGATGAAGGACCTTGCTCAACAAGCCAACATAGTTCTGTTCCAAGTATTCATATACAAATGGACTTGGAACTTGAACCAACAGAGTCTTGGTCGAAGGCTTGTACGACTCAAAGACTATCGGTCGAAACCATGTATTATATTGCTGCTCTGACACATTATCCTTTATAAGCAAAAGACTATTGTCCCAAAGCGCTTTTGGACTTGCTAACATTGACACTATTTACTTCTTATTTAATTGATTTTTTACCTTAACACTACATCAGATTGCACCACCTGGTGTAAATCGACTGCAAAATTACAAAAAAAAGCCCAAAGTAGCAAATCGGGCTATTTATAATATTTTAAGACTCTCCTGGTAACTACCTCATAATCAAGCAACTAAGAAAGTTATCCACAATTGCGTTTTAGGGGCAGTGAAACAATTTCGAAACACCCCGAAATAGCTAAAAAACAACAAGTTCTGTAGCTATTCCGGGACGTGAAACATTGCCTTTATTATTTAGACAAAATTTATTTTGGCATTTTCCTCAAAGAAGCCTTCAAAACGGCATATCCGAGTCTCTACTTGTCTTTCTTTCCAAAAACTGAGAAGTGAACATAGCGCTTTGGATGCGCCTTGAGATCGATGACCAGAGAGTCGGCATGCGACATGGTTGAGTTCAGATTCTCATAGAGGCGGGTATCGTTCATGAGGAGACCGAGGCTACCCTTTCCGCTGTTCAACTGCTCGGTGAACTTCTGTGCACCATCGAGGGTGGCATTCACACGGTCGAGTGTGCCCTGCACATCGAGGCTCGCCAGATTAGAGGTGAGTCGGTTGGTATTGTCGAGAACGCCATTCGCCTTCTTCATCATACCTGGAACCTGCCTGTTCAATCCAGCCATCAGGGTATTCAGCTCACGGGTGGAAACGGTGAGGTTGCTGGTGATGGTCTCCACATTGTGGAGGGAAGCAGCCAGGGCAGGATCAGCCAGAAGTGCATTCACACTGGTGAGGATGGAATCCAGCTTAGGCAGCATCTTCTCGACTACCGGAATCATTTCAGCAGCCTTGCCCATCATACCGGAATTCACCATACCAGGGATGATGCCGCCCGGTTCGATACGCTCGCGAGGATTGTTGGCAAGCAGGAGACTAACCTGGAGATTGCCCATGATATCCTTAGAAATCTCTGCGGTACTACCCGCAGGGATTCTCAGATCCTTATTGATATCCACCTTGACCTTGATGGGACCCTTTCCTGAATAGTCGAAATCCAGCTGATCCACGGTACCCACCTTGTAACCATCGGCATAGATAGGGGTAGAAGCACCCATCCCCTGGATGTCATCAAACGTCATATAGTAGGTGTTATTGGTAGAGAACAAGTTGATGCCTTTCAGAAAGTTGACTCCGAAGTACATCACCAAGATACCTACAATAGCGACCAACGCTATCCTAATTTCCTTTGTCAGTTTCATATTTATCTATTTTTGTTCTTTTTATTATACCTATTTATATAGAGCGAATCACAGGCTGCCCGAAAAAGGGAGCTACCGGTTGCGGTTCTGCTTGAACTCCCGGATAGCCTGGTTCACGTCATATTTCTGTCCGTTCTTGAAGGCGATGATGAAAGCCTCCGGAAACTTATCCAGCTTTTCCTTGCGCAGGCGATAGATTTCGTTGTAATTGGTGGATGCACCCAGGGTGTATTTCACCAGATTGCCTTCCTGGAAACTATCGTAATCGGTTTCGCCCTTGAAATGAGCATCTCCCTTGCGAAGGTTTCTACTACCTACGAAAATCTGAAGCTTGAAGACCGGCGCATCGGCTATCTCAGCCTTCTTCACCTCCTTCTTCGGTTCCTGCTTCTTCACCTCCCGCTTTGGCTCAGGCTTTTTCACTTTCTTCTCCACCCGCTTTGGCTGTTCAGGCGTTGCCTCTTCACGCTTCGGATGCTCTACCCTCGTTACGGCACGAGTCTCAGGCGCAGGTTCCTGTTCAGGAACAATCTTCGGCAGATTCACGTCTTCGGAATCCTTGGCACGATAAGGAATGGAAACCGATCTGTCGTACTTATTCTTGTATTTTGCGAAAGCCTCGTAGATGCCACGGGCGATATCATCCACTCTGCTGTCATTGTTGAGCAGGCGCTCTTCATCAGGAGTGGTGATGAATCCCAACTCAATGAGGCAGCCCGGCATGGAAGTCTCTCTCAAGACCAGGAATCCCGCCTGATGCACGCCCTTGTCGGGACGGTTGGCACCATCGCAGACACCTCGCTGGATCATTCGTGCCAGATCTACGCTGCGCTCCATGTTCTTGCCCTGGATGAACTCGAAGATGATATAGCTCTCAGAAGAGCGGGGATCGAAGCCCTGATATCTCTGCTGATAGTCCTTCTCCATCGAGATGACGGAGTTTTCCCGCATCGCCACATCGAGATTATCCTTGGCACGGTGCATACCGAGGGTATAGATCTCGAAGCCACGAGCCACCTTTCCTGCCGGCAAGGCATTGGTATGCACGGAGATAAAGAGATCGGCATTGGCACGGTTGGCGATATTCGCACGCTCATTGAGCGGGATGAAGACATCCTTCGTGCGGGTATAGATGACTCTTACCTCCGGGAGATTCTGCTCCACATACTTACCGAAGCGCAAGGCAACGGCAAGATTGATATTCTTTTCCTTGGATATGGCTCCGAGTGCTCCGGCATCATGGCCACCATGACCAGGGTCGATGACCAGCGTGAATCGCTTATTGGCAGCTAACGATGTCATTACAAACATGCACATCAAAGCCCATATCAGTGTTACTTTCTTACACATACTTTCTGATGATTTTGCAAAATTACTACTTTATTATCAGAAAACCTAATTCTAACTATAAGTTTTATCATTTGTTAATACAACCTCTACCCCTGCGCCGTCGCTATCGGCACCCATCGGTGGATTCACCTTGGTGATAGAGAGCTGGAGTTTCTGGATTTCCGGGAAATCGGAAAAGAGCCTATGGGCGATTCTGCCTGCCACATGCTCCAGGAGCTTGCTGGGCACCGCCATTTCTTCTCTTACCTTCTGATAGACCTCGGCATAGTTGAGGGTTCCCTGAAGATCATCGGTTTTCATGGCAGAAGAGAAGTCATAATCCAGCACCAGGTTGACAAGATAATCGTTGCCAACGATTCCTTCCTGCGGCAATACGCCATGGAAAGCGTGGAAACGCACATTCCTGAGGTATATCTTACTGCTCATCAATTTCATCTTCAGTCTCCTTATCATCTATTCCGTTTTCCAAGTTATCAATTCCATTTTCTTCATAGAGGTACTTCTTCAAGGCTCTTTCCACGCCCACCCGCCAGGTGTTGAGGGTTTCGGAGGTGAGCTGAAGCTGATTGACCAGCTTGATGACGTGGGCAACCGGCATACGATAGCGCAGAACGCCGGATATGAGCTTGGCATAGTTCCAATACTCGGGATTGAACTTCTCGCTCAATCCTTCGACGGTAATCTTGTAGCCACGCTTGTTGACAAACTGGAAATCATATCGCTTCTGTCCTTCCGGGAGCACCGTCTTGATGATCTTACCCTTGGTGACAGACTTGGGGAGCATGATGCCTTCATCCTCATCCTGCAAACCGGTGAATATCTCGTAGGGATGACCATTGAGCAATCCGACCAAAGCCACCCATCTCTCCTTATTGTTCTGGTATCTTACCACATCGCACTCCAATTCCTTAGGTCGAACCTCTACCACTTCCGGGCTGCCGATTGATTTCTGTGTTTCTTCGGAAACAAGTTTCGCCAATGGAAGATGGAGCTTATGCCAATCGACATTCTGAGCATCGAAATGCCCGTGCAGCTCAGCCAATCGGGTCTTCAAATCTTTCATCAAGGCGTGGCTCGCCTCTTCGAAAGTCATATTTTCAGTATATTCCATATTAAACGTTTAATAATTAGCTGCAAAATTAAAACAATATTTCTAAAATATGAAACGTTTGAGCAGATATTTCATCAAAAAACGCACGAAAAGCTCATTATGAAGCAAAAAATGTAAAAGAACCGTGTTCTTTTTGGGAAACTTGCATTATCTTTGCATAAGATATTAGAAAAAGAAACAAGATATGGAATCAATCAAGAAAAGAACCTCCATCCGCAAATATGCAGACAGAGAGGTAACAGATGAACTTTTGAACAGATTGCTGGAAGAGGCGATGCGTACTCCTACCATGGGAAACCTGCAGCTCTACAGCGTAGTGGTAACCCGCAGCGAAGAGGGAAAGAAGGCTTTGGCACCTGCCCACTTCAACCAGCCGATGGTGACAGGCGCTCCTGTGGTACTCACCATCTGCGCCGACTACCGCCGCACCACCCTCTGGGCAGAAAACCGCAAGGGAACCCCGGGATACGACAACATTCTCTCGTTTATGAATGCGGCTACCGATGCCCTGCTCTTCACGCAGACTTTTACCAATCTGGCAGAAGAGGCAGGTCTGGGAACCTGCTTCCTGGGCACCACGGTGTATATGCCGAAAATGATCATCGACACCCTGAAGTTGCCGAAGCTGGTAATGCCTGTGGCTACCCTTACCATCGGATGGCCGGATGAGCAGCCTGCCCAGAACGACCGTCTGCCATTGAGAAGCATCATCCACAACGAGCATTTCGAGGATTATACCCCAGAAAAGATTGATGACTTCTATGCCGAGAAGGAAGCACTGGAAGAGAACCAGGAGTTTGTACGCATCAACAACGTAGAAACATTAGCCCAGGTTTTCACCGATATCCGATATACCAAGAAGGATTGCGAAGCCATGAGCATCGGATTCCTCGATGCCCTCAAGCAGCAGGGATTCCTTTAGTTCGGAAGTTAAAGGAGTCAAAGGAGTTAAGACAAATGTCTTACTGCAAAAAAATAGCGCATCAGCAAGTTAATCTCGCTGATGCGCTTTTTTATTTTACTTTCAGTTTTACTTATTGAAACCTGTAATCTCTACGTAAGGAGCCTGATTTCTGCCATCCTCATCACGATAAGATACCTTGATAGTCTTGCACTCGTTCGGCATCAGACTGAAATAGTTATCGCTGTAGATAACAGGGAGAATCTGCTCACCATCTCCACCCTTCAGGTTCAGGCGAACCAAGAGGGCAGGTACATTGCCGGTATTGCGGATCTCTACCTCGCCAACCCACTCTTCGCCCTGCTGAACGAAACGCTTTCCGCTGACAGCAACATCTGCCTTTGGCAACTTAGAGAGTGCCTGGAGATTATCCTCTTCCTTACCCATCACATAGAAGTTGTCTGAAACCACCTGGTTGTTCTGCTCCAGAGTCAACTTGATGTAGTAAACCTCCTCATCCGGCTCGCTTACGCTAACGGCATCGAGGGTCTGGTCTTCTGACACATTCACTTCCTTGCTCTCCTCCTTGATCAACTTTCCGTACATATCAAAGACCTGAGCCTTGGCAACCAAGCCATCCTTGGCACCACCGGCAAAGTTGACCACCTCGGCAACCTTCTTCACCGGGTTGTACTGGATATGCAATGGTTCGCAAGCCTTCTTCACACCAAAGTATGCTGCAGTTGGCTCGAAGTAATAATCGTAGGTACACCATACCATACTTGGCCAGCAGGCATGACTCATCCAGATGAGCAGACCAAGACGGTCCTGCTGAGAAGACTCGTACATCGCACGGTAGCCATCATAGTTGAGCCACTGTGCCCACTTGGTAAACTGCTCAGCACTCTGAGGCTTGCCATAACGTTTCTCCATGATGTTGTTGAAAGACTCACCACCCTGGGCGCCCTTCAATGTATAATCATGCTGTCCCCAAGCATCGCTCTGTGGCCACAGATGCTCCGGTTCCATCATTCTGCTCAGAGACTCGAAGGTAGGCACATTCGGCATACCACGCTCTGAATGCAGCTTATGGCTCTGGTTAGCGAAGTAGAAAGATGGTGACTTCATCTGATAAGGACCATGGCCGCTCACACCCAGGTCGGCTGAGCTAGGAATATAGCCCAACTGTGGATGGATATCCTTGACCTGCTCTCTCAGCACCTTGTCGATGGATGCAGGAGGGAAACCCTCGTTTCTACCGCAATAGATACCGATACAAGCATGGCTGCGGATGCGGGAGATGTAATCGGCAGAGTTCTCGAGGAACATCTTGTCGTCATCAGGATCCGGTCCGTCCCATGGGTTAGCCAACCAGAAGTCCTGCCAGATCATGATACCATACTTATCGCATGCCTCATACAGCTCCTCATCACCAATCTGACCCACCCAGTCGCGAATCATATTGTAGTTCATCTCCTTATGGTAGCGAACGGCAGCATCGTATTCACGTCCACGGTAGTTGAGGTTGGTCTCGGAGAATCCCCAGTTACCACCCAATGGATTCAATCGCTTGCCATTGATGTAGATCTTGGTCTGGGTATCCAGATCGGCATAGCTCATCTGGCGGATACCCGCCTTATAGTTGACCTCAGAGATTACCTCGCCTGAAGCCTTGTCAGACACCTTGAAACCGGCATCATATAAATAAGGTGAACCATAACCGTTAGGCCACCAGAGATTCATGCGCTGGTTCTTGAGCTGAGGATAATCAGCTGGAGCGAAAGCCACCTCACGCTTCTCGTTTGGCTGCAGGCTAACTTCCTGCTCGAACTGGATCTTGCCGATAAAACCGGAAAGCTTCACAGTCTTAGCCACGGCATCTGCATTCTTCAGGAAGACAGATGGAGTCATGGTTGCCAATGTATCCGGCAAATTCAAAGTAGATGTTACCAGCGGATCGGAAACGCTCACACCGTTATCGTGGGTGAGATAGACATCATTCCAGATACCGATTTCACGACCTGGGGTATTGGTAATCCAGTCCCAGCCGATAGATGCGTGGAAGGTTGGGTTATCAGCACCCAACTCACCACCATTGAGGTCGGTATTCTGGAGATTCTTCTGTTTCACCACGCCGAAGTGGGCATTCTTGATGACATGCACCTCGAGCTTGTTGGCACCCGTCTTCAACTTCTTGGTCACGTCGATACGAGAGCGGATAAAGGCACCATCGATCCTGCCAATCTTCTCACCATTGAGGAGGATATCCGCCTTCCAATTGATACCATCGAAGTTGAGATAGGTATGCTGGTTCTTGTTGGCTGATGGCTGATGGTTGATGGTAGTACGATACCAGAAATCAGAGTTGAAGAACGACTCGGAAATCTGTCGCATATTATCATCGTAGCGGTTATCAGGCACCGCACCGATATTCATATAGCTGGTAAGCACGGTTCCAGGAACGGTAGCCTGAATCCAGGCATCACTTCCCTCACGGCGCAGCTGCCACTGGTTGAGCATCTGCTTGCCATCCTTAGAAGCCAAAGTGTTGGCTGCCTCGGCACGCAAGCCACCCTTACCCATCACCTGCATCTCAGACAAGGCATAGCGACCGGAAGCATCCGGCTGGGTAAGCAGCAATCTCACATATCTGCCATGCCCCTTGCAAGCCACCTTCTCGGTCAAGCCCTTCTGCTTCTGCTGACCCAGGGTAGCAATATCACTCCAGTTTCTGGCATCGCTGGAAACCTGAATCTTGCCCTGGCGAGCCTTGTTGACCCAGAAGAGATTCACCTGATCGAAATCAGCCACAGTACCCAGATCTACATAGAGCCACTGATCATTCTTTGCCAATTCTGACTTCCATACACTGGAGAAGTGCATGGATGGACGCCAGGAAGTGGTATTATCGATGAGTTTGACGCGCCACCACGCTGCACCCGGCATAGTAAATTCGATGCGTACGTGCTCGTAGTTGCCCGGTTTCTTCAAAGGAATGGAAACATTCAGCTTGCGGAGCGGCAGGCGCACCACATCCTGGAACTTGTTTGGGTCGGAACTTACCTGCTGTTTGGTTGCCTCGCCAGGAAGTCCGGTGCCTTTCTCTTCTCCCAGCACCTCCCATTTCTGACCATTGTGTGACCCCATCACACGAATCACATACCCCTGAGTAGCCTTGTCCTGATAGTAAGCCAATTCACCTGTAAACTTCAGGTTTCTGAGGTTTACCTTCATGGCTTCCCAATTGAACTCAGCAAAAGCCTTCTCGCCCTTGATATACTGACTGGTGACCGTGTTGCCATCAATCATCTTCTCCTTGTCACGGTTGGACAACTCGCCTTCATTCGTTCTTACACTTAGGAAGGAAGGAGCCTTGCTGGTGATGATACCATCTGTTACCAGATGACCTGTAAGATTGAAATCGGCATTCGAGGAAGTATATACCATACGGTTCAAGGCAATGTTCCTATAGGTATCATCTTTCACCATTTGAGGAGCCGTAAACTGAGACGGGCGTCCCGGATACTGTCCGATACCCCTTGTCCCGGTCTGATCGTCGGCATAAGTCAAGCCCAGAGCCTGGCTGAGTAAAGCTATAACCACAACTGCTTTCTTCATTATTTTTTAAGTTTAAGTAATATACTAAGTTTTGTGCAAAGTTACAAAAAAAAATCATACGTGCAAATATTTTAAACCAATTTATTTATTCTTGCGTATTTTAGGGGCAAAAACTACTCAACGACGATTGGCTTGTACTTAGGCACCAATGCCTTCATGCTACACCAGCCTACGAGGTAAGCCACGCTGCAGATGCAGAATACAATCATATAAGCACCTGGCTTGCCATCGAAGCCCATGAAGGTGAAGGCAGAACCCTGCCCCTCTGCGTAGGTGAAGAGCATACCGGAACCCTTGTTGATGAGGAAAGAACCGATACCACCCGCCATGGTACCGATACCAGTGATGGTAGCCACAGTTGACTTAGGGAACATATCACCGATGGTAGAATAGAGGTTGGCAGACCAAGCCTGATGACCAGCACCGAGCAAACCGATGATGATAGCTGGCCACCATGCACTGTACTCACCCATAGGCTGAG
>OLSD01002632.1_pt1 | contig 12373 bp, 10 predicted proteins | sample 1672211 | NCBI WGS metagenome assembly OLSD01 (sample SAMEA3136659, study PRJEB25190) | human gut metagenome | reverse complement strand
GGAAATCTCGTGGCACAGGCAGCAAAAGGAATGGGGGCAGCGAAAGTGATGATCACAGATATCAGTGATCTTAGACTGGCAAAGGCAAAAGAATGTGGAATTGATGTGTGTGTGAATACCAAAAATAAAGACTTCGGTGAGGCAATGATCGAAGCATTTGGACCGGATAAGGCGGATGTGATCTACGACTGTGCCGGAAACAATATCACAATGGGACAGGCAATTAAATATGCAAGAAAAGGAAGCACGATTGTACTGGTGGCTGTTTTTGCAGGAATGGCAGAAGTAGATCTTGCAGTGGCAAATGACCACGAACTTGACATTAAGAGCACGATGATGTACCGCCATGATGATTACATAGATGGAATCAGACTGGTAAATGAGGGCAAAGTTCATTTGAAACCGCTCATCTCAAAGACATTTGCTTTTAAAGATTATCTGAAGGCATACCAGTATATTGATGATAACCGCGAGACAACGATGAAAGTAATTATCAACGTCAGTGAAAAGTAAGGAGTTCGTATGGAAAATAAATATGGAATTGTCGGAGTTGCCCATGTCGGGCTTCCGACAAACGATTTACAGAAAACAGTTGAGTTTTATAAGAGTCTTGGATTTGAAGTAATTATGCAGTCTTATAATGAAAAAGCAGGGGAAAAAGTGGCATTTTTACAGATAAAAAATTACTGTATAGAGACTTTTGAAAATGGGCAGGCGGCAATGTCAGACGGTGCATACCAACATGTTGCACTTGATGTGGAAGACATTGAAAGTATGTATCAGAAAATCTGCAATGAAAAATACACAATTATTACAGACGGAATCGAAGAACTGCCATTTTGGGAAAATGGTGTGAAGTTTTTTATGATTAAGGGACCAAATGAGGAAAGAATAGAGTTCTGTCAGAAACTCTGATAAAAATAGGAGGGACATATGGGAAGCGAAAACAAAAATGGAAAAGTACCGCTGATCAGTAAGATTGCATATGGGTTTGGTGATGTTGGATGTAATTTCAGCTGGATGTTCGTCAGTAATTTTCTGATGATATTTTATACAGACGTGTTCGGAATCAGTATGGCGGCTGTGTCAGCACTTATGCTTTTTTCAAGATTCTGGGATGCAATCAATGATCCAATCGTCGGGGGACTTACGGATAAAACAAAATCGAGATGGGGACGGTACCGTCCATGGCTGTTAGTAGCGGCACCAATTACAGCGATTCTTCTTGTTATGACATTCTGGGCAAGACCTGACTGGCCGCAGAATGGAAAGATCATTTATATGGTAATTACATATTGTCTGCTGGTTTTGGGGTATACCTGTGTGAATATTCCATATGGAACCTTGTGTGGTGCTATGACACAGGATATTGATGAACGTGCAAAAATAAATACATCCCGTTCGGTTGCAGCGATGATTGCAATTGGTGTGTTAAATATTATCACAGTTCCACTGCTCAGCAAATTCGGCAGTCACAGTGCAAAGACAGGATATCTGACGGTTGCGGTCATATATGGATGTATTTTTACAGCCTGTCATTTCTTCTGCTTTGCGAAGACGAAAGAGGCAGTGATTACTCCGGAAAAAGAAAAAATTTCTGTAAAGATACAGTTGAAAGCAGTCATGCAGAACAGACCATATCTTCTTGCATTGGCAGGACAGATATTATTTGGATTTACATTATATGGTAGAAACGCAGATATTCTGTATTATTTTACATATGTGGAAGGGAATGCCTCCTACTACACAACTTATTCGATGTGCATCATTATTCCTTCTATCATCGGGGCAGCCTGTTTTCAACCATTATTCCGCAAGTTGAATAACAAAGGAAGAACAGCATCTCTCTTTGCTTTATTTACAGGAATTTCCATGTTGTCTATGTTTTTCTTCAATGCCAAAGAATCACCGGCTATTTTTTATGCATTATCTGGTCTCACACAGTTTTTTTTCTCTGGATTTAATACCGCAATCTATGCAATTATTCCAGACTGTGTGGAATATGGGGAGTGGAAAACCGGACTTAGAAATGACGGTTTTCAGTATGCATTTATTTCACTTGGAAATAAAATCGGAATGGCAGTTGGAACAGCACTTTTAGCAGGATTACTTGGAAAATATGGTTATATTGCAAATCAGACACAAAATGCAATTGTACTTTCAATTATGAAACATGCATTTACGACGATTCCAGGTGTACTGTGGATTGTGACTGCGGTTGTATTATTTTTCTACCGGTTAAATAAAAAACGTTATAACGAGATTGTAGAGGAACTGAAAAATGGAAGAAAAAGTTGATATCGTGGCATTGGGAGAGTTGCTTCCTATGATCCAAATTATCGCTCGTCTCTTTGGAAGAGCAAAGAGTATGCAGTGAAAAAAATGAGATCTGTCATAGAATTGGTAGATGTCATGAAGGTATCGGATGAAGAGAGTACTCTGTTGACAGAGGCGAAAAGTTATGAGCAGGCTGCAGATCAACTCCTTGCCATGGGACCAAAGCTGGTTGCCATTACATTGGGAGAACAGGGCGTTCTTATGGCAACAAAAAGCAGAAAAGAAATCATCAAAGCATTTCAGATACATGCGGTCGACACGACTGGGGCAGGTGATTCATTTTGGGGAGGCGTATTATGCAGTATCCTTTCTATGAATAAGAATGTTGAAAAAATGGAATGGGAAGAAATCAAAAAGTGTGCTGTTTTGGGAAATGCAGTTGCTGGATTGTGTGTGCAAAAGAGAGGTGGAATCCCTGCGATTCCGACGAAAGAGGCAGTGTTTGAATTTATGTTCAAAAAGCTTATCAGATGTTTATAGACAATCTGAAGAAAAGTGCAACAACAAGAGCGTGCATATTTGCAAGCTTTTTTGAAAACTGTCGTTTGGTAAAATCTATTCTATTTTTAAAAGCTTTGCGATAAAATATGTTCTGTGAATCATTCACAGTATTGTATTTTGAGGAGGCTTCATTCATGGTGAGTGAAGTCTCTTTTATTTTGCACTGTATAATGGAAAAAGTTTTGGTTGAACAGCAGTTGGAATAGTGAACGCATGCGTTCACATTTTATAACTAAAAAGTAATGGATTGGAAAGAAAATAATCAAGAACTTATTGTAGTATTATTAACCTTTGATACAGACGAAAAAGGTGGAGATGGTGAGGTCAATCCTAATGCTACATATACCAACTGGCAGTGGCATTTAGTGAAAACAAAAGATAAAAAGAATTGGGAAATAATCAGTTGGGGTTATTTATTGATTCCGGTTTGATGAATTCATGTGGCTTTTGAAATGGTAAAGTGATTTTATTTTACTTATTCCGGAGCGTGGTATATACTAATAGGTAGAGTAAGTAATGCACAGATGTGACAAAATTGTCTTTTTAAATATAAACAGCTTTGTCAGGGGAACGCTGTACGGTTAGGATACTGCATAAAAAGCAGGAAAGAATAACGAAAAACGGAGGAATTAAAATGAAATTTCAAAAGCTTGGCAACACGGACATCGATGTTTCTGTGGTTGCATTAGGTACTTGGGGGCTTGGCGGAGGAAGTGTCTGGACAGACGGAGATTCTACAGTTGAGGACGCGAAGCGCCTGCTTGATATTTGTCATGAACATGGCGTGAATTACATCGATACCGCACCGGTGTATGGCACAGGAGTAAGTGAGGAATTGCTTGGTAAGGCACTGAAAGGCAGAAGAAATGATTTTGTTTTGCAGACCAAATGCTCACTGAACTGGAGAAATGAGGGTGGTAATTTCCATTACGAACGAGACGGTTATACCGTTAACAATGACACCCGCGCATCAGCAGTGAAAAAGGACGTGGAAGACTCTCTGCGAAGAATGGGAACCGATTATCTGGATTCTGTTATCGTACATTATGTCTGCGGCAGCTTTTCGGTGGAAGAAACTGTTGGAGCATTGGAAAATCTGGTTCGTGAAGGAAAGATCCGTACCTATGGACTTTCTAACAGTCAGCCGGCAGATCTGTCTGCATATCAGGAAGCCGGCGGAAACGTATCTGTTGTACAGGAATTTTTCAGTATTCTCTCTCCTTTCCATGGCAGAGAATATTTTGATCTGTGTAAAAAGTATAACACGGTATTTCAGACCTATGGTGTGCTGGAGGAAGGATTTTTAACTTCTCCTGCCTTTATGGACCGTGAATTTGCAAAAACCGATATTCGATCCAGAATACCTTGGACAGATCCGGAGAAAAAAGAAGGACTTTGCAGGGCCTTTGAAATCTGGAAACCACTTTGTGAGGAATATCATTGCAGTTTTGCAACGCTGGTAGAAGCCTGGGCATTATCTCAGTACGACCGGATGAGTCTTCTGGTTGGAATGCGAAAAGCTTCCAGTGTGGAAGATACTGTAAAGTGCTTGGATATTAGGTTGCGTGCCGAGGACATCAAATGTATGGAGGAAGCAGTAAAGACAATTCAGGTTGCGGTTTTGGACAAATAGAAAACTGAAAAGGTGGAAAGGATCGGGAGCGTGTATCCGATCCTTTCTTTATCCGAGAATAGATAGCATGAAAGGAAAATAAGTATGAAAGAACCTATGATGGCAGACAGCCATGAAATCACAGTTAGAAACTATAAGCAACCGATGCGAAATCGTCTGATCATGATGCTGATCTGCATTGGGATTGCTCTTGCATCATTTTTTGTTGTTTCCAAATGGGCAACTTCTGTCGAATCGTACCGTTGGGTTATCAAAACACTGAATGGATTGCAGAAAAAAGCACTTGGGCTTTCCGGAACAGCAACCGCTCTTGCAACAGGTGCTGCAGCAATACCGGGAGAAGCCGCAACTCCGATCGCGAATAAGCTGGCAGATGTCGCAGGCTATATGGTGATCGTTTATGCAGTGATCATTGTTGAAAAATATTTACTGACTATCACCGGGTATATTGCATTTAAAATCTTATTTCCTATTGGATGCGTGCTTCTGGCAACAGGCAACTTTTTGAAAAACGGATGGAAAGAATTTATCTACAGAATAGGAATCAAGAGTATCATTCTGGGTGTTCTTTTGTGGGGACTGGTTCCTACCAGTGCATGGGTGACCAATATGGTAAATGAAACCTATGCAAAGTCCTATGAAGCTGATTTTACACTGGAAGATACGGAAGAATTATTAGATGAGGGAGATACCTCTGTAAACGCAGACAAGAAGGATGAAGCACAAGAAACGAAAGATAAAAAATTTTCTTTCAGTGAATTTCTTAATAATGCGAAGGATAAGGTTGATGATGCGATTGATGCGGTAGGTGAAGTCGCTACAGAAAAACTCTCTGTTTTTGAGGAGGGATTAAACAGAATTATAGAGGGCGTGGCAGTGCTGCTTGTGACAACCTGTGCCATTCCGGTTCTGGTCATGTTATCATTTACCTGGATTCTGAAGGGAATAATGGGTTTAAAAATTCCATCTATTACTCTTCAGTCAGTGCCAAGGGTTTCTGAAAGGAAAAGAAAGAAAACGGAAGAGAATTAATTTTAAATTTTACCGAAGGAGAGGAATGAGATGACAAAAGATCTGACAACCGGGAAAATCATGCCGATTCTTGTGAATTTCACTGTGCCGCTTGTTTTGGGAAATCTGTTTCAGCTGACTTATAATGCGGTGGACAGCATCATCGTAGGGCATTTTGTGGGGAAAGAAGCGCTGGCGGCAGTTGGTATCTGTAATCCGATCAGTACGCTTATGATACTGTTTTTAAATGGATTATGTATGGGGGCAAGTATCCTCATGGGAATTCAGTATGGGGCAAAGGATTATAAGACTTTGCACAGGCAGATCAGTACAACCATGTTGTCGGGAGTAGTTTTTTCATTTTTTCTGACTTTACTTTGCGTGGTATTTGCTGTACCGATCCTGCATCTGCTGCAGGTAGATGCATCGATTATGGAGATGACGCGGCAGTATTTACGGATTATTTTTCTGGGACTAATGTTCACCTTTTTGTATAACTTTTTTTCCAGTACCTTAAGAGCTTTGGGAGACAGTGCATCGCCTTTGTATTTCTTAATTATCAGTGCAGTCCTGAATATATTCGGAGATCTGTTTTTTGTCATTGTACTAAAGGCAGGAAGCAATGGATGCGCCATTTCAACAGTGCTTAGTGAGGCACTGTGCTGCCTGTTCTGTATTATTTATATACAGAAAAAAGTACCGATTCTTCGTCTGGGTAAGAAATGGCTGGTATTCGATTCACGTTTGCTGAAGAAAACAATTGCTTACGGATGGGCATCCGCCATGCAGCAGGCCACCGTGCAAATGGGAAAAATTGCGATCCAGGCGCTGGTTAATACTATGGGAGTTTCCGTGGCTGCAGCTTTTGCGGTGGTCAATCGGATTGATGACTTTGCAATTACACCGGAACAGAATATTGCCCATGCCATGACGGCACTTATGGCGCAGAATAAGGGAGCCGGAAAAAATGACCGCATGCGGGAGGGATTTCGTTGTGGGATGATTCTGGAAATTGTTTATGGAGCAGCTGTTATGGTGATCTGCCAGGTATTTGCCGGAGAACTAATGGCACTTTTCGTAAAAGATGAGGAAGTAATAGGACATGGTGTCATTTATCTGCATCTGATTGCTGTGATGTATATTCTTCCGGCCGTTACGAATGCAATTCAAGGATTCTTCCGTGGAATCGGAGACCTGAAGGTGACACTGATGAGCAGTTTTACCAATATGGCAGTCCGAGTCATTGCAGCAGCACCTATGATTTTGTTGTGGAACTTTGGAATTGAAGCGTTGCCATATTCCTATCTGGCAGGCTGGGTTGCCATGCTTTTGGTAGAAACGCCTTTGATGATTCGGATTTATCGTAAAAAATAACAGGATTTAAAGAAAATATAAAATCGCTCAGGGAATGAGCTTATACAGAATCCAGCTCTAATCTTTTTATAAAAGCCAGCGGTGTCATATGGTATTTTGCTTTGAATGCTCTGTAAAAATAAGAAAGATTATGAAAGCCAACAGATAAAGACACCTCTAATATGGAGGTGTTACCGTGTTCAAATAACTCTACCGCTTTTTCCAGTCTGATATTGTTAATATACTGAATGCAGGTCATATTCATGTGCTTTTTGAAAAAGCGCATAAAATGATACTCGCTGAAATAACATAGCTTTGCAAGTTCAGAAACCGACAGAGCTTCTGCATAATGCAGATCAATATGATCAAGTACAATTTTTAATTTGTCGGAAGAGTCTGATTCCGTGGAGAATCTTGTGATACTGTACTGGAGCAGAAGAAAAAGTGTCTGCAGCAGATAAGATTTTATGGCGAGTTCATATCCAAACATCCGGGTATCGTAAAGGGAGGCAAGCTGTGCAAAAGACTTGCAAAGAGAATCATATGCAGGATGATCCGCGGTAATGAGACAGGGTAAAGATAATTCGTGGTTTACCATGGGCGTAAGGTAGCGGGTAGAACAGATGTCTGCAGTATTTCCACCCAAAAGATTCATATGGAATACATAGGTTTCCGAACAGAAGTCCTGACTGCTTTTCAGGATAATGGAATGCAGCAGCAGGGGAGGAATAAACAGGATATCCCCGGTACTTGCCTCATATTCAACTAAATCGATCTGGTAGACACAGGAACCTTTTGTTATAAGTGTAAGCTCTGCTTCCTCGTGCCAGTGCATTGTTATGACAGGTGCTTCTTTTGTCAGTTTTGTAATATACTTCTGGATTGGAAAATAAACTTCTCCATGTTTGATATTTTCTTTTTGCTCCGGTATAAGTGAATGTGGCGTTTTCATTTTTCTCCTCTCTATAATAGCAGTATTGTGTTATATAATGAAAAAATAATGCAAGATTTGTCAAAAATAAGATCTTATAATAGCAGTATAATACAGCTAAAGCAATAACGCAATGGCGAACAAATACTATGATTATATATGAAAGAGGTTGATAAAAATGGAAAAAAAGTGGTGGCATGACAAAGTAGCGTATCAGATTTACCCAAAGAGTTTTCTGGATACAAATGGAGACGGAATCGGAGATCTGAGAGGAATTATTTCTAAACTGGATTATCTGAAAAAATTAGGAATCGATATTATTTGGTTATCACCTATTTATAAATCACCATTTGTAGACCAGGGATATGATATTGCGGATTACTATGCAATTGCAGAAGAATTCGGAACAATGGAAGAATTTGATGAACTGCTGGCAGAAGCAAAAAAACGAGACATGCATATTATTATGGATCTGGTTATTAATCATTGCTCCGATAAACATGAGTGGTTTCAGAAAGCACTTGCTGATCCAGATGGAGCGTTTGCGGATTATTTTTATTTCCGCAAGGGAAAAAACGGCAATCCACCGAGCAATTACCGTTCCTATTTTGGAGGAAGCTGTTGGGAAAAGGTACCGGGAACGGACAAATATTATTTTCACATGTTTGCAAAGGAACAGCCGGATCTGAATTGGGAAAATCCGAAGTTACGGCAGGAACTGTACAAAATGATCAACTGGTGGCTGGAAAAAGGTCTCTCCGGTTTTCGAATCGATGCGATCATAAACATTAAGAAGGATCTGAACTTTCCTGATTTTGCACCGGATGGGAAAGATGGTCTGGCAAGCTGCTGGAAGATGGTTGAAAGTGTAGACGGAGTAGGAGAGCTGTTGGAAGATCTGAAAAAATCAACTTTTGAAAAGTATGATGCCTTTACAGTCGGAGAAGTATTTAACATGAAACCGGATGAATTACCGGAATTTATTGGAGAAACCGGTCATTTTTCAACGATATTTGATTTTAGCGCCCATACACTTACTGATGGAGAACATGGATGGTATGATGCTCCGAAGCTGGAATTTGCGAAATGGAGAGCTGCAATCATTCAGGCACAATTAGAAACACAGAAGTATGGCTTTAAGGCGAATATCATTGAAAATCACGATGAGCCAAGAGGGGCATCCAGATTTTTGCCATCTTATGCTCAGACACCGGACGGAATCAAGATGCTTGGTACCATAAGCCTTCTCCTCAGAGGAATTCCTTTCATTTACCAGGGGCAGGAAATCGGTATGAGAAATGCCAAATGGAACAGCATGGAGGAATTTGATGATATCAGTACAAAAGACCAGTATCATACTGCCCGTGAAGCGGGATTATCGGATCAGGAAGCCTTGGAAGTATGCAGCCGTATGAGCCGTGACAATGCAAGAACACCGATGCAATGGACGAGCGGGGAAAATGGCGGTTTTACAAAAGGAACTCCATGGTTAAAGGTAAATCCTTTATTTAAAGATGTGAATGTGGAAGCTCAGGAACAGGATCCGGATTCAGTTTTGAATTATTACCGCAAACTGGTTGCACTGCGTAAATCGGATGAACTGAAAGAAGTATTTACCTATGGAGAATTTCTTCCGGAATATGAAAATGTGGACGGAGTCATGGCATTTTACCGTAAAGATGAATTCAAGTGTATTCTTGTGGCTGCTAATTTCGGAAAGGATGCTGCAACAATCAAACTGAAGAGCGAAATCGAAAAAGTATGGTTATCGAACCGTATAGATGGAACGGTAGATTGTGAAAAGGATTCATTGAATTTACGGAGCTGTGAAGTGGTTGTTCTGGAGCTGGAAAACCACAAGTAACTAACTATATAACTCCCGGATCTCTTTTTGAATCAGACGTCTTTTGCGAAGCACTCTTACCTCTGCTGCAGTATCCTTGATGGCAGCATGTTCTTCGTAAGCAGATCCGAAAGGAGCATTTGATGTCGGATATTTGATTTTTGATTTGATTGCCGCTATCATTATCTCCTTTGGATGCTACACTCCGGTAACACCATTCAGTAAAACAAAACCAAAAGTAGATTACTGATGATTCTGAAGACATGTGCGTATATGTGGATCATTGCTATGGGGCTTCAGCTTTTATTTTAGAAATATGATAAATCAGGGATTGACCTTGCTGGATTATATGCAGCAGATCAATCCCTGCTTCTATTTAACAAAACGGTATCCAATCCAGCCAGATTCTGCTATACTGTATAAGAAAATCAAATAGAAAGGGTGGAACGTATGATCACATTAAATGACTATTTATATTCAGGTGATACGATTTTTCGGATTTTAAGAAATTATACAGTGGATCTGAAGAAAGAAGCAAAGAAGAATCACAATGAAATAGATCTCATCCATTCCAATTTCCTGATCCAGTTCAGGGAACTGCTTGAACACAATGATTTCCTTACTGCACAGTCGCAGAAAATCAGGGATTTTTATAAATACATGGTACAGGAATATCCTCTGCTTGCTTTTACTTTCAAAGGAAGGATCAAGTCCCTGATCCGCGCAGAGGAAAAATTCAACGGGTATATTGTAGAATATATTTATGATTATTATGAAAAACATCATACCTATCCGCCGGTGCCTGACCTAAGGGAAAAACTGAGCTGCTTTCGGGATATTATCGCATACCGTCTGGTAATTTCTCTTCCAAAATGCCATATCAAGGATGACAAACTGCGAGAAGAAGAGGAAATCAAGTATTTATACAGGATCGCGAATGTTCTTCCGGGGTTTCTGGAGGAAAGAGGATTTACGGCAGAACCTGCAAAAGGGGTGCTTGAAAGTACATCTCCTTTTATGGATGAGGTGGTGAAACCTTATTATCGGGATTATATTTCCAATGGAAGCGGAGGCAGCTATCAATCACTCCACATCACGTTTTATGATAACTGTTCGAGAAGTTACATGGAAGTACAACTGCGGACAAAGAAGATGGATGATATAGCGGAGATTGGATCGGCAAATCACCAGGCCTACGAGAAGGAACAGGAAAGAGTCAGGGCAAGAAGAGAAGCTATTCCGGAAGGAGAATGCATTTATTTTGATGAGGCATACGAAAGAGGAATGCGGCTTCTGGGGTTGGAACTGAAGGATCTGGAAGTTAATATGTTTGCTGCGGCAAATAACAGTCTCATCAATGACGGATGCGGATTATACAGGGGGAGACTGATCCTGCCGTATGAACATTTATCAAGATTCCAGACGGATCTGAACGATTAAAAGAATTATAAGAATGAATACATCAGATACAAAAAAAGCATATTACCAGCTCCAGGTCAGAGAAGAGTTGTATCTGGATAATATGCCGGATCTCTTTTGAGAAAAGAATGAAAAAAGAAGAGAGGGTAAAAAATGGAAGAAAAGAAAAACCAGACAGAACCGGAAGCCTGTAAAGTGACAAAAAAATGCGGAGGATGCCAGTATCAGGGAGTGCCATATAAGGAGCAGCTGAAAAAGAAGCAGAAAATGGTGAACGCTCTGTTGTCAAAATACGGAAAAGTAGAACCGATCATCGGAATGGAGAATCCGTATTATTACAGAAATAAAGTACACGCCGTATTCGACAGGGACCGAAAGGGAAATATCGTATCCGGAACCTATGAAGCGAAGACACACCGGGTCGTTCCTGTTGAAAACTGTCTGATCGAAGACAAAAAGAGTCAGGAGATCATCCGGACGATCCGGGGACTTTTGAAATCTTTTAAGATCAAAACCTACGATGAAGATACAGGATATGGCCTGTTCCGTCATGTGCTGATCAGAAGAGGGTTTAAAAGCGGAGAGATTATGGTGGTTCTGGTGCTTGGATCACCAATCCTTCCATCGTCTAATAATTTCGTAAAAGCACTCAGAAAAGAGCATCCGGAGATTACAACGGTTGTCCTTAATATCAACGACAGAAAGACCAGTATGATCCTTGGGGAGAGAGAAAAAGTGTTATATGGGAAAGGATTTATCCGGGATGAACTCTGTGGGTGCACTTCCCGGATTTCACCAAAGTCCTTCTATCAAGTAAATCCGGTGCAGACGGAGATCCTTTATCAGAAAGCGATTGAATTTGCACATCTGACAGGGAAAGAAAGCGTGATCGATGCCTATTGCGGAATCGGAACGATCGGTCTGATCGCATCGGGACATGCAAAAGAAGTAGTCGGTGTGGAACTTAATAAGGATGCCGTGAAGGATGCAATATTAAATGCAAAAGAGAATCAGATCCGGAATGTGAGATTTTTCCAGGGAGATGCCGGGGAGTTTATGGAGGCGATGGCAGCAGAGGGAAATAGTATGGATGTGCTGTTTATGGATCCGCCGAGAGCCGGAAGTGATGAAAAATTTATGGCATCTGCAGTGAAGATGGGACCGGAGAAGATCGTGTACATTTCCTGCAATCCGGAGACACTGGCAAGAGATCTGAAGTATCTGACAAAAAAAGGATATCAGGTAAAAAAGATACAGCCGGTGGAAATGTTTGCGTTTACGGAACACGTTGAGACGGTTGTTCTTTTGTCCCAACAAAAACCAGATGACACGATAGAGATTGACT
>OLSD01002627.1_pt1 | contig 12396 bp, 5 predicted proteins | sample 1672211 | NCBI WGS metagenome assembly OLSD01 (sample SAMEA3136659, study PRJEB25190) | human gut metagenome | reverse complement strand
GCCGTGGTACCGGTTCCTGCACTGTTATACTTCGTAATCTTACTGCATGTTGCAACCAGCTTTGTCGGATTTGTAGCATTATCCAATGCAACATCTACCGTCAGAATATAATAGTTCGTATCCGTTGTTACATCTGTGTACCCAGAGCTTTTCTCATAAACCTTGTAGTAATGTTTTCCTACATCTCCTGCTGTTGCAGAACTATAACTTACCTTATCTGCAAATGTAATCGCTCCTGTTGTATTTCCAGCAGTTGTTCCGGTTGTAATATCCTTTACCTTGGTAGCGTTTGCAGCGTCTGCTGATACCTCTTCCACTGCAAAATTCTTAAAGGTATAGGTGTTGCCACTTGCATAAGCGGTTGTGCCATCCAACTGCTTTGTAGCTGAGAAGTCGTAGGAACCTGTATAGTATGTAGACTTTTCATTCTCATATGGAAGATTATATCCCGTATCATTTGTAAACGTCTTTCCCTCGTATCCGCTCGGAATCGTTATACTGGATGACTTTTGAAGCACGAAGTAGAACGAATCCGCCCGAACATCAAATCCCTCTGCAGCAGATACTTCGACCAACTCATAAATCTGATCATAATTCAATCGATCAATTGTCAACTTACCAGCAACCTCATCGGTTACTTTCAGCACATCCGTATCCCGTACCAAGTTACCTCTCGTCATGGTTCCCGTCGCAGAATCATAGGTTGCTTCATACAAACGGAATGTAGAATCTTTCAGTGCATGTGTCGTTCCAGCCGCATCTGTCCAGTATTTGTATAACTCAATCGAGCCATAATTGGATTCTGCCTCATGCTGTCCTTTTGTGAACACCTGTCCCTGGAATGTTTTCGATCCACCCTGATCCGCCTGATATCCGTTCAACGTAAATGTATTAGAGGATTGTTCATCCGTCAAAGTAATCGAACTATTGCCTTGTGTAAACTTCAGATTACACCTCGTTGTATAAGTTATCTTCAAATACTTGCTATCCGGTAATTCAAACCTAAGTGAATTCGAAGATCCATCATAGCTGACTGTATAATCGGTTCCACTTGTCAATGGTGTTTCTGTACCGCCATTTACTTCGTATACCTTGATACTCTGCATATTATAAGAGAATGCAGTACCAAGTTTATCCACAGCCGTTAATTTTCCATCTCCCGGTACCAGATCATAAGCACCCTTGTTGACTTCGATCGTATACTCCGCTGTATTATATTTACTGTTATCTGCACCTGTCGTGTTATCATAGGTACCGTAAAATACTCCGTCCTTCGATACCAATGCAGGTGCTTTCAACGTCGTTGTCGTTGATACTGGTGTTCCAACATTCGTACTTCCTATCTTTAGCTGAGCAGAATTCGTAAAGGTTTCCGATCCCTTCTTTGCAAAATCCTCCAAACTTGTTACTTCTGTCGTATACTCAATCCGGATATGTGTCTCTGTTCCCGCTGAATAGTTGTCAATGGCATTCATCAAAGCAATATAATCCGCAGTAACCGGAATCGTAAAACTTGCAATTCCATTCGTTTCACTTGTCTGAAGACCAATGTTCGGTATCGTTGCTCCACCTGCATAATACGACATATCCGATAACTTACCCGCTGTATTATGCGCTACATCCCTGACATAGAAGTATGCAGTTATCATGCTGGAAGATAATTTCATATCCGTTGGTAATGTATCCGCAATCGTAACAGATTCTCCACCTGAAAGCGCCATGGAATTCAATGACACATCTAACATGTAGCTGATTTTACCTGTTTCGTCTACCTTCGCTGTAACCGTCTTATTCAAAGGCGGCAATGGATTTTTATATATATCCTCACCAGACTTTGACTCTTCCTTACCATTTGCTGAATAATAAATAGTCGCCACATTTTTAAAATTCCTCTGCACCTGGTTCAGGTCCGTATCCAAAACCTTAGTTTTATATTCTAACGTTATTTCCTTTACCGGACTGCTTCCTGTAAATAGACTGTCTTTAAATTCAAATTTATAATCATATCCTCCGTTATTACCTGCAGTATCCGGTGTATATATCACATATTCATTCTCAATATTGGCATCATTGGAATCTGTCGCATCTACAGCAAACGTCGAATTGTCTTTTCTTGTAAATGTAATCTTTGTGTTATATATACCTGACATGCTTCCCGGATTATTCCAATATTTTTGCATATTATCCTTGATATATACATTTGTCAGGTCTTCCGGAATGTCCTTCACAGAAACCGTCCAGTAAATATATCCATCCTGCATTTTCACCGCATGCTTTTCGATAGTCCAATCTTTTCCTGGTGTCTGCACAGTTCCGGTTCCCATATATTTATAGCCCTTATCTGTTGTAAGAGTTACATCATTTTTCACATCCAGTTTGGTCGCAGAATCCATATAATTATCTGTTACCTTTGTATAAACAGTCGCCGTATATACACCATTGTTTTCCTTAAAGGCAGAAGCAGGCAGCGTCTGGCTTGTACCTCCCTGCAGATTGCCATCCTTATCACATAATGCTGATCCAATCTCCGGCATATCTACGATAGTTCCAGAGCCAAGAAGTGCATCCAAAGAAGTATACTCTCCTGCATAATCCTTCAGATCAATCGTAATCGTCCATGTCACAACCTTAGAAGTTTTATCCAGTGACCCTGTTTTCTTTACTTCCGGTCTTGTCACATCGTAAGTTGCCGATGTAGTTCCCGTTTTTGTCTCTTTTTTATTATTCTTATATGTATAATCTACTGTATTCGTATAAGAAGTACTATTCGCATTATCCGGATCAAAAATACCTTCATCTGTCTCTACATCATAAGTAACTTCCACGGTCGTAGTACTGCCATCCGATGAACCAAGTTTGTTCAAAGCATTTGCCAGAGCACCAAAGCTTCCATATATGGTATTCGCAGTGACATTTGAATCATTGCTGCTTGCAATCTTGATATTGGAGATATTCTTTAAGTTTGCACCTAAACTATCTGTCAAAGATACCCCGGACACAGAGCCAGTCGTTTTTAATGTCAACTTATATGACTGCTTCCACGTATTTGTACTCTTGTCATAGGTTGCTTTTCCATCGGTTGCTTTCTGTACTGTCAATGTACTTGTTGCGGTTCCATCATCGTAAATCACATCTGAAACTTTTTTCTTTGCAGTTCCAATCGTTATTTTATCTCCGGATCCCTTATCGGTTTCCGTCAGCTTTACATTTCCATATATTGTTCCATCTCCCTTTCTTGTGTTTTCCGTCAAGAAAGTCTGATTATCAAGGCATATATATGCATAACCATTACTAATATAAATATAACCTACTTTTTTTCCTTCAAGCATAATATCCTGTTTTCCGGATATCAATTCAAGGTTATTCAAATCATTAAAATTTACTTTGATATAAATAGGATTTCCATCTCTTGGAATGGCACTGTTATCTAACTCCCATTTATATTTTAAGTTAAACTCATCACCTTCGAATACTTTTGTTACCTGATCCAAATCCGTCTCCTGCCCATTATGTTTAACACTGGCAGTGAAATTCATCGTTATTCCATTTGACGTATCTGTATATGCATTGTTCCAAAGTGAAAGATCTACGGAATCATCTGCCACATTTTGTGAGGTTTCATTCAGATTCTCTTCTTCTAAAGGAACACCATTTTGATTTTCTTGTGTTCCTAAACTTTGCTGCCCTGTTGCGAAATTTGCATCGCTCTCCGATGCGACACTCTCTGTCTCCCCACCTTCTGCAATCGGTGTATAGCTGATGTTCTGGAATAATGAAATTAACATCAACATAGAAAGCAGAAATGCAATCACTTTTTTCTTGTTTTTTTGTTTGTTCATAAACTCCATCCTCCATTTTCTTTTTTCCTAATGCATCCTCGCATTTATGCATTGGAACCATCTATGATAAACTCCGACATACCTCTGTTCAGAGTAAAGTTAAGTTATGAATTATTACTGTTCAATTTTTATATCGACAGTAACCCACTATCGCATAATATTTTACATGAAAGTGCTTGTATTTTCAACATATTGCGTCTATAAATTTGTGTTTTTTTGACTATTAAAACACAAAAAACCTGCCACACCAATTCTGGTGCGGCAGGCTCTTTGTAACCATCTTCCGAAGTACGTTTATTCTTCGTCCTTCTTCTCCTCTGTGGATGCCTCTGCATCGTCATCATCAAAGAAGCTATCATCAAAGTCATCATCGTAATCATCGAAGTCGTCTAAGTAATCCGGTGTCAGATACTTGTAAACTGCTACACAGATACCAACGATGATTGTCAGAATACCAACGATCAATGCAACAGAGAGAAACGCGTTCTTTGCTTCTGTTACGCACTCGTCTTCTTTTACAACTTTTACTTCGTCACAACACTTTCTCATAGTTTTCTACCTTCCTTTCATCGCTACTGATATAATGATTTTACCACAGCTTATCCGATATTTCTACCGTCATTTACAACTTTTTCATTTTTACAAGCGATGCAAATAAATGTTTTTCTCCGACACGGTCAAAATTCACCACGATTTCCTGGTCACCGCCCGATGGAATCACATCAATCACCTCGCTATTTCCAAATTTAATATGGCGTACTTTATCCCCTACTTCATAGCTTGCCGGTGCCGACGCTGTATTTCCCATCGGGAATGCCTTCCCGAATCCCGGATTGGCGCTCGGGTTCGCAGTAGCTGTGGCAGGTCGTGTATACGGGTTGTTCTTTCCGTATGCCTTTAACTGAATTACCTGCTCTGCCGGTTTCTTCGACGGAATCCGATCCATATTTGCTGGAGCATAGCCAAAGGCTTTCTCCTCATATTCCAAATAATGCTTCGGAATCTCCTTGACGAACCGCGATACTTCCTCGAAATTCGTCGAACCATGCACCATCCGTTGTCCGGCAGCCGTCATATACAGTTTCTCCATCGCACGTGTAATTCCGACATAGCAAAGTCTCCGCTCCTCTTCAAGTGCATCCGGATCATCCGAATCCAGCGACATGCCACTTGGGAATAACCGTTCTTCCATACCAGTCATAAATACATACGGAAACTCCAAGCCTTTCGCACTATGTAAGGTCATCAGCGTCACCTTTGCGGTTGGCACACCATCCTCGTCTTCCTCCTCGGTATCTGCCACCAGCGCGATATCTTCGAGAAGTCCAGTCAGTGTTGGCACCTCTGCACTCTCTTCATAGGTAACGATCTTATTCTTTAATTCCTCTAAGTTATCCAACCGGGTACGCGCTTCATCCGTAGCTTCCGCCTCCAATGCTTCGCGATATCCGCTTTCATCCATGATTGCATCGAACACTTCACTGATGAATTCTCCATGTACCAGTCGTGCTTTAAATCCTTCCATCATATCTGTAAATTTCCGGATTTTCTCCACATTCCGTGTCATGTCAGGTACTTCTTCGATATCTAACAGTGCATCATACAGATTATATCCATTGGACTGCGCATACATATCAAGCTTATCCACGGTCGTCGCACCAATACCACGCTTCGGCACATTGATGATACGCTTGATTGCCTGATCATCGATCGGGTTTGCAAGCACCTTCAGATAACTTACGAGATCCATGATTTCTTTTCTTCCATAGAAGTTCTGTCCACCATAGATTTTATATGGGAGATTCTCATACAGAAGTTTTTCCTCAAGCACACGGGACTGCGCATTGGTACGATACAAGATTGCGATATCATCGAGTGATACCCCCTGATTCTTCAAGATCTTGATCCGAGATGCAACGCCGTTCGCCTCCTCGTACTCCGTGCCGTACCGGGTAAATGTTACCTTCTCACCATCCTCCTGCTCTGTCCAAAGACGTTTATCCTTTCTTCCCTCGTTATTCGCGATCACCGCATTTGCAGAATTTAAGATATTCGCCTTGGAACGGTAGTTCTGCTCCAGTTTTACTACCTTGGCATCCGGATATTCTTCCTCAAAATTCAGGATATTATAGATGTTCGCGCCACGGAACTTATAGATACTCTGGTCGTCATCACCCACGACGCACAAATTCCGGTATTTTGCAGCCAGCATCTTCACCAATATAAACTGTGTATGGTTCGTATCCTGATACTCGTCCACCATAATGTACTTAAACCGTGTCTGGTACTCGGCAAGCACATCTGGATTCGTCTCAAAAAGAAAGATCGTCTTGAAAATCAAATCATCAAAATCAAGCGCATTGTTGCTCTGGAGACGTTTCTGATACTCCCGGTAAACCTCCGCAATCTTCTGATCCCGGAAGCTTGCCGCATGTGCTTTCTCATAATCGTCCGGTGTCATGTACCCTTCCTTTGCCTTCGATATCGCCGAAAGCATCGCCCGCTCCGGATAGAGCTTCGGGTCTAGTTGCAGATATTTCAACACTTCTTTTACAACAGTCTTCTGTTCACTTGCATCATAGATCGTGAAACTGCTTGTTCCACCGATCTTGTCAATATGTTTCCGCAGAATCCGCACACACATGGAATGGAAGGTCGATACCCACACACTCTCAGCGCCAAATCCTACCAGATTATCTACTCGTTCCCGCATCTCTGCCGCAGCCTTGTTCGTAAATGTGATTGCCAGTATATTGTATGGATTGACTGACATCTCATCGATCAGATATGCGATCCGGTGCGTGATCACTCTGGTCTTTCCAGAACCCGCACCTGCTAAAATAAGTAAAGGCCCGTCGGTTGTACAACAGGCCTCTAACTGTTTGTCATTTAATCCCGGCATCGGTTTACTGTAAACCTAACTTTGCCTTCATCGCTGCCAGCTCATCCTGTACAGCTGCATTTGGAGCTGCATCATACTTGGCTGCTAAACTGTCGATGCCACTCTCCTGTGTTGTCTGATTTAATTCGGTCATGGCATTTGCCTGATCAAGCATTGCGTTCGCCTTTGCTTCCATACGATCAAAGGCAGCCATGCTGCTTGCTGAATCTGACAGATTGTTCGTCATCTTGTTCAGACGATCCTGAGTCTTAGCAACCTTCATCTTCGCCTTGATTGCATCACGGCGGGAGTCAAGCTGGTTGATATCTGTCACAAGCTTGTCATGCATCTGACGCATCTTCATCGCATTTGCAGCTGCAACATCATAGGTCTGCTGCAAGCTTGCCTGCTTCGCTGTAAGCTGGTTCTTCTGCTCTAAGAACTTCATGGCATCTGCTTCGTTTCCGGCAAGAAGTGCCTTCTCTGCGTATGCCTGCATCTTCGTAATCTCAGAATTCACTTCATCCAGCTCGCGCTTGCATCTCTGCTCATCTGCCATAACGGCAGCTGTTTCCTTCTTCACTTCTGCCAGATCCTTTGTCAGGTTACGAAGTGTCTGATCAATCATCTTCTCCGGATCTTCTGCCTTATCGAGAAGTGCATTGATATTTGAAGCCATAATGTCTTTAAATCTCTGTAAAATTCCCATTGTAATAAAACCCTCCTATAATTCTCATCTTCATACCGTGAAATCCACGTTGCTTTTATTATACTTGATAAAGATAGTAAAGTAAAATGGAATTTTGTTAAAAATTGGTGTTGTCTCTGCAACTTGTCTTAGTTGTATTTTGCAATCACTTCTTCGTTTGCCTTCATGGCGCTTTCTTCCATCTGCTTTCTCTCTGCAAGGAGCTTTTCCTGCACTTCCTTATGCTGTACACCGATGATCTGCAATGCGAGATATGCGGCATTCTTTGCACCATTGATTGCTACGGTTGCAACCGGAATTCCGGATGGCATCTGCACGATAGAGTAAAGTGCGTCCTGTCCATCGAGTACGGAACCTGAGATTGGAACACCGATAACCGGAAGAACCGTCTGGCTTGCAACAACGCCCGGAAGTGCGGCTGCCATACCTGCGGCTGTAATAAACACTTCTGTGCCGTTTCCGTTTGCTTCCTCGATAAATGCGGAAAGTCCTGCATGTGCACGGTGTGCTGACAGGCAACGCACATCAACCTGTACGCCATAGTCCTTCAGAATCTTAATTGCTGGCTCTACCTTTGGAAGATCACTTGTGGATCCCATAATCACTGCTACTCTCATTTGTTCTGCCTCCTTGATGTTAAATATATTGTATTGTATCACTATCTCCTGATAAAGGAAACAGTATTTGTTGCTGTTATGTTATCGTATGTTCTTCCGGGTTCCGGAGATCCCTTTGGAACCAATATGATTTGTATACCTTCCAGTCTTTTTGCCAGTCCGGCAGTTCCGGATGCTTCTCCGTTTTTTGCCCACGACAGCCAGCCAAACGACTGTGCATGTACGCGGTAATAAATATCATAGTGTTCTGCCATCTCTCCATAGAGCGAAATCCGGATTGCTTCTAATCGTTTTGCCTGTCCGCTTGTACCGGACATTTCTCCATCTTTTTTCCATGTATTCGGATCATTTTCATTTCCCTGCCATCCATAAGATTGTACATGCGTTGTGTACCTTACACCACCTGAATATGATGCGTTCGACAACTTGATATTGATTCCTTCCAACCGCTTTGCCTTGCCGCTGGTTCCGGACATCTGTCCGTTGGTTTTCCATGTCTGCCAGCCAAAGGATTGTACATGGGTCTTATACATTATATTGGCGTTATACGCATCCCCCGGAATCTGAATCAAACCATTCTGCAAAGCAACATAAGCACGGGTATTCACAGATGACGGATTCACATTCGCATACGATTGTCCTGGCGCCGATTCTCCTTTCTTCACTACAACAATCTGAATTCCTTCCAACCGCTTTCCATACCCTTCTCCATTCTTTGCCCAACCAAGCCAACCATAATGCTGTGCATGTACCCGATAATAAATATCATAGTTATCTTTATCTGCTCCGGTCAGACGGATTTTGATTGCTTCTAAACGTTTTGCCTCACCGCTCGTTCCGTTTTTCTCGCCATTTGCAGACCACGGCAGCCATCCATACGTCTGGCAATGTGTAGTGTACTGTACACCAAGATTCGCATTTCCGGATACACGCACCCATATATTTTCCAATCGTTTTGCTTCACCACTTGTACCTGCCATCCAGCCATTTGACATTGCCGGTTGGGAATCACCATATGTCTGGATATGCGTCTTGTAGCTGACATCTACTTGTGGAATTACCGTTGGTCTTGGTACTGTAGTTCCATATGTAAATGTACTGCTTCCACTTACCGCGCCACACTGTGAACAGCTATAATAGTACACAGCTGGCGAATCATAGGTTGCATCCGACTTTTTCGTTGTATTGCTTACTATCTTCGCCGTAAATTGATGCGGCAATTTATCACCATACGTAAACACATCTGTACCTGTTTTTCCGCACCGACTGCACTCGTAATAATATGTTGCCGGTGACGTACATGTTGCTGCACTTGCCATGTAAGCATCAGATATATGCTTTACAGAATACGCATGCCCCAATGCTGTTCCATACGAATATTGCACATCTCCCTTCTCATTACATCCACTACATGCATAGTAATATCTGGCTGATGATGAACAATTCGCTGCACTTGCAAGATATGTATCGGATATTATCTTTTTAGTATAAGAATGATCCCCTGCCGTACCATATGTATACGTTTTTGCATTTGCAGACTTATCTACTGCTCCGCATCTCGCACAACTATAATAATAAATTGCCGGCGATACGCAATTTGCCGGTTCCTTTAACGCAGCTTCCGTCTGAACTTTCTGTGTATACTGATGGTTCAGTTTGTCTCCGCTATAAAATGTTGTCGTTCCCTTCTGTCCACATCCCGCACAGCTATAATAATACGCTGCCGGCTTTTCACAGGTTGCTGCACTCGCGAAATGCGCTGTATCTACATGCTGTACCGTATAAGAATGTGCTGCCAGACTGCCAGATTCAAAAGTCTCTGTACTTAGCTTTTTACAGTTGGAACAGCTCTTGTAATATGTTGCTTTCTTCGTACACGTTGCATTGCTTTTTAATGCTCCTGTTACTGTCGGATCATTCACATATGTATGTGTAATGGTGTATGTTTTCTCAACTGATTTTGAAAAGATGCCTTTACCCGTAATCTTGCATGTACCTGTTGTTCCACTCGTCGAATGACTCACGGTATAATCTGTTCCGCTTGTCAGCTTAATGCCATTATAAGTTACTGTTGGAGCAACCGCAGATGTACTTGTTCCACATGATATAGACGTCTTCGCCAGTGTCACTACCGCATTACTGATATCTACCGATCCAGTTGCTCCTACTCGAATTGTGTAGGATCTTTTTATAGAAGGGTTGTATTTTGGGTATACAGAAATCGTAACAATTCCTGCTTTTTTCACTTTCAAAACAGCATCGTTCGGTTGTACAATACTCTTTTTGGGAGCCTCTACAATACTGTCATCTGAGCTTTCAAACATAACATCTCGATAACCGCTATCTCCATTCACATCTTTTACATAACACAAAATATTTGAACCTACTGAATTTTCAGTTGGTACACTTAGATGATAATAACTATCCGACGATTCACTATTTCTCCAACATAACAACATTGATGTCGGAGGAACAATCGTAATCGTTGCGTTACAGAAAGAGCAGACACCGGTTGCCTTGCCTGTACTGTCAGCCGTACCATAGACGTAGGAATGTGGTGCTTTTTCTATTGTTTCTTTTATGGTCATCCCGCATTTTGAACACTTGTATATGTTCTCTCCGGTTGTCTGACACGTTGGTTGAACTGTTGACTGCAATACTTTATTATGATTACAGCTCACAGTAAGACTAAATGTACAAAGTACGGTACTTCCTTTTTTGCAAGTAATCGTTGTAGTTCCGGCTTTCTTTGCAGTAACTACTCCATCCGCTGTCACGCTTGCTACTGTTGTATCAGAGGATGTGTATGTAACAGTATCAATCACCCAGAGATCAAGAGTCTTTGATCCATTTACCAGATGAACCATCGGTGTGAGTTTCTGCGTTTCTCCTAAATACTGTGTTGCTTCCCCCTTAAGATAATACTTGTTGATATATGCGTCTTTTACTTCGACTTTCTGCATAATATCTGTATGTCCTGATAAGGCAGACTGGCTTAAGCTCTGGGAAGTGCTGTTAAACTCACCCGCTAACGTATTCGGATAACCAGAGGCAGTTGTATAAAAATCCCCCAGTCCAACATAGGTATTCCTTGGATCAATCATGCTTGTATAGTGACCGGTTACGGCATCTGATGTCTGCTTTACCCAGTCAGATTTCTCGTCATACCACTGGTTAATCCCCGATACCAGATTTCCCTTATTCCAATTATACGCTAACACTTCGGCATATGTTGATACACCATTGTATTTTACAGTACTCAAGCCTTTCCCATTCAGACGGTTATGTCCACTTCCCACAAATCCGAAACACAATCCACCTTCCACCGCACGGATTCTCGCAATCCGCTCCAGATCGGTCGACCATTTGATTGGTACATAATCGGATGCCGTAAGCATCCGGTTTGAATTTCTCGGATCTGGTACATTTCCTGCCTCGCATGCTTCTTTTCTTATTTCATTAATCCGGTTCAATGCATTTTGTGCATCTACATAATACGTTCCATACACCCCGAACATCGTACATCCTGTCGATGGCGCACTTACATCCGTCTCCAGTATTGTGTACTGTGCCGCCTCTGCGATTGGCGACAGTTCCGTCATACCCATACTGAATATCATTGCAAATGCAATGATATATGCAACAAGTCTCTTCCCTCTACGTTTTTTCATTCGCCCCTCCTGTAATTTTCCCTACACCACTATATCTTTCACAAGTTTCTCTGGTTTTATTTGTCTCTGCTCAACCGTATATGCCCCAAGCAACCGTTTCTTTGCTTCTTCGAATACACCCATATCATCGATATACATATAAGCAAGCACGTCGCCTTTTCGCACTGCGTCGCCCAGATGTTTTCTGATATCCAGCCCGACACCTAAGTTGATCGTGCTGTCCTTCGTTGCACGTCCGCCGCCTAAGATGAGGTTCACCATGCCAACCTCGCTTGTGTTGCAGGCTGCCAGATATCCATCCTCTTCACAGACGATCGGAACACAGTTTGCCGCGAGCCGGAATTTGTTCACATCGTCGATGTATGTGCCATCGCCACCCTGTGCTTCCACAAACTCTTTGAACTTGGCAAGTGCCGCACCGCTCTCGATTGCTTTTTCACACTGTGCCTTCGCAGCTTCAAAATCATCGGATTTTCCTGCCGCCATATACATGTATGCCGCCAATGTGAGTGATACAGTAAGCAGGCGGTGAATACCATGCCTGTCGTAGCCCGCACAATTTTCCATACCCGCACAATCTGCCTTGTCTGTGCGGTCCGCACCATATCCCTGTTGCGCTATATTTTCGATTGCACTATAGGCATCACACCGGCTCTGCAAGTCTGTATCCCCGCTTGTG